>Ga0307931_1001816_pt1 | contig 13938 bp, 17 predicted proteins | sample OrgLakmetageno47_FD_201816 | JGI IMG/M metagenome (GOLD analysis project Ga0307931, IMG submission 201816) | Saline water microbial communities from Organic Lake, Antarctica - #47 | ecosystem: Environmental > Aquatic > Non-marine Saline and Alkaline > Saline | place: Antarctica: Organic Lake... | reverse complement strand
TGGCCAACTCGAACTCGAACTAATTCAAACCCAAATGACACAGAAGCCAATGCTGCGGGCAGAAGTGCACGCGCGTGCGTTGCGCGCAAGTCAAAATCATAAAGAGGATAGTGTGTAGAAGTCCCTCTTACGTTTCGACCAGTGAGTCGGGAGGCCGAGCGACTCATACGGTCATAGAGCTTTCCTTTCATCTTGAATCAAATGGCCATGGAAGTGATGGTAGCGGTCCAAAGTGGCACGCCCCTTCAGTCATTGTTTCCCGGGTGCACCCAAGTGGACAAGAAACCGAGATCGAACTCGAACTAATACAAACCCAAATGGCACATAGGCCAATGCTGCGGGCAGAAGTGGGAATGCGCGTGCGTTGCGCAAACAAAGCAAGTGCGGAATGATTCAGGAGGGAGAGAGACATTGGCCAAATTCCTCGGGAAATTTGTAAAAAGCGAGGAACCAGGAAAAGAGCCCGGTATGATTGTTCCGTTTCTCATGAAACGGGCCTGGCATGCGGGCTGCATGTTTCTGTTTCCCAGGTGGAAACGAAACACCTGGATTTCCAATGTTTCTTTCGGGCTTCATTTCAATTCCGCTCCCCAAAGTAGGTGCTCCTCAGGGGAACACACAATTGGGTCGACGGGACGGGACGAGGGGATGGAGGAATAGTGTTGAACTGCGCGAACAAGTTTGGGACACAGCTTGGCAGGAAGGAGAAGAGCGCAACGCCAAGCGCAAAACTACATGGGAAATTTGTCATCAAAAGGGAACGGGAAACAACGTGATCAACGGGCGGCCTCTATCATATGTGAGGGGCAATGTTTAGTTCGTAGCTATACGCCTATACGCCTGAAGTGTAACTTCCAATTTAAGATGATTAACAGATACGGAGCATCTTGGTGGTGCACATATGAATTGGGAAGCACTTATTTGCATCTCCTGATATCATATTGTAGAGTAGCAAAGCCGCCGGAGTTGCGAGGCTACACGGCTGCACAGCGGGTTGCACGAGCAAACGCGGCTCTTTATCAATTTTAAATCGGGGATTTCGCTGAGGGCTGGCCCGGATCGAAGTAATTTGGTGATTATAACGAAAATTTTGATCGAAATCAGAGTTCGCATACAAATACATGGGGATCCAGTGCAACTATTCGCTATTTGCCTCTTCTTGGTGCCTGCCGATCCCACCTGTGGCGCTCCGCGTAAGAAAAAGATGGAAACGAAATATACGGGTGAATTGTGGGAGAAACGTCGCGCGAAGCCCATATGTTTCGTTTCTAAAAACCAGAAACGCCCAGGGCGGCACATTTCTTGTTTCTTGGAAACGAAACACGCGCAAAATCTTGGTTTGTTTCCTATGTTTCCTTTTTCCTGTGTTTCGACTTCGACCCTATTTTTTACCTCAACCCCCAAAAACCGCAAATAATACTGCGCAGTTTTACGTACCCCCTCTCTTAATTACAGTGTAGCGGTCCCAACGTCCCAACGGGCTCCTGGATCCTGATCTGAGCTCAGCCTCTTGAGCTCTTGAGGGAAGGAGATCAATAGTCACTAGTCTACTTGGTGTAATAGCGCTGTACAATTCGATGAGCTCCGTTCCAGGCAACGATTCGAAGAACGCTGCGGTGCCATCATCGTCGTCTAGTCCAGTGTCTACACCACTGGTTGAAGCCACGGCGTTAAGTAGTGGGGTGTCCGAGACACGGGAACCTCATCCTGCGAATAATTCGAGCCAGCTGGAGATGGCATCTCTACCAACATCTCCTAGCGAGCAGCAATCTCCACCTTCAGATTTTCTTGGGGAGGAAAAGGGGCAGGCGAACCCTTCACCTCTAGCTCCTCGTGTATCCATTGAACCTCTCGAGAAAGTGGTTACGAGTCAGAAGCTTGATAGTGGCGCAGCTAGGCCAGCTGAGAGCACCTCCAGTAAGCCTGGTGTGCAGTGGAGCGACAAGCCGAGCAGCATTAAAATGGACCCTCAGCTTGTGGCTCTAGAAGAGCGGCTGCTTGCCAAGATTTCCAAAGTCGAGCACCACCTTGACAAAAAGCTCAACAACATTCTCGAACACCTCGACAAGAGGAAATCTCGGCGCGGCGGTAGTTTTCGACAGCATAAAAATGCCGAATCACCGGCAGCAGCAATGCCCGAGCAGTTGAACAGTCCGTCTCTCAATCATGGACAGCCGGGTGATAGTGAGGCTAGCGGCGTCGCTACAAGCAACGCTCAGGAAAGCGAGAGCGAGAGCGAGAGCGACGATGCCGCTGCTTCGGATGGCGGTTCTTCGGTCGCAACGTCGACTCACTTTTCGGGTGAAAATTACATGGACGAAGAATCAGACACCGAAAAACCTCCTCTCGTCCTCGTAGAATCCGACGAATGGATGATCAACCCACGCAACCAATTTCGGATGATTTGGGACCTATGCATTTTACTCCCATTCCTGATGTACCTGACTATCGTCATGCCATTTCGTATGACCTTCTCGAATGAGGCTGAGGTTTACTCAGCAATGTGAGTCTGACAATATTGGAATTCTTGGAAATTTCTTTTGTTGCTATGTAGCCGTGTCATTTTAGTGCTCTAGATCTTTATTCTCAATATTATTTCAAGCTACTTTCTTAAATGATGCGATTCTTTTGCTTTTACAGGTACTGGTTTGAATTCACCATTGACATGGTCTTCATTGTGGACATTTTCTTCAATTTCCGCACGGGCTATATCCTTGAAGGCGTTATGGGCGAAGGGCATGGCAAAGACGACATGCTTATCGAATTTGACCGTAAGCGCGTGGCTTGGAACTATGGAACATCGTGGTTTGTCCTCGACGTGGTGAGCGGCATACCCTTCGCGCTAATCGAAATCATCCTCGGAGCAATAGAAGGGAACAGTGCTGACGCGAGCGGCGGTGGCGGCGGCCAACTCAAGTCCCTCAAGTCGCTCAAGCTCCTGCGTTTTCTCAAACTCGGCCGCTTGTTGAAACTGGAGAAAATCTTATCTTCACTGGACCGTGATACGCTCGACCGCATCCAAGACTTTGCGAATAATGGACGGACGCAGGCAGTGGCAATGTGTGCGAAACTGCTACTTTTAATGACTTTCTCATGCCATCTCTTGGGCTGTTTTTGGGTTCTGGTAGGACGATACAGCTTGAACAATGGATTGGTGAGCTGGCTTGAAAGTGATATCAATGGTCCTTTTATCATGAAGGATACCACTGGTGGAAAGCATGTCTACAGTATCTATCTGGCCGCTTTCTATTATTCGCTCACTACAATGACAAGTATCGGCTACGGTGAAATTACACCGACAAACAACGTTGAGCGTCTTTTCGCAGTGTTTCTGGAGATTATTGGGGCCATCATCTATGGTATAAATGTAGTGTCTCTTTTCCATAGCTTTTCCGTCTTCATCGAGTAATTGCTTGTCGTTTATCTTCTTCGAAAAACTTTTATAATGACTTTGGCATGAAAACACAGTCTCGCATCACTATGCATATGTTTAAATACGTTTCTTTTTTTAACTGTTTTGTTTCTCTTTTACAGCTTCAATCATCGCCAACATAACGTCATTGATTACCTCCACGGACGCCAACACGCGCAACAAGAAGGAGCAGCTCGAAATGGTGGCGTCCTTCTGTGAAGCTCGTGAAATCCCTAAGGATATGGCGCGCAACATTCGGCGCCACTTCCGCCATTTTTACGAGAAGAAATCAGCGATCGATGAGACGCAAATCTTCAACGAGCTGAGCTCAAACCTTCGGAAGGAAGTTTCTGCTTTCATAGTGGAAGAGCTAATGGGCAGCGAATCATTCTTCATGAGTCTCAGCCCAACCTTGTGGCCATTTGTGCTTCCACTGCTTCGGCCTACGAGCTTCGAGCCGCTTGAAAAAGTATGCGCTCAGGGCGAAGACGCCTCCGACATGTATGTTGTTCTTTCCGGGGTCCTAAAAGCAGAAACGGTTGTGCCGATGGAAGTCTTGCCGCGAGTGCGCCACGTCCTAACGGGCCAAACTGTGAATATATTGCATGCCGTTGGGGTTTGGAACAAGTGCCCCGAAACTGTGGTGGCGCGTGAGATGACTGAAACATATGCCCTCTCTGATAACGATTTTGTTGGCTTATTCTCCACTGACACCGAACGCGAAAATCTGAATGAAATGCGGGCTCTAGAAGTGAAGAAGTTTCGCATGGATAGGATCTCAACTGCGCCAACGAAATTTGGCAAACCACTGTACGTCTTTTTTCTTATAACTCTCTTGCTTATTCGAATGTAGTCGTTGCACGCAGTATTGATCTATGTGCCTTGTTGCTCTTCTCAGGTATTTGAAGTGTTTTTCGTCAGTGGAACTGAAGGTTAACTTGGCGCATATCTCCGACAAATATCTTTATTCGAAGAAGAGGCAAAAGTTGACCTCAAAAGGTGGTGACGGAGTCACGTGGTTCATTGCTGATCTACTCGACACCTTTTCCGGGAGACCTCTCCACGAAATTTGGCGCTTCAAGTCATCTCCTATCTCCATCAAAGTTCGTATTCCTCGTGTAGTCTTGTCTCTCTATAATTTCCAAGTCAATGACGATTGACATTTTGTTTGTTTCCCTTATATAGACTTGCGACGATGCTGTGGAAACCAGCAGCGAGGTGTACACTAAGGTCGGGAATTTCGACGACACGGTTCGATTTGATGACATCAGCGTCCGTTTTGATTCTGCGTCCATCCGTGTGCGGGTTTTCATCAACGGCGACACCGAGGACATCATGGTCGGGCGAACCCTGTTGCCGCTTGTCAATTATTCCGCAACTCGACCGCGCGGCGCTGCTGCGACAGACATCGTTCGCTTGCGCCATGAAATGAACCGCCAAACCAAGTTGTCGCGGTCGCATTCCGTAAGCCCTGGGAAAATGATACGGCGCAATTCCACGATTACGGAAATGGGGCGTTTCAAAATTGTTGAGCCCGAAGAAGACCTGATTGAATGTTGTTGCTCCCTTGAATTCGGCCCCAATGGCCTTCAAGCTCCACCCGAGACCACCACGAGCGCTGCCGTCAATCGTTGGGCAGCACTACGGCGCGAAAATCGTTCCGTTTCGGAGGACACTGCTGAGAGCTCAGTCAAGGAAGAGCGGGCTACGACAGAAAGTCAACGTGGCAATCCATTCGAAATCAGCGACGGCAACAAAAAAACGGCTAAATTCAGCATTCTTGCTGCGTTGAAAAAAGCTAAGGTTAACCCAGCGACCAAAGGTGCCGGTGGTCAAGTGCATCTCGCCATGCTCGCGCACATGCCGGAGCGCAAAGCCAAGAAGGTTTTGAGCGACGCGAAGAAAGGAAAAGACTCGAGCGGCAAAGGTAGCACGCCACAAGCGAAGCCACCTGGCCTAGTAAACTTTGCCTCGGAGGCACCCGCCGGTGGAGGAATTCTCAAAAAGGTATTGGCAGCACGCGACTTAAACCCGTTGGATGACAAGGGAGGCGAGTCAAGTACTCAGGCACTTGTTTGATGGCCTGAGAGATTTTGTTAAGGTGGTATGGCCTGGTCAAGCAAACAAGACATCTCGCTCGAGTGCTCTGTAGGGATGGGAGGCAGAGTTCTTTTGTCTACTTCGACCTCCGATCCAATCAATGTTTAAATGCCACGTCCCGCATACTTCAACTGATGAAATGATAGATCTACTTGGGAAAGGCGTGATTCGAAGAAGCTCGAAAGCTCGAAGTAGAAAGAAGAAAAGCGATTTTCTGCTTTCCCATCAACCATCATCCAGCTTGCGCTTATACTGCTCGTGCAAACAGAAAGGGATGGAATATCCTGCGAAAACTTGCGAATTATTCGCTAGTTCTCTGTTCTCTGTGGGCTGGCGCTGAGGTTTTGCGCTTTATGTTTGGAGTTCTAGTTCTAGTGGAATCTAGCTAAATCTCAGACCCCAGAAAACCACCCGCGAACCAATCAGGAGAAGGAGAAGGGGTGCATGCGCAAACTCCACGTGTTGATGAATGCTATACCTTGAGGTGGTCTATATATGCCATGGACTACATATGTCTATAATTTGCCACAGGCCACGAGGTGGTGGACTGCACAGACAGTACAAAAAGGAGTGTTTAAACTTGAGTTCGTAGTTCCCGCAGCTGCTGTTTCGCCCAAGCTTCTTCGGCGCCACCACATTCGAGCAAGCGCGAGCAGTAGCGAGCAGCCACTTCGACGGCGCCTTCGTGCCGCGCAAACTCCGCCAAAAACCTGTATCAGAAGTCGGCTGAGCTTTGGCATACACGATACGTTTCAATCATCTGTAAACCACTACGAAGAGCTCAGTCGGAACTACCCTAAGAAAGAACTGTGAAGTCCTCCAATCAACGTGTCGATTGCGTAGGGTTGCAAGGCAACACCTGAGGGCTTCGGCGACGCCGTCATGCCGTTGCACCGGCCGGTCGGGCCCTAAGTCCACCGCCTACATGTGCGCGTTAAGGATTGCCGCAAGGCAGAGGAATTAAAATAAACGAAGAAAGAGCAAGAGCACATTTCGTGGTTGGTACAGCGCTCTGCGCCAGATCACACCAAAACACGTGAAGACGCACGAAAAGAAGGGCGTGAAGAAGAACCATCAGCGACCGTTTCAAATACAGGGCGGAGTGAAACAGACCTCGAGATGAGCCAAGTAGTTTTGAGCCGCTTTGCGTCGACTCGCAAGCGCTATTCCGGATGTTGCTGGCTGCCCATTCATTGCCTTGGTCACATAAAGGCGAGCTAGCTCCAATTTCGCGATGCCCTCCTACGTGTACATGGAGTTTTTTTTTCAGGAACACACAGAACGGGTGCATGAGAGGGAAAGCACCGCGTGCGCAAGCATTGTTGAGTTCAGTGCTGAAACATGCATTTCGTGAATGTAGTGGGAAAGAAAATGCGTTTTTTTCTTTTTTAAATGGCAGAGCAACAAAGAAGAGAAAGACGCTTCAAATGCGTAGGACGCGTGCACGATGAAAAAAAACTGCTCAATCTCCAACCTGATCCCCTGCAGTAGCTGCCCGCTCATACGCTCGAATCGCTTCATCGCTCCTCTCCAGCTTCTGGCAGCAATTCGCCAAGGCGCACCACATGCGCGAGTCGTTGGGTCGTAGTTTTACGGCTTTGCGGTAGTAATACAGCGCGTAAAAGTACATGGTCAAGAGTTCGTAAGACTGGCCCAAGCCGTACCTACCCAACCAATGGAACGTGAAGGGGAGAACGGCATTTGAGAACAAATCACAGCAATTAAGGAGCTCGAAAAATCGCATAAGAAACAATTACAGGAATTAAACGAAATGAAAGGCACATCATCCTTCATCCTTAAATTTGAGGACTCTTGTGTGCCCGTGCCTGTAAACAGATGTGCATATGTATGTACATGTCTCTACATGTGCTCCTCCCACGCTCTTACCACGCGCGGTAGTCTCGCTTGTTCACGTCGACCCCCCGTCTATACGCCTCAATGGCTGCCCCCGTATTTTTCATTTCCATATACTCGTGGCCCATCAAAGTCCAAGCTGCCAAAAACCGGCAGTTGAGCTTCAAGGCACGCTGGAAATAAAGCACGGCTTTTTCGTGGTGAGCCTACAGAATGGTTGAAGGCGTAGTTCGAAGGTACATCATGAACACAGTGGAAATAGATCCACAAAAAAGGTACTATCTGCTTGACTTCTGCACTTCAGGTACAAATGAGTCTCTCGAAACATGACATTTACTTGCACCTTCAAGCTGTAGTAATTCCCAACCACGCAGCAAGTTTCGGGTCGGTATTTGTCGGCGGCCATGCACACGTGTGCCAAGTGCGACAATGACGCTTTCGCCTCCTTCACGTACCTAATGTAGTATGGGTGGGCAAATAGAATACGCAGTACATGTGAGCTCCAAAAATACACTTCAGAACACAAGTATCGAGGAGAAGGAAATTGAAAAGCAAACTTGTGATAAATTTGTCGTAGTTCCGTTTTTTTCATACACTCACAAGATGTTGGAATAAGTGTCCAAATTCTCCAGGCGATACGGGTCGTTGCGCCTCAACTCTTCGAACAACTGTTCGGCCGCTTCGTAGTTCCGCAGCGCGTAGTGCGCTAGGGCCGCTTGCCCCTGCAAGTAGGTGCTCCTTGGAAAAAGCACATGTAACGCCTCGAGCTCGCGGAGGGCGCCTGCGCAGTCCGCTGCGCCTCCCAGCTCCACCTAGTAGAGGTAGAATTACACAAATGTAAAGATAAAAGACATGAAGCATCGTGATTGTTGTCACATTTCTACTGAAAACCCCCACAATAAATCGAGCAGAAATAACACAACCGCGTCTTGGTGCATTCACAGAACGTATTCAGTGCCGAATCTAGAGCCCCTTCACTCACCAGCGCATGAGCTAGGAACACTTTCCGAGTCCACGGCGCGGGGCCCTCCAGTGCCACTTGCAAGCAGGCATCTTCCGGAGCAGCTCCTTGGGAGCCATCCACCTTCGTGGTACTGTCCGTCTCATTTGGGGCACTACTGCTGCCGCCACCCATTATTTGTCCGTTGAATCCCTCGGGGACCGCAGACCCACTGCTACTGCCACTGCTAGCGTTGTTATTGCTGTTTTCCCCACCGCTGACGCAGATTTCGGCCAGGTCCAGCCAGGCGCTCCAATTCCAGGGAAAAGCTTGGCACGCTTCCTGCAGAACCGCGTGGGCGTCCACCTGCACATGTACACATATATACATGTACATGTACGGTGTGGCATGGTTGAAAGGTCGGCATGGAATCACGTGAAGAGGAAAGTAAGCAAACACGCAGACTAGTCAAGGAACGAAACCAAGGCTGTTCAAATGCAGCAGAGGTTGAAGTAAAGGTCAAAAAGATTTATCTCGTGCACACATCTGTCGACTAAGATTTGTGTTCGTATAATCTAAACGGCACACTCTAAATATTTCTCTCCTCCTCTCTCATCATCATTTCTCTCACCACTTTGGGTCGGCGGCCGTCGCTGGGCCCTACCAGTCCCTTCTCTTTGAGCACTACCCCAAACAAGTACAGCCCGAAGGCATCGAGCTTCTGATTCCCGTGCAGCATCGTGAGATCGGCGCACAGGGCCTCAAGGTTCGGGTTTTGGGCCTAACAACGCAAAAAAAGAAGACACCCGTGTTTAAGGACATCCGATTATTTGTTCTAGTAAACGATGGTTTTGGTGCTGCGTGCGAAGCTTGGGAGTGTAGGAGCACTGGTGGTGGTGGAGGCAGTGTTCAATGGCGTCTTCTACACTGTTGCAACACGTATACGTAGTCTCACCACGTTTCTTTCTAGCGCGTCGCCCTGCTCCAAGGCCGCCTGCTCCTTCGCCTTTTCCCCGGCCAAATACAGGGCATACCTGGAATGTAGACATCGTTTCATTGAGATGTGTGAGGTTCGACATTGGAAGAAGTCCTCATCGACGTGTGCTTTATAATGGAAGTGATGGATAGAATACCGGTACGACAGGCTTAGGTATTAAAATAAAACTAGTCAAGACAAAAAAACGAACGGCAGTCATGAACAACTTCAATCATGCATGAAAAATATAATCCTTAATGAATGCCTCACGAACACCGACCCTTTCAGGAACAGCTCTTCCCCGTTGAGCCCGCATAACCCAGCTCCCGCACTCGGCCCAGCACCACCCGAGGCAGCTGGGCTGAAAGAGTCCGACGGCGAGAGAACGTAAGCGCAGCGCTGAAATTCGCCGAGGTCGAAATAGGTCTTGGCCAGCAAGTACCTGCGTTCCACATCAGCATTCAAATGGAGGTGAGTATGGCAGAAAAAGAGGCGCCAGGTGATTGTGAACAGTTGAGCAGAGGGTCTTCGCATTCAATTGTGGCTTATAATAAGATCATGTCTTTGCTGCTCGCACACGCGCACTTCGAAAGTAGTAGAAATTATGGGATAACTCTCATCAGAATGCAGGAACTAGGCTTAAGTGCTACGAGTAGCTCTGCTAGCAATACCGATCTGAGCAATCAACCGTCCCATGTTGCAGGAGCGCAGACACCTCGGGCTGTAGCTCTGAGCCAACCCGAGTCAATTCTGGGTGATTTCCGGTGCTATCAAGCCCAGCAAGCTGCTCTGCGCACCATTTTGCTGCGTGCTTCAAGCCGCGTAGCTGCAGGGCAGCGGCCGCAAGCCGAAGCTCCGTGCGACAATCCATTGTTTCGGGAGATGAATTTTGAAAAGTGGAGATGAAGTATTATATTAGTATGTTTACAGGGAGGTTACTGTCTTGTAAATCAACCTGAGCTTTCAGTTGTCAGCTTCAGCAGTTCGGCAGTCGTCTTTTCTGCCTCCCGTTGTGATGATGACATGAACATCATCGCATCGTCTCAAGCCACGAGTGTACTTGGAAGGTGCCACCATGCCACCATACTCTGAATAGAACGTGCTACGCTGCTGCTATTGTGCTGCTCAATATCTCTAATATGAAACGTGGTCGAATTTACGAATCCGATTGGGAAGTCATCGATGACTTCGTTATCGAGGCCAGCACATCTCCTCCGGCATATTCATCCGATGTAGTTCCGAATGCTTCTGCAACTATTGATAGCTTTCACGGAGAAAAGGCATGGAGAGCAGATCAACCTCGCCGATCTTTCCGAAGCTGCCAGCCATCCATGAGACAGGCGTCTTGGTTGGAGAGCCGCCGATGGCCAACCGGAGCAATTTCTCCGAAGAAGACAGCTGTTAATTCTGACCTCGAAATATCTACAAATGCTCCTCTCAGAAGTGCTGACCATCACAGAGACAAGAGACTAGCAAAAGAGGAACGGGCTACAGACCCCGATCTTTCTACGTTTCATCCCGATCAACTTGAGGGCGAAGACCGGATGCCCCGTGAAAAAATGCAGGGCTTGGTTGTGAAACTTGGAATATATGCGAAGGTCCCCAACGATAAGTTGCGCGCTGATCTCACCCAATGGTACACCAAGCGCGCGAGCAATCTGAATGCTAATCAGCTGCAAATCAATGGTCGTTTGCCAAACTTCAGACGCCCAGTTTCGACCGCAAATGTTCATTCATTTCGCGGAAGAAGAGATGCGAACATTGTCGATGATGAAGAAATAGATCAAGATCTTGCCACCTATCATCCTGACAAAGAAATACCAAGAGTTGAAATGCAGCGCCTTGCTGTGAAGGCCGGGATACCTGCAAAGGTGCCTAATTCTGTACTTCGCACTGAGCTCACTGATTGGTATTCAAAGACTCAAAATTACACTGCGCATGCGAAACAAGGACGTCGTCATTCGGCATCTGCTTCCATCACTGCTGGTGATGTTGCAACTGTAACTCACTCTGAAGACAATACGCGCGATGATCCGGATCTTGGAAGCTTTCACCCAGGTATGCTTCAAGGGAAGCACTGTCTATCAAGGGGGCAAATGCAGAACCTCGTGGTACAAATTGGGAAATATGCGAAGGTTTCCAACGACACACTTCGTGCTGAGCTTGTTGCCTGGTATTCGAGACGTAGTGGCAGTAGGAAAAAGAAGCACAAGTCCGCGCATTCTACTGGCGGAGGTATAATTGATTTCCATCCAAGCATGCTTCAAGGCGACAACATTCTTTCAAGGAAAGAAATGCAGGGCTTAGTGGTCAAGATTGGAAGGTTTGCAAAGGTCCCGAACGACACGCTACGTGCTGAGCTTGTTGCCTGGTATGACTGCCATCATCAGACTAACGGGAAAGTAAAACGCCAACGTGTGCGCTCAGCTGAAGGGCGTTCGAATTGCAATGTGACCAGGATGGAGAATGCTGGGGATGTTGCTGACGAGTGGGCCGAGGATCCAGACCTTGCAAGTTTTCATCCCGGCAAACTTAAGGGCGCCAACCGATTGTCGCGGGAGGACATGCAGCGCTTGGTCGTGAAAATTGGAAAATTTGCGAAAGGTACCAACGCAATACTGCGTGCCGAACTCGTTGCGTGGTACGAGAGACACAAGGGCGCCGCAGGTGCTAAACGTGCGCGCGGGTCTCAAACCGACCCTAGTTATGCTTCTGCTTCTGCTTCTGGTCCGAGCGCTGTCGTAATCCTAACGAGACCAAAGCAAAGTCGCGGAGATGATGCTTCAAAGTCAAACAAACAAGATACTATAGCAAGAAGGGTGCGGAACGAGGTAGCTTCTTCGCGGTACCGAGGAGTTGTCTGGGACAAAACCCGTCAGTTGTGGTTGGCAAAATTTACGCGCGGTGCATGTCAAAAGTACTTGGGTAGCTTCAACACTGAAGAGGCTGCGTCTGCTGAATTCGTTCGTTATCGAGAAAAAGCACTGAAGCTCGCTGAATCAGGTACACAGAATAGCAAATTTGTTGGCGTTAGTTGGGAGTCAAAAACTCGAAAGTGGATTGCGCGATATCGAGATCCAGTCTCGGGGAAGAATCCTTTCTTTGGGCGGTATGACTCAGATGTGGAGGCTGCTGAAGCATATGCTAGAGGCTCTGGCTTGTGGTCGGGACAAGGCCAGTGGGTTCCGCAATTAACTGGCACACACTCAAGTATGGAAGTCGACAAAGTGCAATCACTTCAGGGTGGCAACTCAGCTAATATGGAGTCATCTTCAACAGCGGACAATCACAGTAATAGGAAATTACTTGGCTTCAAAGATTCTCAAGGTCACCCTCGGAGCGAGGCTGATGTGGTGCACACTGGGGCTGGAGAGTTGGCATCCTTCGCGAAAACTTCGGTGCCCTTGTTGGAAGTGGGCTGCGATGTGGATGCGCAGTTTCGAGGTGGTGAGTGGTGGTACAAGGGGAAAGTAGCGAAAGTAAACACAGCGAAGAAACCCAGCGAATGCTCTTATGACATCGCTTACGACGACGGCGACTTTGAGACAGAGGTTCCAAGAGAGCGGGTCATTCGACGGAGGAAGTTAGGTGTCATTGAAGATAGACCAAGACGACCTGATGCGAAACGATTCACTTCTACGCATTGTGGCGTTAGCTGGAGAAGCAGTGCTGGCATGTGGGAAGCACGGACCACTGTGAAGTGCGCGACGGTGCACCTTGGGTACTTTCAAAGTGAAGACGACGCAGCTCGCGCGTACGACAATGCCGTGCGGCCACTTGGAAAACCCCTCAATTTTCCGGAGCCAGGTGAGGCGCAAGCCATCAAGTTTGGGGGTACGTCTCACATTTGCGGCGTGCATTGGGCGCCTCAGCACAACAAGTGGTGTGCGTCCATCTTCGTGCGCGGCAAGCACATTTTCTTGGGGCATTACAAGAGCGAAGCTGAAGCAGCCCAGCGGCTTGAAGAAGCTAGAAGTAGCGGTGAATACGACGAAAGCACCACTTCAGAGCCCCCAAAGGAAGAGGTGACGAGCTCGAGCTCCAAAACCAATAGTAGCGCCAATTCTTTTGCTAACGCCATTAAAGCAAATGCAGACCGCAAGAGAAACGGCGATGGTTTGCAACACGAAGACAATGGGAAAGTAATTTGGTTCAAGTATAACGGGTCCGCCAACAAAGGTCAAGGGTGGTGGTGGCCTTGCTTGCTGTTCAAGTCCTGGGACGCGGTGTCGCAGTGGGGTTTGACGCCGCCTACACCTGCCTTTCAGGAGATGATCCCTGACGGCGGCCGCGTTGCGCTCTTCTGTGGTTCGAAGATGACCTATGGAATCGTAAAAAGCATGAACACTCAAGTGCGCTTCATGACGCGGCAAGACAAGATTCCGAAGAATCGTGGCGTTCGTTCGAGCGACGCAAAAGAATTCAAATTGGCAGTTGAGGAAGCTTTTTCTTATTTGAACTGAATCCTCCACTTGGTGTTTCGTTTAGTGAAACTTACCTTCGCTGGACAACTCATATGATAACGCATGAGCTAGTCTAGTCTAGTTAATACTCTCCCAAAAACAAAGAAAGACAAGTACACAGCAGTCACAGAGGCACATAAAGAATGCACTTGAGCTGCAAATGCGCTAGCGAATTCGCTCCAGAAGGCCAATT
>Ga0307931_1001815_pt1 | contig 13941 bp, 14 predicted proteins | sample OrgLakmetageno47_FD_201816 | JGI IMG/M metagenome (GOLD analysis project Ga0307931, IMG submission 201816) | Saline water microbial communities from Organic Lake, Antarctica - #47 | ecosystem: Environmental > Aquatic > Non-marine Saline and Alkaline > Saline | place: Antarctica: Organic Lake... | reverse complement strand
CTGTAGAGCCGGTTTTTGCATATTGTTGCTGACATGTTTTGCTAAGCTGCTCTGAACGGCTCGCATCCTCAGTCACAAATATCCAAGCTCCGTCTTCACCTGCAATCGGTGTAAGCCCTTCATAATCAGGTTTGTTAGCCAGATAGTCAAAAAAACAACTGCGCTTAACCCGTTCACTAAATACGCTGGGTCCGAATTTGTTAACTACTTGGCTATCTTTCATCGAAATCTGGTGCAATCTTAACACTTGACTTATATCTGCACTTGCGTCAGACAATGAGTACAAATATCCGTTGTCATATTTCAATCCTGACGTTTGCGGGTTTAACATCACGTCACCATCAACATCAATAATCCAGCTTCCTAATAAAGGCGTAATAGCGGGAGGACTGACAACAGAGCTAGATCGAGTTTTTTCTGGCACGCAACCAGCACAGAAAGCTATAATTATCGAGACAACGACTATCGTCATCAGCTTTTCCATTGTATATCCTTTTAACTATATTTATGTTGATGAATAAAGAGGCCACGCGAAGTATACATGCTGTACGCAAACTTATTTACCCTAATTTACGTAACAAATAGTGCTAAACTCGGGTTTATAGATTACTTTTATCAAACATAATCAATACTATTATATTCTCAAAGGCTAGGTTACTGGCCGACGCAAGGGAACATCAGAAACTTGACAGAATTACTCCCCACAGTCATCGCAGGTCCTATTTTACGTCACACTGATAACCAGCGTATTGTTTGGTGGCTGGTGACTTCCGTCGCGATTGATATAAAACCATTGTTAGCTGATGCGCATAACAAGGTAATCGAATTGCAAAATGCAAAGGCGACGCAAGAAACATTTTGTGTCGGGCAGCGCGCATTCATCCAGTTAATTAGCTTAGAAGCAACCACCAGCAAACCATTAATTCAATCGGGTGTTTTATATCATTACGATTTATTAGATGATCTAGCAAGTATCTTAAAGGGTATGCCGCACTTGGTGTATGAAGGGCATCAACGCCCCAACTTTCGATTTAATCAACATTTGACCAAAGTCACGCAAGGTTCTTGCCGCAAGCCCCATTTCCATGGTCAAGACGCCCTGCCACAACTTGATAATTTAGTCGCAGATGAGTTAGCTAATAAAGTTAATGTGTCGAAAACTAGCGAGACAACAAGCGTAAACCGCCCCGATTTAATGCTAATGACCGGAGACCAAGTATATGTTGATGATGTCGCAGGGCCAATGTTACATGCGATTCATCAAGTCATCTTATTGCTGGGACTGCACAACGAACGATTCGAAGGTGGCACTGTTGATGATTTAACAACACTGATATCACATGAACATGGTTTTTACCAAAGGGAATTATTATTACCCGCAGTTGAAGCTAATGATAAGCTTACCAAAGCGTTTTTCGCCGCAAAGCGCAAACCCGTATTTACCTCAGTAAATGCTAAAAATCATCTTATAGCACTGAGCGAGATGTTAGCAATGTACCTGTTGACTTGGTCGCCATTACTCTGGCAATTTGTTGATTTGAATAAGTCAGGGTTAAACCAAGATAAACAAGCGACTTACGACCAAGAAAAACAGAATATAGAGTCATTTCAAGAGGGCTTGCCGAAAGTTCATCGGGCCCTTGCTCACGTGCCAAGCTACATGATGTTCGATGATCATGATGTTACCGACGATTGGAATCTAACCCGTGGCTGGGAACAACAAGTTTATGGGCATCCTTTTTCAAAGCGAATCATTGGTAACGCTATTACTGCCTACTTTTTATGCCAAGGTTGCGGTAACCCTAGAGCAAAACTGGGGTCCTTATTCAATCAATTCAGTACCGTATTCTCAATAGGCGCCTTTACAGAAAATGCCATCGGAACCGACAATCTGGCGATTTATAAGGCTTCACATAGCGAACTTATCAATACCTTATTTGAGTTTGATCAATGGCATTATGAACTAGCAACACAGCCTCCCGTGCATGTGCTCGACACCAGAACGCAACGTTGGCGCTCCGAGTCATCGCTGAACAAACCATCCGGGCTAATGGACTGGGAAGCGTTGTGTGAACTACAACAGTCTATCATCGGCAAAGAATCCGTTATCATGGTTTCGCCCGCACCGGTATATGGTGTAAAGTTTATAGAGACGATACAAAAAATATTTACTATTTTTGGCGGTGCATTAGTCGTGGATGCGGAAAACTGGATGGCGCATAGAGGCACCGCCAGTGTCATGCTGAATATATTCAGACATATTAAAACCCCACCAAACTTTATTATTTTATCGGGGGATGTTCACTATTCCTTTGTTTATGATGTGAGCTTGCGTTTTCGCCGCAACAGTCCGCACATTACCCAATTCACGAGTAGTGGGTTACACAACGAATTCCCACCAAGCCTGCTAAAGTGGTTTGACCGCTTAAATAGATGGTTTTATGGTCATCGCTCGCCCCTCAACTGGTTAACAAAGCGTCGGAACATGTCGGTTAGGCAACGAGAACCGATTGATCACAGCGGTACGTTGGTCAATAATTGCAATATTGGAGTGCTAACCTTGAATGATGATGCAAGTCAGGTAGACTGCGCTCTGTTATGCAGTGATGGTAGCTATATCAGCTTTTCAAAAGCCAAAAGTCGATTGAAAACAAAAGCGAGGCTAGAAGCAGAATCACCTACGAAGGCAGAAACAGAGTAATGAATTTAGCAACAAAACAAATTGCCATTTTTTATGGTTCAACAACCTGCTATACAGAAATGGCGAGTGAGAAAATACAATCTGAATTGGAGGCTATGACACGCGAACAAGGCATCCAAGCGATTATAAGCATGTTTGACATTAAAGAACATACTCTCGAAAAATCAACCCAGTACGATTTAGTGCTGTATGGCATTTCAACTTGGGATTTTGGTGAATTACAAGAGGACTGGGAATCAACTTGGGATGATATAAAAACCCTGAATTTGGCAAGCAAGACCGTGGCTATTTTCGGCTTAGGTGACCAACTCGGCTATGCCGATTGGTTTCAAGACGCGTTGGGAATGTTACATGATGAATTAATAGTACTGGATTGTGATATTATCGGTTATTGGCCCAATCAAGGCTATGAGTTTACTGCGTCCAAAGCGCTAACTGACGATGGTGACTTTTTTGTTGGCTTATCGTTAGACGACGAAAATCAGTATGATCTGACTGATGCCCGCATAAAACAGTGGTGTTCACAGATTATAGAAGAGTGGACTGAAGCTTAAGCTAGTTAATCAAGGTGGGCATTTATTCAGTTGTTTTACTTTTCAAATTAAACTCAGCAAGTCTATGCTTGCTGCTGCGGATTAAGAATTCTAACTTCACGTTGAGGGAATGGAATTTCGATACCGTTTTCTTTCAGTGTTTCAAGAATAGTAAGCATTAAGTCACCGTCAATTCTAGATGCAAATTTGCGTATTGGACGCGCTTGTTCATCAGGTTCGTTGCACAGTATGGAAATGCTATGGCGCAATTGCACAGGAGCAAATTGATGCCAATATATTTTTACACTTGGCATCAGAATTAAAAATTTAAAAATGATAACCTTTGTAGGTCATTAAGTGTAAAGACAAACGCCATGGATACCTTAGTAAAAATTGAAGCTAATGAATCAACCTAAATCACAACAAGGCGAGAACAGAAATAAGAAAGGTAGACTTTATAATCAATTCTATCGAAATGGTGACGAGCATCGAGGGGGAGCCGATGTTAATTTTCAGGACATACTGCGCTTATTTCGATTCCGCTCAATTGAAATTGGTAAATGGGTAACGCAAGAAGAAAAAAGGATAGCGGCAAATCTGTTTTTTGATGCCCTGTGCGATCTTATGGATATATTGCAAGTGCCTGAAAATGTGGTTTCTCTAAATGGTACTTTATCGTTAGGGTTTGGCGTTGGTGGACAAAAACACGCAAGTGCACATTACAACAGTGCAAAAAAACAACTATCTCTTGCCAAGAATGCTGGGGCCGGCGCCTTGGCTCACGAATGGTTTCACGCCTTTGACCATTACATTGCAAGTAAAATGTTTGCGGTGTCTGGGAGTAATCTTTTCGCTTCAGAAATTTGGCTAAATGAAAATGCGGCGTTAAATGATCATGCATTGAACAATCAGTTGGCCCTTTGCTTCAAACATGTTTTTTTACAAAATAATGGCGCTGAACCAAGCGAATTGATGCAAAAAAGTGTTTTTGTTGATTATCAGTTAAAAAGTTTTTACTACGCACGGCCACAAGAAGTTGCCGCAAGAGCTTTTGAAGCCTGCATTCAGCGCAACCCGATTAAAAATGCTTTTTTAGTACAAGGGACTAAACAAAGTGCCGAAGCTAAGTTAGGTATTTATCCTAGCGGTGAACAATTGAGCAATATAACAGCTCAAATAGCAACTTATTTCAATTGGTTGGGTAAAGCACTTGATCATAGCCCGCCTGACGAGTAAAGTTGTTGTAACAAAAATCAATGAAATGCTCATTTTCGCGGGGCTAGCCTTGACATGAAAAGTAATTGAGAGAGTAAGCGCATATTTTTTGTTGGATTCGTTTACAAAACTCTATGCTTTTTTTATTAAGCCATTATACTATAAAAAATGCTATAGAGCAGAATTAGAAGGACTGAGTGCAAAGATGAAAAGAAAAAAACATACATCCGGTGATGATGACGCAGCAGTAGATATGACGCCAATGTTGGACATCGTGTTTATTATGTTGATATTTTTCATCGTAACCACGACATTCTCATCTGAGAAAGGTTTGAGCCCAACTCGTCCACCGAAGAGCGATACCCCAAACCCACCGAGTAAGTCATTGTCTATTAGAATTGATGCAGCTGGTCAAATTCTCATGGCAGGTCGTATTGTCGATATTCGTCGAGTAGTTGCAAATGCGCAAACTTACTTAGCGAACAATGATACTGATAGTGCTGCTATTCAAGCGGATGAAGATACTGAACATGGTGTTGTTGTAAGCGTAATGGATCAGGTCAAATTGGCTGGTATCTCGAAAATATCGGTACTAGTTAAAGAAGATTAATTTTAAGTTATTGTGTAAATTTTAAAAACGCTGCTCCATGCCGCGTTTTTTTTTGCTCACAATTGCTGATTAATCTTTAGGTAGAGCCATCTTTGCAGCCAAGTCTTTCTTTTCAGCAGCATAATCTTGATAAAGGGTATAAATAATACTGAGTAGATTAGTAATATTAAATACAGTACCGAATATGCTGCCAACCATAATTGCGTAAATTAAACCCAAAACTTCAGCCAAAATAAACCATTGACGGATCCTCTTCGCACTCGTCAACGAAATTGACCCTACCGTAAAAATAAGCGATGACGTATAAGCGATTATAATCGTCCAACCATGATCGAGCCAAAACAGTTCGAAAAAGAAGAAGCCTAGATTAGCCGTAACAAAAATGATAAGTACCGGTAGACCACGATACTTAGTAGCAATAATATTACGAATACAGGCGAGCATACAGCCAACACCAGCAGCCATTGCACCTAGCAAAAAGAAGTGAATACTAACGCTTAAAAGCGCGATAGCAGATATAAAGCGATATCGATTGATGTCGCTTTGTCGGTACCCAATAAAATTAAAAACGACGGCTATTGCGCCAAAAATTTCTGCTACTGGTAGCATGTGTTCTCCGTAAATTACTTGTTAACCCACTATCAGGGTAGAACGAGAAACACAGCTAGAAGCATGCAGAATAAGCAATAAAACGTTATTGGAACGAAGATTGGGTTTCAAACCACTCGTCGTATGACAGTATAATATGTTCATCCATATGATCAGCCGGATAAGCAAATAATCCAAACTGATTACCCTTATGATGCGATATGACAACTGCCAACTTCGGCATATCAGACATATTTTGATGAAAAGGATCCCAAAGCGGGATTAGATACTTGTCGACACGGATCAAAGGCACACTAACGCCTTTGATCCGCTTCCATTCGTCAGCTACTGGATTGGGAATGCATGCATACACGCAATGAAAAGGGATTTTAATTTGCACCCCGTCCCACCAAAACTGCTCAATTCTTATATTTTCTATCAGTGTTTCAACATCTGTTGGAATAGCTGTAGCCATAACGAATTGCCTCCGAAAACTTCATAAAGGGACGTAAACAGTATGTCCCTATTTAGGTTATCAATGCAAACTAAGATTAACTTTAGCTAAAATTCGGCGCGAGTATAATAATTATTATTGTACACCACCAGCCCTATTTCAGAAAACTTGAAGTTGTATCATTTGATAAGCCACTTGATTCGCACTTACCGGCCGATATTTAGCCAAAGATCCGAGCATGATTGGAGAAAGTAATTTAACGATATTAATTCCCACTCTTTCTGCTGTGCGTTTTTGGATTCGATGTCCTAGTAAAAAACTTGGTCGAACAGCCGCTGCGTTATCTAATTGCGGCATTCGAAGTATCGCATTTTCTAATTCGCCTTTAACTTTTAAATAAAAACTTCTACTTTTAGCATTAGCACCAACCGAGGAAATCCAAACAAAGCTTTTAGCACGTTGCGCTCTGGTCAATTGCGCTGCAACATGCACAAACTGAAAATCGACACGCCGAAAATTAGACTGTGAGCCAGCCTGTTTAATCGTTGTGCCTAAACAACAATAAACATGTTCAACTGAAAAGTAACCTTGATAATCTTGTAACTCCTCAAAATCGATTACAATAGCTTGGATTTTATTTAATGGGTCGCGATACTGCGATTTAGACAACGGCGAGCGCACCAAACAAGTCACTTGCGAATAACGTTCGTCTTGGCACAATTGATTTACCAGCGCTTTGCCAACTAAACCTGACGCGCCGAGCACTAAGGCTTTGTATGTTGCCGTCATATTTTCCCTAGGTTGTGATACCCTTTTCAGTTGCTAAAACATTAATAATCTAAAAGAAGAGCAATTCATTATGAATAGACTAATCATTACTTTAGCTTGCGCATTTGGGTTCAATTTAGCCTCAAATGCAAATGCTGAGAGCCTCAGCATTGAACGCATTCATCAGTCACCCTCATTATCAGGCAGTGCACCAATAAACATCCAAATATCACCAGATGGTCAACGAGTGACCTTCCTGAGAGGCAAAGCGGCTAATTACAATCGTTATGACCTGTGGGAATATCACATCCCTACCGGAAAAACACAAATTCTATTTGATTCAGACGATTTACATACCGGTCCTGAAATTTTATCCGATGAGGAGAGAGCGCGCCGCGAGCGGATGCGTGTTTATGGTAGTGGTATTATTACTTATGATTGGTCAAACGACAGCAGTGCATTACTTTTCCCATTAGCAGGTGATGTATACTACTTTAAGATTGGTGATAAGAAAGCGAAGCGTCTATTGGAAACAGATGCTTTTGAAACCGATATCAAGTTTTCACCCAAAGGAAATTTTATTTCCTATATTCGTGAACAAAATTTATATGTTATGAATGTAGAAACAGGAAAAGAGCAAGCTGTCACAACAAAAGGCGGTGGCGATATTAAATATGGCATGGCGGAATTTGTTGCGCAAGAAGAAATGAGTCGCATGACTGGCTATTGGTGGTCTAAGGATGAAAAACACATCGCCTTTACCAAAGTCGATGAAGGCCCTGTGGATGATATTGTGCGCTCAGAAATATATGCCGATTCCATCAGTACTATTGAGCAGAAATATCCCAAAGCTGGCACAAATAACGTACATATTGAACTTGCCATTGCCAACCTCAATAACGGTCAAGTGCGTTGGGTAGATTTAGGCGACAATAAAGACATTTACCTAGCTCGCGCTAAATGGATGAATGAATCAACACTCACTTATCAAACCCAGTCTCGCGATCAGCAAATCCTTAACTTGAATGCCGTTAATATTAACAACGGCGAGCAAAATGTGTTATTGCAAGAAACCAGTAATACTTGGCTTAACTTGAATTTTGATTTGCATTTTTTATCAGATAACGAACATTTTGTATGGGCATCAGAACGCGATGGCTTTAAACACGTGTACTTATATCGCAATAATGGCGACCTAGTTCGTCAAATCACCAAAGGCGACTGGGTTGTTGAACACATTAATGCGATTGACGAAACAAAAGGACTCATTTATTTTCAAGGGCGCAAAGACACACCGCTTGAAAGCCACGTCTACTCAGTTGCACTAGACGGCTCTAAAATCAATAGATTGAGTAAAGCGGATCAATTCCATAGTGCGACATTCAGCTCAGACGCTTCGGTATACGTAGATTCACATTCAACTGCAAACACTCCTGCTCAAGTCAGCCTGCATCGCTTTGACGGCAGGATGATCACTTGGCTAGACGAAAATAAAGTAGACCAAAACCACCCGCTATATGATTTTACCGACGACTGGGTTAAACCTGAATTTGGCAGCATAAAAGCACAAGATGGCAGCGACCTGCAATATCGTCTTTATAAACCCACAAAATTGAAAGGTAAACATCCGGTTATTGTTTATTTGTACGGTGGACCTCATGTACAAATGGTAACCAATAGCTGGGGTGGTAATCGTGGTTTATTAATGCAGTACTGGGTCAATAAAGGTTACGTTGTATTTTCCCTTGATAATCGCGGGTCTTTCAACCGAGGTAAAGCTTTTGAGGATCCTATATTTAAGAAAATGGGCTTTGTTGAAGTTGATGATCAAATAACCGGTGTGACGTTTTTACGTACATTAGATTATGTAGATCCGCAAAGAATTGGTATACATGGTCACAGCTACGGTGGCTATATGACACTCATGGCAATGTTCAAAGGCGGCGATTATTTTGCAGCTGGGGTTGCAGGCGCACCGGTAACAGATTGGCGTTTGTATGATACTCATTATACCGAACGTTATATGGGTAATCCAAAAACTGATGACCAAGCTTATACTGACTCGTCGGTGTTCCCATACGCAAAGAATTTAAAAGGTGACTTACTTATTTACCATGGTATGGCTGATGACAATGTATTATTTACACATAGCACGATGTTGTATAAACATTTGCAAGACTTAGCGTTGCCGTTCGAGGTAATGGACTACCCGGGCAAGAAGCACAGTATTCGAGGTAAAAATACAGGAATTCATTTATATAAGACAATCACTAACTTCTTTGATAAGCATTTGCAGCCCGTCAATACTGCCGAGTAGTTGCTTTTACCAATCACATATTGGTACTAAAAACATGTGCTTTACGATGCGCCTTCAAATCAAAACAAGATACGTTTAGACTAGGGTGGGATTAAGCCAATTTGTTTTCGTAAAAGGATATTTATTAGATGGTATCAATAGCTGATATAGAAGCAGCCCAAACACGGATTAGCAGCATAGTAAAACAGACACCGATATTTGAATCACGTTTACTGAATCACTGGCTAGGTCATCAAATTTACTTTAAAGCCGAGTGTTTGCAACGAACGGGGGCATTTAAACTGCGCGGCGCAACCAATATTCTAGCTAAATTACATGAGCAAGGAGAATTGCCGCAGCGCGTTGTGGCTAATTCATCAGGCAATCATGCGCAAGCAGTTGCATTTGCGTGTGCGCAATTTGGTATTCCAGTTTCAATCTATTGTGCCGACACTATTTCACCAATTAAAGCTGCCGCAACCAAGTTTTATGGCGCAAAAATAAAGGTATTTGCAAGCAGAGAAGAAGCTGATTTAGCAGTGGAGGAAGCGGGCAATGAGGAAGGAACCCTATGGATCCCTCCTTTTAATCATCCCGATATTATTGCAGGTCAAGGCACAGTCACATTGGAAGCTTTGCAGCAACTTGCTGAGACTGGGATTGAACCTGATGCCGTATTTGCTCCTTGTGGCGGCGGTGGTTTATTATCTGGGGCTATTATTGCAACAAACGCGCGTTTGCCCAATGCTGAAGTGGTCGGTGCTGAGCCGTTGAATGCGAATGATGCTGCTCGAAGTCTACAAAGTGGTAAAATTGAGCGCTTAAACGGCATACCGAATACATTAGCTGATGGCGCAGCGACTCCAGCTATAGGTCAGCATACGTTTGAGATATTGAAAACCGTTGATGATTTCTATGAAGTAGAAGAAGCACAGATAGCATATTGGACGCAATGGCTACATCATTTGTTAAAGTTACATATAGAGCCGACATGCGCTATGACAATGGCCGCCGTTGCAGCTTGGTTAAATGATAAACCACCTAACCAGAAGGTGCTAGTGTTGTTATCAGGAGGTAATATCAGTCAGGCATCAATGCTCAAAATATGGCAACAGGATTATCTGACACAAGCCCCAATAATGAATCCAGATGCTTAACTTGTTATACTCACTATGAAATTGAAATCAAAAGGATATGAAATGAACTCGATGCATAAAATACTGTTTTCGATAACATTAGTGCTGGCGTTAACCTCGACTTCAGTCTCCTCACTTACGTTTATTGATAACGTAAAGGGCTATACATTAAACCAACAAGGCAAGTTAATCACATTTACCAATATTGCGTTTGAAGATGAATTTATTATTGGCATGGATCTTACCCAAGAACCAGGAGGAATTGTCACCAAAATAGATGGCGAAGGCCACGTAATGTTACCTGGTTTAATAGATGCGCATGGGCATATTTTAGGTCTAGGCCGAAACCTGCTGGAAATTGATTTACGAGGCAGTCAAACTGAAGACGATTCCGTTAAGAGTGTTTTAGCGTTTGTACGCGCTAACTCACTGTCGACAAAAACGTCAAAAAAAGAAGGCACACAATGGTTAATAGGCGGCGGCTGGAATCAAGTTTTATGGCCAACTAAAGCATTCCCAAATAAAGCCAGTTTAGATGCTGCGATAAAGGATCGCCCAGTCGTTTTATCCAGAATTGATGGACATGCTGTTTGGGTCAATAGCGCGGCGCTGAAATTGGCAGGCATCGATGCTAACACTCCCTCACCGGCTGGCGGCGAAATAGTAAAAGATAAAGATGGGCAGCCTACTGGTGTGTTAATAGATAACGCCGAATACTTGGTGACCAAATTAATTCCAAAGGCGGATGTCGAGCAATTATCTGCGCAACTCAATGCTGCATCTGACCATTTATTGTCTTTGGGCATTACTAGTGTGCACGATGCCGGTATTAGCAAACAAGTGTATGACTTCTATCAGCAACAAGCACAAACAGGGCAACTGAGGTTTCGGATTTACGCGATGATCTCTGCTACTGATCCACAAATTAATGATATGTTAACCAAAGGACATATCAAGACAGCAGACGACATGCTAAGCATTAGGAGCGTCAAAGCTTATGGCGATGGTGCTTTAGGAAGTCGGGGTGCTGCATTGATTGAGCCTTATTCTGATGACAAAGATAATCACGGTCTGCTAGTCACTCCACAAGAAAGCTTGCCGAGTTTATTTTCACAAGTACTGGCCGCTAATTTTCAGCTTAACTTTCATGCGATTGGAGACAGAGCAAACAGACTGGCATTGCAGCAGTTTGCTAAAACCTTCAAAATATACCCAGAAAACACTGATCGTCATCGTATTGAACACGCCCAAGTCGTCGCCATTGAAGATATTCCCTTATTCAAAGAACTGGGTATTATTCCTTCTATGCAGCCCACTCACGCAACTAGCGATATGAATATGGCGGAAGATCGCATTGGCAGTGCTCGTTTAAAAGGAGCTTATGCTTGGAAAACCTTCTTAGAACAGGGTTCAAGAATTGCATTCGGCTCTGACTTCCCGGTAGAACTTGCTAACGCATTTCACGGCCTGCATGCAGCAGTGACACGCCAAACCCCAGAGAACGAACCAAAAATGGGTTGGATCCCTGAAGAAAAAGTATCTATTGAAGATGCGCTTCGTGGCTTTACATTAGATGCAGCTTACGCCGCTTTCCAAGATGACAAACTTGGAACACTGGAAATAGGTAAGCGAGCCGACTTTATATTTATCGACAGAGATATATTTAAGCGTCCAGCTTCAGACATTCGAGATACCCAAGTATTAGAAACCTGGATAAATGGGCAACAAGTGTTTTCTAAAACACTGTAGAGGCTGTTAACAGCCCAGAGTCATAAAGCGACAACCAACAACGGCATTAATGCCAGTTGGTGTTGCAGACTCTGTAAAACCGAACTTCTCATAGCAAGCAATAGCGATTGTATTCTCGCTATATACAAATAAAGACACTTCTTTTAAATCGATTTGCTGTTGCGCATTCTGAATTAATTCTGACAACAACCTTCTCGCGAGTCCTCTTCCCCTGAAGTTAGGGTTGATAGCGAGACGAGCTAAATGCGCGCGCCGCTTTACCAATTGAATTTGGCCGAAACCAATAATATTTGCTTGCCCAGCAAGAATAAATGATTGGTTTCGGCCTGCCCTTACATGACGTGCTAACTGACTAGTGGAGCAAGGGTAAGCGATATTGGGGCCAGCCCATTGTTGAACGAATGCCCTGACTTTTGATGCAGAGACTGATTTCATGCTTACAAACCAATCGGCGACAACCGTAAAATCATCTTTTGCGGCTGTTTTTAGTTCGAGATCCGAACCTACTTGTATATCGTTCTTATCCATCGTTCTTCAGTGATAAAATTCCATGACCAGTTTTTCCACTTTTCTTCAAGACCCGCTGCAACTAAATCATCTTCACTTTTACCGGCTGCCTTTTTCGCTTGAACATAGGCATACGTCTGCTTAATCATATCAAGAAAGCGGGCGTAATCGGCCTTGTTAGCCAACGCACCGTGTCCTGGAATAACTTTAGTGTCATTTTCAATCATACCCAACAAAGTCTCAACTGCGGCAATATAGCCCACAACGGACCCACCTGAGTTTAAATCAATAAAGGGAAACCAATCTTTAAAAAATAAATCGCCCGTGTGCATTACATCAGGTTGCTCAAACCAAACGGCGCTATCGCCATCTGTATGTGCATTAGCCAGATGGAATACATGCACCGTGTCACCATTCATGTGAAACTTAACGCCTTTTTCATATGTCACAACCGGAAGCATTGCGGGGTCAGTTTCTTCACCTGATGACAAACGAACGCGCACATTTTCATGAGCAAAAATCGTGGCATTTTTATGCTTACTAAAAAATGCATTGGAGCCGGTGTGGTCGCCATGAAAATGAGTATTAATAACATAGCGTGTTTGTTCTTTGCTAATGTCAGCTAGACTTGCCGCAATTTTCTCGGCTAAATCGGCGTATTGATCATCCACAATTAGCAAGCCATCAGGTCCTGCAGAAACAGCGATATTGCCGCCTGCTCCCACTAGCATATGCACGGAACCGCCAACCGCTTGGGCTTTGATTTCGACATCATCAAAGCGGCCTTGCGAAAATGCCATGGACGCAAAAAAACCAGCAAGTGACAGCGCTAAGAGACTTTTTCGTATCATCTTTTTCATTTATTAATCCTTGATGTTTATTTTTATATAGGTTATTACCAACATTTTTTTAACCAGTGGTTCAATAAGGCAGCTTTCGATAACAAATTAGTTCTATGCAACAAACGCAAACCTTGGTATTGCTTTACCGTTAACTTCTACGGTTTCAGTAAACATGGCTAAGGGACGAACCCATAAACCACGCTCACCATAAGTTGGCCTGTATACGACCAACTCTGTTTCATCTTCAGAATGTGTTGCAACACCGATGACTTCATAAGTATTGCCTTTATAGTGTTTATATAATCCTGTTTTCAAATCGATACCTACAAGTAAGTGTTTACAAACACGTTAACTGGCGCACCTGTTGGTTTACCATGTTGCCAATCAAGATCCTCTATACCACTGCCTGCAATATCAACATGCGTGAACGGCAAAGGTAGTTCTGAATTGGCTTCATGTTTATCCAAACCAGAAGCGATTGTCAAAAATGCCATTGGAAATTGATGGCCTCGCATTGTCGTAACGGAAGGTCCATTATTCGA
>Ga0307931_1001811_pt1 | contig 13969 bp, 13 predicted proteins | sample OrgLakmetageno47_FD_201816 | JGI IMG/M metagenome (GOLD analysis project Ga0307931, IMG submission 201816) | Saline water microbial communities from Organic Lake, Antarctica - #47 | ecosystem: Environmental > Aquatic > Non-marine Saline and Alkaline > Saline | place: Antarctica: Organic Lake... | reverse complement strand
TGACCAGGCAAGAACGGCAGCCGTCCGCGCTTACCAGCGCTACGGCGGTGAGCACCTGATGTGTGCGCCCAGACAACATCGCCAGTGTAGCCCTGGCGTCCGCAGCGTCAACGGGTTTGCCCAGAATCACGTCGTCCACTATCACCGAGGTGTCCGAGCCCAATACCCATGTACCGGGTTGCGCGGCGGCGGCCACGAACAGCGCTTTTTCTTGCGCCATGCGTTCAACGTAGTCGGCGGCAGTCTCAGCGGGGCGAGGGGTTTCATCAATAGCGGCAGGACACACATCAAACAGTGCACCAATTTGCTGCAATAATTCGGCGCGGCGCGGGGAAGCCGAAGCCAGTATCAGTGTCTGCATTGACTGCCTCTTGTACGGGCCTAGCCCAGTCGGCGATTTATATTGTCCAGCACCAGGCTCATGAAGGGCCAAACGACCGCGCTGGTCAGCGCCGGCCACAAATATCCGAAACCGGTGTTGTCTGCCCCCAGAGACTGTTTGATAACGTGCACCAGCATCTGATTAATACCCAGCAGCAAGAACACAATGGCGCACTGTTGTGGCAATGGGTACATACGCAGGCGCTGATGTACAGTCAAGACCAGAAACGCCACCACCGCCATAGCCATGGCGTTCATGCCCAGCGGCGTTGACTCCAGCACATCCAGCAACAGACCCAGAGTAGCCGCGAAGAAAACGCCAAATTGCGCAGGCGCACGCACGGTCCAGTAGAACACCATTAACGCCAGCCATTCCGGGCGAAACTCCAGCCACCCAGAAGGCACTGGAGCAATGCTCAGCGTCAACGCCAGCAGCACCGACAGAGCAAACGCCGGGTAGCTGATCACAGACAGCATTAGCGTTCCTCCTGCACACGATTGCCCGCACTGGTGCCGCTGTTCTCAGGCTCAAGCTGATTTTTTGAACGTTTGTTATCGGGAACCAAAGCTTGAAAGACAACCAGCAACATACGGCTCTGATTGAGTTTGGCGGTGGGTGTGGCTTCAATAGTGACAAACGGTTCGCCAGGTTCCTTGCTGATGCGGCTCACCTCAGCGACCGGATAGCCACGGGGGAAACGCTCACCCAAGCCGGAACTCACCAGTAGATCACCTTCACGAATGTTGGCGGTATCCGGCACGTGTACCAGTTCCAGGCTATTGGTTTTGCCGCTGCCCAGCAGAATAGCCCGCAGGCCATTACGCACCACTTCTACCGGCACCGCATGGCTGCTGTCAGATACCAACAAAACGCGAGCGGTCATCTGACTGACCTGAATCACCTGCCCCATCAAGCCACCGGCGTCCAGTATCGCCTGACCTTCGTGAACGCCGTCGCCGCTGCCTTTGTTGATGACCAGTTCGTGGGCAAATGGGTCGGGCGACACGCTCACAACTTCGCCGACTATAACGCGATCGTCGAGTACTTCAGAGGAGTTCATCAGGCGGCGCAATTCATTATTTTCGGCGGCCAGAGCAGCGTATCTCAAAGCACGACGTTCCAGAATTAACAGCCGCGCCTGCAATTCGTCGTTGTCACGCTTGAGGTTGTCTTTGTTGACAAACAAACTGCCAACCCAATCAGAAAATTGAGTCGGCATATTACCCAGCCAATAGACCGGCGTCAGCCCCGTGGCCAGCGTGCTGCGTACCACCGCCAGCTTGTCAAAGCGGGCATCCGCAACGATCAACGCCAGCGCCAACACCACAATCAGCAGCACTCGGAATCCCGGAACCGGCCCCTGCACGAATATGGTTTTAATAGCTTACTCTCCCCACGGGGTTAGCCCTCTTGGGAGAACATTCCAATGCCGCCGCTATCAACTACTTCCAACGCTTTGCCACCACCACGGGCGACACAGGTCAGGGGATCTTCAGCGACGATCACCGGCAGGCCGGTTTCTTCGCTAATCAATTTGTCCAGCCCACGCAACAGGGCGCCGCCGCCGGTCAGCACAATGCCGCGTTCGGCAATATCAGATGCCAGTTCCGGTGGCGTCTGTTCCAGAGCGCTTTTAACGGTCTGGACAATTTGCGCCAGGGACTCTTGCAAAGCGTCTAGAATTTCTTCGCTGTTTAGCGTGAACGCCCGCGGCACACCTTCAGCCAGATTGCGGCCCCGCACATCAATTTCACGCACTTCCAGGCCTTCGTAGGCGCAGCCGATTTCATGCTTGATGCGCTCCGCGGTGGATTCACCAATCAGGCTGCCGTAGTTACGACGCACATAAGTGGCAATAGCTTCATCAAACTTGTCACCGCCTACCCGCACAGAGTCGGCATAAACAATGCCGTTCAAAGAAATAACGGCAATTTCAGAGGTGCCGCCGCCGATGTCCACAATCATTGAGCCGCTGGCTTCTTCCACTGGAAGGCCGGCACCTATGGCCGCCGCCATAGGCTCTTCTATCAGAAACACTTCGCGCGCACCCGCGCCCATGGCCGACTCGCGAATGGCCTTGCGTTCCACTTGGGTGGATTTGCTGGGCACACACACCAATACCCGTGGACTGGGAGTAATAAAGCTGTTTTCATGCACTTTGTGAATAAAGTGCTGAAGCATTTTTTCCGTCACCACAAAGTCAGCGATCACGCCATCTTTCATCGGGCGAATAGCGCTTATATTGCCCGGGGTGCGGCCCAGCATTCGCTTGGCTTCGGCGCCAACAGCGGCAACCATTTTCTGTGAGTTGGTGGTACGAATCGCGACAACGGAAGGCTCGTTTAATACAATGCCGCGACCGCGCACATAAATAAGAGTGTTTGCGGTGCCCAAATCAATGGACAGATCGCTGGAAAATAATCCTCGGAGTCTTTTAATCAACATTCGTGTCGTTTCAACCTGAGAGTGGCGGCTGCGAAAAAGTGCGGCAACTTTAGCAGCGCCCCCACGCACAGGCAAGGCGCAGCCTTCGCAAAAGCAAATGACCTGCCCCGGCATGAACAAACCATCACGCATCTACGGGGCCAAGAGGCTGTTTTGAACGATTCGCGACTTGGCGAAGGTCAACAATTAGACTTTGATTAGGTTGATAATAGCGAACAATGCCAGCAATGCAGGTGCGTGAGGTGCGCAGCGTCTCTCCCGCCAAGCCACGAATCTGTTACTATATCTTTTTTATGCTCAAGCCCAGACAAAGCGAGTGGGGGTCAATCAAAACTCCGCCGTGAAGACGGCGCAGCGCAGTCTGAGCACCAAGTACAAAAAACCGGAGTCAACGTGACCATTTCCCGCGCAGACATTGAAAAAGTCGCTGTGCTGGCCCGTATCCGTCTTGATGACGAACAGATACCCGCACTGGAAAACGACCTGAGCAACATTCTCAGCCTGGTTGACCAACTCAGCGCCGCCAACACTGACAACGTAGAGCCTCTGGCCCACCCACTGGATGCGGTACAGCGCCTACGCGCCGACGAAATCACCGAAAGCAATCAGCGCGAGGCCTTCCAGGCCACAGCGCCCGCCACCGAGAACGGCCTCTACCTGGTACCCCGAGTGATTGATTAAGTGAAGCGAATCGAGTGATCTGACGAACCACACCATCAGGATTGAACATGCACAACAAATCCGTAGCAGAGCTTTCCCGCGCACTGGAAAGCGGCAAGATTTCAAGCGTGGAACTGACCCGTGAGTTCCTCGATCGCATCAAAACCGAAGACGGCCAGTACAACAGCTTTATAACCGTCACCGAAGACCTTGCCATGGCCGATGCCAAAGCCGCTGACGAACAGCGCGCGGCCGGCAACGCCAGCGTCTGGACCGGCGTACCCTTTGCCCATAAAGACATTTTCTGCACCAACGGCGTGGCGACCACCGCCGGGTCGAAAATGCTGGCTCATTTTGTGCCGCCCTATGACGCGACGGTCGTGGCCAATTTTCGCGCTGCCGGCGCCGTGTGCCTGGGCAAAACCAACATGGACGAGTTCGCCATGGGCTCGTCTAACGAATCCAGCTTTTTTGGCCCGGTGACCAATCCCTGGAGCTTGAACAGGAGCGAGAAGCGGGTACCCGGTGGTTCCTCAGGTGGCTCTGCGGCGGCCATCAGCGCACGCCTAGTACCGGCCGCCACCGCTACCGACACCGGCGGCTCCATTCGCCAACCAGCAGCGTTGTGTGGCGTCACCGGTTTGAAACCCACCTATGGCCGGGTGTCGCGCTACGGCATGATCGCTTTCGCCTCCAGCCTCGATCAGGGCGGCACTATGGCGCGCACCGCCGAAGACAACGCACTGATGCTGAATATAATGGCCGGGTTTGATCCAAAAGACTCTACCTCTGCTGATCGCGCCGTGCCGGATTATACCGCCACTCTGAACCAGCCGTTAGAAGGCTTGCGCGTGGGCCTGCCGAAGGAGTATTTCTCCGACCAACTCAATCCTGCCATGGAACAGCGGGTGCGCAACGCGGTGAAGGAATACGAGAAGCTGGGCGCCACGGTGAAAGAAGTGTCCCTGCCCCACGCCCAACTGGCCATTGCCGCCTATTACGTCATCGCTCCGGCCGAAGCTTCCGCCAACCTGTCGCGCTTTGACGGCGTGCGTTACGGCTATCGCTGCGACAACCCACAGAATCTGAACGATCTGTACACCCGCACCCGTGCCGAAGGCTTTGGTAACGAAGTAAAGCGCCGTATATTGGTCGGCACCTACGCCCTGTCCGCCGGCTATTTCGACGCCTATTATTTGAAAGCGCAGAAGGTACGCCGTCTTATTCAGCAGGATTTCATCAACGCGTTCAAAGAAGTGAACGTGCTGATGAGCCCGGTGTCACCGTCGCCCGCTTTTGTGCAAGGTGAAAAAACCAGCGATCCGGTGACCATGTACCTGGAAGACATATTTACCATTGCGGTAAACCTCGCGGGCGTTCCGGCTATGTCGGTGCCGGCCGGTTTTGTCGACGGTTTGCCGGTGGGCCTGCAAATAATCGGCAATTATTTTGAAGAAGCCCGCCTGTTGAACGCAGCCCATCGGTTTCAGCAGGTGACCGACTGGCACCAGAAATTTCCCCAGTAAGCCCGAATCAGGAGCACCGTTATGCAGTGGGATATTGTGATCGGGCTGGAAATACACGCTCAGCTTGCCACCAAAACCAAGATTTTTTCAGGCTCCAGCACCGCCTTCGGCGCCGAACCCAACACCCAGGCCGGCGCGGTCGACCTGGCCATGCCCGGCACCTTACCAGTGCCCAACGAACAGGCCTTCCGCTACGCGGTGATGTTTGGCCTGGCGGTAAACGCCGAAATTGGACGGCGCTCGGTGTTCGACCGCAAAAACTACTTTTACCCGGATTCGCCAAAGGGCTATCAGACCACGCAGCTGGACCATCCTATCGTGGGCGCAGGTTCTGTGGACGTTGATTTAACCGGCGGCCGCAGCAAACGCGTTCGCATTCACCACGCGCACCTGGAAGAAGATGCCGGCAAATCCCTGCACGAATCTCTGTTTGATGAACGTGGCCAAGGCATGACCGGTATCGACTTAAACCGCGCCGGCACACCGCTGATCGAAATTGTGACCGAGCCGGATATGAACAGCGCCGAAGAAGCCGTCGCTTTCGCCAAAAAGCTGCACAGCCTGGTGTCATCTTTGGGCATCTGCGACGGCGATATGAGCCAGGGCTCGCTGCGCTTTGACGTGAACATTTCACTCAAGCCCAAAGGTTCTGACACCCTGGGCACCCGCACCGAAACCAAAAACCTGAACTCTTTCCGCTTTATGGAGCAAGCGATTGCCCACGAAGTGGAGCGGCAAATGGACATTCTGGAAGACGGTGGCCGCATTCTTCAGGAAACCCGCCTGTACAACGGCGATCGCGACGAATCACGCTCTATGCGCAGCAAAGAAGAAGCCAACGATTACCGCTACTTCCCCTGTCCTGATCTGCTGCCGGTAGTGATCGATGATGGCTTTATCGAAAGTGCGCGCGTTCTGTTGCCAGAATTGCCCGACGCCCGCAAAGCACGCTTCAAAGAGCACTATAACCTGAACGATTACGACGCCAGCCTGTTGAGCGATGACGCTCGCCTGTCAGCGTTTTTTGAAGACACCGTCGCTCACTGCAAAGACCCCAAACTGGCAGCAAACTGGGTGCTGGGCGAGTTTTCGGCGCGCCTGAACGCAGACAACGACACCGTAGCGCGGGCGCCCATCAGCGGCGTCCAACTGGGCCAGCTTGTCACGCGCATCGCAGACAACACGGTGTCGTCCTCAGGCGCAAAGAAGGTGTTCGAGGCACTGTGGAATGGCGATGGCGGCTCTGAAAGTAATGCGGCTGACGTCATTATAGACGCTCAAGGCCTGAAGCAGGTTTCCGACGCCGGCGCTCTGGAAGCCATTGTGGATGAAGCACTGGCACGCATGCCCGAGCAGGTTGCCCAATACCAGGAAGCCGACGAGAAAAAGCGAAAAAAACTGATGGGCGGTTTTATGGGGCCGCTAATGAAAGCGTCAAAAGGCCAGGGTAACCCACGTTTGTTCACCGAACTTCTGCAAAAAAAACTCAACGCCTAAAAAGAAAACTCAACGCCTGGTTGACGCCTCAGGCGAGTCTATTACTCAGAGCGCCTGAGGAACAACTGCTCAAACCGGCGGATATTCTGCCGCACATAATCAAGAAACGCCCGCATGATCGGGGTTGGGTGACGCGCCTGGGGATACACCACACACCAGCTGCGCCTGAGCGGGAACCCGGCGATGGTCACAATGCTCAGACTGCCCAAGGCCAGCTCGGACAGTACTCCCAGCTTGGGCAAAACCGCCACTCCCAGGCCTGCCAGCACCGCGTGCTTTACCGCATCGTTAGAGCCAAGTTCCATACTTGGAATCGCCCGCAGGCGCTGATTCTGGCAGTGCATTTCCAGCGCCAGGCGGCTGCCAGAGCCACTCTCACGCACCAATAAACCACTGTCCAGAAATGCCTGGGTACTCACGTTCATCTGATCAAGCAGCGGATGGCCCCGCGGCACCACCGGCACCAGTTCGTTGTCCAGAAATGGCAAAGACGTCAGTGGTCGCTCCGCCGGCACCATGCCCATGATCACCAGATCATCGACGTTGTCATTCAGCCTCTGCAGCGCCGTTGCGCGGTTCACCACCGACACCGACACGGTGACTTGCGGGTTCAGCTGCAAAAACGCCCCCAGCATATAAGGCACCACATATTGCGCCGTATTCACCGCCACCAGGCGCAAATCTCCGGCTACCTGCCCTTCCAACGCCGCTAAATTGTTCTGCACCTGCTCCAAGGCGGCAAACACCAAACGCACGCATTTCGCCATTTCTTCACCGCCGGCGGTGCAGTACAGCTTGCGCCCAACGTACTCAAACATCGGCAACCCCAGTGCCTGTTCCAGATGCCGAACCTGGCTGCTGATAGCCGGCTGAGTCAACCCTAGCAGCTCCCCTGCCTTGCTGTAGCTGTTTAAATCGTAAACCGCTTTAAACACCTGAAGCTGGCGGAAGGTCAGACGACTGGCGAGGTTTTGAATGCTTAACGGCATGGTCTTAGACCTTTAGGAATTTATTCATAAGGGATTACTTATACTCAAACAAAATAATATCAATTTCTACAAAAGAGTCGAGAGCGCTACTCTTTTTTAATTCGTCATTCGATTTTCATTACCTTCATTAAGGACGCAGAGATGAGGAGTCTCCCATGTTGAAGAAAGTGCTCATCGCCAACCGCGGCGAAATTGCCGTCCGCATTGTCCGGGCCTGTGCGGAAATGGGGATACGCTCCGTCGCCATCTACACCGAGCCAGACCGCTACGGCCTGCACGTAAAGCGCGCCGACGAAGCCTATTCATTGGGCGAAGACCCACTGGTGGGCTATCTGGACCCGGCCCGCATCGTTAACCTTGCGGTAGAAACCGGCTGCGACGCGATTCATCCCGGTTACGGCTTTTTATCAGAAAACGCCCACTTTGCGCGCTTGTGCGAACAAAAAGGCGTGGCGTTTGTGGGCCCGAAATCCGCCGTTGTTCACAAGATGGGCGATAAGACTCAGGCCCGCGACAGCATGCGCGCCGCCGGCATACCCATCACTCCTGGCTCTGACGGCAATCTTGCAGATCTGGAGGAAGCCTTAACGCTGGCCAACGAGATTGGCTACCCGGTCATGTTAAAAGCCACCTCGGGCGGCGGCGGCCGGGGTATTCGCCGCTGCGACACCCCTCAGGAACTGAGGGCCCAGTACCCGCGTGTTATTTCTGAGGCCACCAAGGCCTTTGGCTCGGCCGACGTGTTTATGGAAAAGTGCATTGTGAATCCGCGCCACATTGAAGTGCAGATACTGGCGGACAGCCACGGCAACGTTATTCACCTGTTCGAACGCGATTGCTCGATACAGCGGCGCAACCAAAAGCTGATTGAAATCGCACCCAGCCCGCAGCTTACGCCGGAGCAACAACAGTACATTGGTGCACTGGCGGTGAAGGCGGCCGAGGCCGTAGGCTACCAAAACGCCGGCACTGTGGAATTTCTGCTGGCCGGCAACGAAGTGCACTTTATGGAAATGAACACCCGGGTGCAGGTGGAACACACCATTACCGAAGCTATTACCGGTGTCGATATTGTGCGTGAACAACTGCGCATCGCTGCCGGCTTGGCGCTGAGTTATCGCCAGGAAGACATTCAGTTCCGTGGCTATGCGCTGCAATTTCGCATCAACGCGGAAGATCCGAAAAACGACTTTTTGCCCAGTTTTGGCCGTATTACCCATTACTACGCGCCCGGCGGCCCCGGCGTACGGGTGGACACCGCCATCTACACCGGCTACGAAATTCCGCCCTATTACGACTCTATGTGCCTGAAGCTGGTGGTGTGGGCGCTGACCTGGGACGAGGTCATCGCCCGCGGCAAACGCGCTCTGGACGACATGCGTTTGCACGGCATCAAAACCACGGCCCAGTATTACCAGCAAATTCTGGAGCACCCAGACTTCCGCGCTGGCAACTTTGACACCGGTTTTGTGCCCAGCCACCCGGAGCTTCTGAAATATTCCACCAAACGCCACCCCAGCGCCATTGCACTCGCCATTGCCGCCACCATCGCCGCGCACTCAGGCTGGTAATCCGCAGGAGAATAAGATCATGAGCCAAGCAAAACGAATTGAAGTCACCGACCTGATTCTGCGTGACGCGCACCAGTCGCTGATTGCCACCCGCATGCGCACCGAAGACATGTTGCCCATCTGCGGCAAGCTGGATCAGGTCGGCTACTGGTCTCTGGAAGTCTGGGGTGGCGCCACCTTTGACGCCTGCGTGCGGTTTCTGAAGGAAGACCCCTGGGAGCGCCTGCGGCAATTGCGCGAAGCACTGCCCAACACGCGCTTGCAAATGCTGTTGCGGGGCCAGAATTTACTGGGCTATCGCCATTACGCGGACGACGTGGTGGAAGCCTTTGTGCAAAAAGCCGCAGACAACGGTGTCGACGTGTTTCGGGTGTTTGACGCGCTAAACGATCTGCGCAACATCGACGTTGCGATGAAAGCGGTGAAAAAAGCCGGCAAGCACGCCCAGGGCACCATCTGCTACACCACCAGCCCGGTGCACACTGCAGAACTGTTTGTGCAGCAAGCCAAGGACATGCAAACCATGGGCGCCGACTCCATCGCCATCAAAGATATGGCGGGGCTGCTGACGCCTTACGGCACCTACGATCTGGTCAAAGCGATCAAGGCGAAAGTGGATCTGCCGCTGGTGATTCACAGCCACTCCACCTCTGGCCTGGCGCCTCTGTGCCAGCTCAAAGCCATCGAAGCCGGCGTCGACCGGATGGATACGGCCATTTCTTCGTTCGCCTCCGGCACCAGTCATCCAGCAACCGAATCCCAGGTGGCAGCGCTGAAAGGCACCGATTACGACACCGGCCTGGATTTGAATCTGCTGAGCGAAATCGCCGATTACTTCCGCGAAGTCCGCAAGAAGTACCGGCAGTTCGAAAGCGAATTCACCCGCGAAGACGTGTCTGTTCAGATTAATCAGGTGCCCGGCGGCATGATGTCCAACCTGGCCAACCAGCTTAAAGAACAGAACGCGCTGGACCGCATCCGCGAAGTGTTCGATGAAATTCCGCGGGTACGGGAAGACCTCGGTTTTCCACCGCTGGTTACGCCCACCTCACAAATTGTCGGTACCCAGGCGGTTTACAACGTATTGGCCGGTCAGCGCTATAAAACCATCACCAACGAAGTAAAACGCTACCTGCAGGGTGGCTATGGTCGGCCCCCGGCAACGGTGGACGCCGACCTGCGCAAAAAAGCCATCGGTAATAAAACCGTTGAAGAAGGTCGCCCAGCCGACCATCTCAGCCCCGAAATGGACAAGCTGCGCAAAGACATTGGCGAACTGGCCCTCAACGAGGAAGACGTACTCACCTTCGCCATGTTCCCTGACCTTGGCCGCGAATTCCTGCAACAACGCAAAGACGGCACGCTGGTGCCAGAGGCCCTGCTGCCACCGGAAACACGATCCGCTGACCGCCTGGTTACCGGTGTTGCCACCGAATTTCGCATTGAAGTGCACGGTGAGAGCTACGAAGTGGCGGTCACCGGCTCCGGTGAATCCGGCGTGGGCAAACGCAAGCTGTACCTTTCGCTCGACGGCATGCCGGAAGAAGTGGTGTTTGAATCCCTCAACGACTATGTGGCACAAAGTCGCAGCGGCCGCAAAAAAGCGTCCACGCCTGGCCACGTCAGCACCGCCATGCCCGGCAACGTAGTCGAGGTTCTGATAAAAGAAGGCGACACAGTGAGTGCCGGTCAAGCCGTACTGATCACCGAAGCGATGAAGATGGAAACCGAAGTACACGCTGATGTTGACGGCAAAATCGCGGCAGTTTACGTCACCAAAGGCGACCGGGTAACCCCGGGTGAACTGCTGATCGACATCGTTTGACCGGCGTAAAATTCTGAATCCAGACAACCAATGCATCACTTCAGCGAAGCCGGGCAGGCGTACCGGCACGTTGCCCGCCTGTGAGGGGTTGTCTTCAAACAGAACCCCCGGCGGCGCATGGATGCAACCCACGCCCGCTTTTCACAAGCGGGCGTTCATCCCTCCCGCTCCCGGCGGGCCGGCCATACTAGCGGACACTCAGCTTTTTATGACAAGGCGCTGGCGAAAGTGCCGGCTCCGTTTGCTCAGCAGAGCGGGAAATTCTGAGTCGATCACAGCTAGACTAATATAATGATAATCGTTATAATTCGCAGTAATATTTGTGCGGAGAAACATTATCATAAACCCCCTAACCACGGACTCCAGTTTAGTAGCCATAACCCCCCTGCAGCAACTGACCGAAATGGGCGGCCCCGTCATGTGGGTACTACTGGGACTTGCGGTTCTTGGCCTGGTGGCGTTCTTCTATCTGGTCATCACCGGCGCGCTCTTTGCGCCTCGGCTAACTTTGCGCTTGCGAAAAACCCTCAATCAGTGGCAACAGCGACCGTCACACCAATGTGCGGAATTGTTGAACGGCGCCTCGGGCTGGTTTACCCGATGCAACCCGTTGCCACAGATGATTCGCGCGGCGATGACCTCCAGTCTTGAGCAACGCGATGGGACCGAGGTGCGTGAAGAACTGGCGCGCCGGTCTCAGCAGGCACTGCAGCCATTCGAGGCACCCCTGAAAATCATCGAAGTGATAGCCGCACTGGCGCCGCTGCTGGGCCTGCTGGGCACAGTAATGGGGATGATGTCTGCCTTTAGCGCCATGTCGGTGGCAGAAGGCCAAGCCAATGCCTCGCAGCTCAGCGGCGGTATCTACGAAGCACTGACCACCACTGCGGCGGGACTGGTTGTCGCGATTCCTTTTGCGGCCATTGCCGCCTGGGCGGAATTCCGCCTGCGCCGGCTGAACTTGATGATGAATGACACCCTGGTGCGGGTGATTACCACGCCCATTGAGGCTCACGAACCCCGGGCCACTGAGCTCAATGCCGCCTATGCAGCTGGTTGAACCCCGCCCGGCGCGACCGCTGCCGATTCGCCTGACGCCGCTGATTGATGTGGTGTTTATTCTGCTGGTGTTCTTCATGCTGACCACCCGACTGCTGCCGGTGGAGCACCTATTGCTGAACAACGCCACCACGGAGTCGGCCACCGGCGAGTCAATTCCGGAAATGACACTCGACGGTGATGGCCTGCTTGGCTGGCGTGGGCAGCGCCTGCCAATCCCCGCAATGGTAGGCAGGCTCACTGCAAACGGGATTAAAAAAGTGAACCTGATGGCATTGGGAGAAGCCTCGCTGGCGAATTTCACGTCCAGCCTGAGCACCTTGAAAAGCGCCGGCATCGTCGCTCAGTGGAAGCGCACATCCGCGCCTTCAACAAACAGTCAGGATCGGTAAGCCGTGAGATTATCAAGCAGCACACAGCCACCGACGTTGACCGTCCCGATTGCCGGTCCTGGAAAAACATTGCTGTCCCGGGTGGAGAGCAACCTGCTGCCGCTGATTAATTTGGTGTTCTTGTTGCTGATGTTTTTTATCGCGGTGGGGCAGATGAGCCCCACGCCCCTGCCTGACCTGCCAGGCTCCAAGGCTCAGCAAGCGCCCAAACAGCCCCGGGCGGATCTGGTGGTCAAAAGTTCCGGTAACTGGTTTGTTGATGGCCAGTCAATCGCCGAGGCACAATTACTGGATTTTCTGCCCGCACCCAATGACGAGACGCCTCTGCGTGTTGGGGCGAACCGTTCGGTGACCATGGCCGCTATGGAAAAACTGTTTCAGCGGCTGGAAAGCGGTGGTTACAAGGACATTGTCTTACTGGTCCAGCCCGGCTTATGAGTACACGGGCGCACCTATTTATTCTGCTGGCGGCGATCAGCCTGACGGCACCGATACTGCTTATTGCGCTATCCACGGCACTATCCACAGCACTATCCACAGTACAACCGCTGATCATGCTTCCCGAAGGCAAAGACCCAGCCAACCAGACGCGCTCAATTCGCATTTCACTGGCCGACCAGGCACCCGAACCGGCTCCAAGGCCAGAACCGAAACAACAGCCCGAACCTTCACCCATAAAACCGGCGCCTGCACCAGACGCTAAAACTGACCCGATGCCAAAGCCAAAGCCAAAGCCAGGGCCAGAGCCAGAGCCAAAGCCAAAGCCAGAGCCAGAGCCAGAGCCAAAGCCAAAGCCAAAGCCAGAGCCAGAGCCAGAGCCAGAGCCAGAGCCAGAGCCAAAGCCAGAGCCAGAGCCAGAGCCAGAGAGCGTGGCGACTGCGGCGGATAATGCCCGTAAACCAATGGTACAAACCAGCGCCAAGACAGATGAAGAAGCGGTTACTTTCCAACCCAGAAAATCGGCAACGTCAGCCAAATCTACAAAGAAACAGCTCCGCGCGGGGGCCTCACAGAAGACGGACAATTACCTCTCAAAACTGGTGCGCCACCTGAGCGCCTACCGGGACTATCCGCGCCGTGCCCGACGACTGGGCCTGCAGGGAACGCCCGTGGTGATGTTCGAGTTTGATCGGGCGGGTCAACTGCTGAGCTATCGCCTGTTAGAAGGCTCACCTCACCGCATATTGGATGACGCAGCGCTGAACATGCTGAAACAAGCGTCGCCGTTTCCGCCAGTGCCGAATGATATGACCAGCGGGACTTTTCGTTTTCAACTGCCGGTCGCGTTCCAGCTCCGCTAAACACATTGTAAAAAAACTGCACTCCCCCAAACCAATAATGATAATTATTACTTGTTGTTTATGATTATCATTTGTATAGTTGCCCCCCTGAAATAAACCCGTTGTAACTGGAGAGCAACATGCCTACCCGATTTGCCCGAAACCTACTGGCACTGGCGGTCATTTCCGCCTCTGTGCCGGCCATGGCCCAAGAGCAGAGGCTCAACGAACTGGTCATCATCGGCGACGAAGCTTCTGCTTCCGAACTGCCCGGTTCGGCCCACGTGGTTTCCAACGAAAAGCTGGAAGAAATGAAATACACCGACGTCCAGCGTGCGCTGCG
>Ga0307931_1001810_pt1 | contig 13978 bp, 16 predicted proteins | sample OrgLakmetageno47_FD_201816 | JGI IMG/M metagenome (GOLD analysis project Ga0307931, IMG submission 201816) | Saline water microbial communities from Organic Lake, Antarctica - #47 | ecosystem: Environmental > Aquatic > Non-marine Saline and Alkaline > Saline | place: Antarctica: Organic Lake... | reverse complement strand
GTGAGTCAATTGGCGGCAGCGCAGGTACGCCTGGATCCCCAACCACGGTCCCCTCATTGCTGCTGTTGGAGCTGCTGCTGCTGTTGCTAGTGCTGGAGCTGCTGCCGCTTTTGCTAGTAGCGTTGCTGCCGGCATCTTGCGTTGAAGTAGTAGCATGTAACGCTGCTTTCCCTGCTGCAAAGTCGCAGAGGGCGCCGAAGTCCACCTTGGCCCACAGGGCGCGAGCGCGCGGAGCATTGGGCCAGCAGCCACTGCCGTGACCTTCTTGCGCGCAGTACGCGGCGGCAGCAACGCACAAGTTGCCGGTCGTGGCACCACTGCTGTTGCTGCTCTCGCCAGGTACTTTAACGGTTGCCTCAGCCAGTTGCATGAGTGCTTCGATGTCAGACGCCGGCGGGTCAGCGGTGCCAAGCACACGCTTGAGGAGGGCAATAGATCGCTCCTCCAACGCATTCATAATACTTACAGAATGATCTTCTTGTATTTCGTCCATTACTACTTCTACCTCCTCAACAGCTATCTTGCTTTGCCATTCCAATGACGTGGATGAAGGTGTAAAAACTGTTGTAATAGTAGACACGGCACGCTCTGGAGCGAAAGCGAATGCAAGAGCTTCATCTGCCAACTTGTCAATAGCGTAGCCACTCCCCCTGCTGCTGCCGCTGCCGCCATCGTGATGGTGTTGGTGGCTGCTATCGCTGCTGCTGTTGCTGTTACTGCTGGTAGTATCACTGCTGCTGCTTCTGCTGTTGTTGCTATTGCCAGTACGGCGGTTGCTCTTTTTTCTCGACGCAAAATTGCTGCTGCTCTTTTGCTCAACTGCTACTGAAGTCGTTCGACTATCAGCGCGGTCCGGAGCGGCCATCGTTATGCTACTGGCGCTGCCGACGTTGCTGCTAGAGCTACTTTGACTAGTCATGCTGCTTTCACTGTCGTTAACAGTGCTGTTTATTAGCGTGTCGTCTTTGTTTGCGTTGCTTTGGTTGTCTGCCTGCACTTCAACCTTCTCTACGCCCAGCACCTCCACCTCATCAACGTTCATCGAAGGCCGCCGAAGCGCCTCCCTTACATAGAGGCTGTCACCTGACCCACTGCTAGTGGAGCCGCTATCCCCAAAGCCAGGGACGTCGTCTGCGGTCAAGCGAGACCGCCGCGTCGCTGCCGCAGCCGCTTGAGCCCAGTCGTCATCTGCGTCCTCGTCTGCCGCCGCGTGCATCGCCGCATCCGCCAGAGCCGCCCGAAATTTGCGCCGCTGCAAAGGCTTCAAAAAGCCAAGGTCTTGCTCCGACAAGCCTGGTGGTTTCGCGAGCTGTTTCACGCTGCAGAAGCGCCGGGCGACGAAGTCGGGGGCCTGCGACGCCAGGCCAACTCGGGCAAGCAACTCCTTGAGTGCTGGCTCCATCAGCGGCTGCTCGCCTGGCGACTTGGCTGCAGCGGGCACCGGCGACCTTTCGCGGTGCGATGAAACCTAGATACAGGTACCAAATTTGATTTCAACGAAAGAAAGGCAGTTCGACATGAATTATCTCTGTGCCGTTCTTTCGGAAACGTCACATAAACTAACGGCCACTAGAGAGGTGAGAAACCTACAAAATGGGCCCTTTGTGGAGTGAGGGGGCTCATGAAAGCTTTCAAATTTTTCGAACCAAAATTCTTGGAGCAATGTAATTGAATACCTCGGGCGATTCTGAACCGTGAGCATCGTCGACTTCACGAATTGCGACAGCATTGATGTTATTGCAGCAGAGCATGTCGTTTTCCCGCTGAGTGAATTTCTAAAGAGCTTGTTCGAACGACACTGCCGGGCTATCAGCTCATTCACATCAATATATTCCCGACAGATTCTCCGAGCGAAGCCTTCCGACTCTATCCATTTCTTCTACCCCTCTGACTTCTGCGCCAATTTTATTATTTCGTCATTTTTTGGATGAGAAACGAGAACGATTTTGGGGTTTACAGGGTAGCTTTGGGTTTTGGCCGACAACGTCTGCGTTCTGAGTGACTGAGTACTGAGCAACTTGACGTGATGACAACGAGCGACGACGTGTCAAAACGTAACGTGACATGGAAGGAACTTCGAAGCCGCAGTACATTATATAGCACCGAGTTTTGATTCCCTACACTTCTGAAGTGCTCGCATAGAGAGGGTATCACCATACATCACCATTCATGTTCTACGCCACATACACTGGGGCCCTGTTGATTTTGTTTCAATCATCGCTTGGCAAGTCAACGTACAATGAAGCCATGGCTCATGTGAGTGCTTGCTGGACTGCCATCCAAATAAATCACAGAGGCTCATTATTTTTTTTAATTAAACGTGAGTTACTCAATTACAATGACTTTGCTGTGCACGAGTGATTTTCTCACGAGGGCATCTTGCCAATTGTTAAATAAAATAAAGTCTACGTGAATCGAAGTAAGTTTACAAGGAAAGTGATGTACGTGTGTGGGTGTTATGTTGGAATGATACTATGAAAGGAAAAACAAATGCATCCCTTGACATTTGCAAATGGATTTCTGTGTGGCACAGGACGCCTTAGCTTACGCCGGTGCAGCGTACTGCCCCATAGAACGTGTTGCCACGTGGTCTACGCTGAATGCCCCATGTCAGAATAAAACTGCGGGCTTTGAAGTGTACGCTACTGTGAAAGCCACAGCACCCAAGGCCAAACTAGACAAAGACTATTTTGGGTACATGGGCGTCGATCACAACAGGGAATGGGTTGTTGCGGCTTTCAAAGGTGAAAGAGTGTATACTGCCTGCACATGCTAAATGTTTTCCTGAAGTGTTCTATTCGTTATATGCCTCTGGCGCTTTCTGCTCAAGGCACGAACGGGTCGATTGCGGACTTCGCCACCGACTTACAAGGGGGATACTTCGCTTCCGATTGCTTGATTGACGGCACAATATTGGGCAAGGTAAATGAGAAAAAACTGCAGCAGACATTCTAACCTAGCTAGGTTCTCCTTGTTTTGAGCCTATCCTTGGAATTGATTCCTTTGTGCCTACAGTGGAGGCTCACTTCTTTTATTTTTATTATTTTTTGGATGGGGGGGAGGGGCTTTTTTTTTACTATATCTGATGAGCGGCGGCTCTTGATAAAACACATCTCTGTTTTTTGGTGCACTATATAGGTGCATAAGGGTTTCTGCAACTACTTCGACTACCTCAACCAGGCGGGGTTCAGTGACCACCTCGCCGCCCTTGCCGCAGCCCACCCGACCTACCCTGTAGTCCTCACGGGCCACAGTCTGGGCGCTGCGATCGCAGTGGTGGCCGCCACTTACCTAGGACAGTCGAAGCATGCACTAGGCACTATAGTGTACACGTATGGCCAACCCCGCGTCGGAGACTTTGCGTTCAGCCAGCTCTTTAGCGATTCAGTTCGGGTGCGTTCTCGAATATAGTGCTTGTTTTGAATAGTTTCTTCCTAAAATACCCACGGACCATCCACCACTTCGTTCAGTGACGAGCTTGGATGGCTCATTGGAGCTCTGCGTTTTCCTTAAATATTCAAAACTTGTCGCCTCTCACGTGTGTTCAATATTCCCATCACATCATTTCCCTCTTCCAGGACGCATGGCGAATAGTGCACCGCAAGGACGCGATTGCCCACGAGCCTTTCTGCTGTGGCCTGCTAGGGGCCTGCCGCCCTCTGCCTACCTGCCCGTACCACACTGAAAATGAAGTGTGGTACCGTCACAAGGTATTGAGATTGAATACTTCGTATGTGAAATTGGAGGAATGGCTAATGTACTATGTTTATGCGCCTCTCTCTACCATATCCAAGTCGATAGTTGACCATGACTTTTTTGCATCATCGCCATTCTTGCACTTTCCCTTCTCACACGACCCATATCATACAATACCTCTTCCGCCATCTTTACTCTCAGAGCATGAACAACGGCTCGTACATGGTTTGTTCTGACGCGGAAGACCCTTCTTGTGCCAACTGGGTCGACTTGTCAATCGACGACCATTTAATTTACTTCGACGAAAGCGTTGGGAGCTACTGCTGCGAGGATGAAGCACAGCCCTAGTTGCAGGTGGCATTCTCCTTCTGATTATTATAATAAATCGAATGCACCAAACACTCAGCACTCATCAACCCAGTGGCCTGCTATAAATTGTACGCGTATAACACCAAGACTTCACATATTAAAAAATCCAGTAAATAGAAAAAAAATATAGCGCTATTGGCTATTGTTATTGCGCATAGCTCAATGGATTCGGAGCTGCCTAAATATGGCACGGCCATTACGGCGTATTGTTCGCGGAATCAGCAGAACAGACAGCCAGACAGCGGAAGATGGGATTCAAGATGTTAAGTATGGATCTAGATTAGATGAGATTATACTCCCCAATTGCAAAGAAACATCAACAAATCTGCATCATTTCAACCAACTGAAATGATGTGGCTCCGCAGTTGCAAAGCAAATCATTTGAGGTAATATAGGCCTACAAGAGGGACTGGTCAGGAATTGGCATCAGGCTTCCTGTTGGGAAATCATTTTGTTGACTTTGGCCTTCTTATCTCCCGGCGCCTCACTAATTTCGTTAGCTTTTCCTGCTTCGGTGTCTTCGGCCTTCTTACCACCAGGCAGTGCTTCGGTGTCACTGTTTTTCTTGGTTGGGTGGGCTTCTTTGCCATTGGAGCACTCAGCAACAGATGAACGGGCTCGTTCGTGTATATTACATGCGTCACTACTACATGGCGTCGTTTCCCTATTCGCGCTCATGCTCCGCTGTAAGATCGCAATGGCACGGTCAGCGTCAGCATCGGTTAACCCTTCGCGGCTGTCCGTCAACACGGTGTAAGGGGCGCACAGGTCCTGGTAGCGGGAATCATTCACAAGGGAATCGTCGTCATCAAGCGCTACCCATGCTATGGGCGGTGTGCTCTCTGCAGTGCTCGGCAATTGTCGTTTGCGCCCATCTCCTTGTGCCTTTCGCTTTTTGCCGAGCACGCGGCTGTCGCTATTGCCATTGAATTCGGTCCATCCGTTAACCCACTCTGCGACTTCCCACTGGCGCACCTACGACCATAACATAATTTTAATCTGAGAGCAGCAGCGCGTGCGAATGCTGCTCAGTATCTCCACTGAACTCAGCATGGTTCCTCACCGAATAGTTTGTCAAGCTTGTTGTGTGCTCGAAAGATTCGACGTCTCCAAGCGGACCACCTCTTAACTGCGCATACCTAGGCATTGTGGCACACCGGAATTAGAGCATAAGGTTTTGGTGATTCTTAATGAATCTATTCATTATTCGAACGACACTTCCTAACCACAAGTCGTCGATTGTATCGACCATGCAATGGACGAAATAAAAGAAGAGTAAGCTCGTTGTTGCCTACCGCTTGAACTCTGAAATGATGTGAGCTTGTGACGATGGTACAGCACGCCAAGTGCTACTCAACACAATGGTTGCTTTCGTAGCGTTGATTATCTTCGAGAGCGCACCCAAGCAGCTTTCTTTGAAGTCGAAATCAGAGTCATCGCTTACTCCATCTCCAAATGGTAGCAATACACCGTCGATATCCAGCAAAACGAAAGCTCGAAGCATTTGAAAGTTTAGGATCAAAATATAGCCCCCCTAGTGCTAAGGAAACACGCAGCTACTATGTATGACTACAAATAGATTCGTGCAATGTCAAAATTTTCAATGGTTTGATCGTGAATCATGGAGCACAGTGATAATGCAAACAGTATCTCCTAGAAGTGCTCAACGCTAGAATCGTAAGAGACAAGAGTGTAGACTAGCATAGTAAATAAATTTTCAGCTGCGTCTCCGGGGCTCCAGCAGAACTACTGCAATTCAATACTACTGGAGCTAAAGGGCACAAGGCACACGAGGCCTAATCCCTGATGATCTGATGATTGATGATGCGCGTATGCGCGTGCTATGCTCGCCACACAATGTTCGGCTCATATTCCAGAAATTTCGAATTACAGGGCAGGTGAACCAATTCGTACTGTGCCTTTTTCGACCTCCGTCGTCGACGTCGTGCTTTTTAAGTACTTTTTATAACCTGTTGCGCCTTTCCCCCCGCGTCGAAAAGCTTGGCAGCAAAAGTATCTCTTGTCATAAAGTGAGCTCTGAAGTATTTCTAGGAGAAAATGAAGCTCCACACTGCATCATTTGCGTTAAATCTTTGGCTATCTTTAGCAACTATATTCATGCTACTGTACCATATACTGCAGTGACACCTACGGATTCACGAGAGGATGCCGAGGGCGAGCTTAGGGAGCACCTTAATTGCATTATCATTGTGCGTGCGTGTTTGCTTTTCATTTGATAGCAGGATGGCAGCACTAAATACTAATCCAGAGGCGAGGTACAATGACGCCGTAGCATTTGTCGGGACTTTGAAAAACATGCCGAATGGTGCGTGTCGCAATAAACAAAGTAGCCGCAGTCCACTTTTGATAAGTCTAGGAATGTACGATACTCAGAGCTAAAAGTCCATTAAGGCAATTCATTTTTTTAGTACTATTATCGTATGCGTTTCATTAGACCAAAAGCTCGTGGCGTATGGCCTCTTCAAGCAAGCCACAGTAGGCGACTGCACGACTGATAGGCCAGGCTTCTTCGACATGGTTGGCGGCGCCAAATGGTACATTCCTAGTCTTAAGTCTTTTTCATTGATAACCGTGTCGACATGAAAATTAAGTTTGGATATTAGCAATTCGACTCACGCTTCCTCTCGATAATCTGGTATAAAATAAATGCGTGGGATACAGGGATGCGTGGCACGCAAACTTAGGGTTGACTACTGCCGCCGCCCAAGAAGCATACGTCACCTTCGCAGAGGGCCTAGGTTTCCCATTGCCAGGCGAAGCACCGGCAGCGAATAGCAGTGGTAGTAGCGACAGTAGCAGTAGCAGCAGCAGTGGAGGCGGTGGCGGCGGCGGCGGGCTGATGGGTCCGGTGCAAAGCACTTTACGAGAACTTGACGGAGGGCTCGACAGCGCAGGGGTGAGTTGTACCATAGAGCGCCACTGCCACTTACGCAAATCTTGATTATTATCTCCGTCATTGGCCACGATATTTTGAGTCGCATTTTGGGCGCACGCAGGATCAGCCACGGCGGCGGCATTTCGAAGGGGTCAAAGACCAGCTGTTCCAAGCAGCCGCAGAGGGAAACGTAGCCTTGTTACAAGAGCTCGTGGGGCAAGCTGCTGAAGATGGAGATGGTGCTAGCGCAGCTGTGGCAGCCGCAGTGAACGTCCGCGACGACAGTGGCCAAACTCCACTGCACTGGTAAGCATGATAGAATGCGCGTGCCTGCACGTGTTTGAGTTTGGTCAACCGCGAACAGCTTTCACTTGCCTTTCTATACGCGAATACAATGCTCTGCTGAGGCTTCGTGGCCTAGCACTACTTCTTCGTTTTAATGTTTTTTTTATTGACCGTTTGGTCCATTGCTTTGCGCTGACTTGGTGTGTGTGTGTGTTTCTTTTTTGCATTAGGGCCTGCGACCGCGGCCAAGAGGCTGCTGTAAGCTTGCTTCTGTCTTTTCCTGGCGTCGACTGCAACGCCGCGGACTCGGAAGGAATGGCGCCATTACACTACGCCGTGCTGTGCGATCACACGGCCATTGTGTCCTTGCTGCTTGCCAGCGGTGCCAACCCGCACCAGGCGGATGCGAGCGGCGAAACACCGCTAGACGCAGCTGATGACGCCACAATGAAAGCCCTCCTCAGTAGCGGTGCTGAGAGCGCATGATGCTCAGATTTCTTCGCTAGGAACTCGACTCCAAATAAAGCGCGAGAATGAAAGGGAGATATGTAATTGCTCGATATATGGCGCATTCTGGCCTCAGTTACTGACCTCCTACTCCAGGGACAGCGTCGGCTGAAAACTCCGTGAGCTAGTAGCTAGTCGCCTTGTGGTTGTGGACTTTGGTTGGGGGTTAATATTTAAAAAAGCCCAAAATTCGCTTTCGCGTTTCGCTTTGACATTGACAATGAACAATGAATCATTGAATTACTTCGAACTCGAACGTAACGAAGGGATCATTTGCGCATTATACGTGCCTTTACTATGTTGGCTCGCTTTGGTTACCAAGTAGCGAATGGATATGGAATAATCAAGTGAATAAAACACACTACGAACTGCATCTACAACTACAAACCTATGCCTCCCTTCGAAACTGTAGTCCTATAAGCTGCGCTTCCTTTTGCTTCCTTCATCTCTGCCGCTTCGCTCAATAACCTTACGCTGCTGCCAAAGAGGTGCTTGGAATTAAAAAAAACGGTTTATTTCAATATTTGCTCAATCTTGACGCGCGCGCCGCTCTTGTCTTTCTGGCATTCGTCGTCTTCGCCAAAGTTTCCATTTGTCGCAACGCCTTGAGGGCTCTTGGTCAACGATTTCCGCGGAGCAGTCGTAGTTGCTGCTGCGGATGCCAAATCGGGCGAAGATTGCGAGCGCGGCGGCGGCGTAACGTCCATGCACAGCATGGGCACAACTTCGAAGCGGCCGGTGGTGCGGTTGCGCCAATGCAGCTCGCCGTGGTGAATCGCAAACCACGCGCCGTGGAGCGTCAAGTCGCCTTTCATGACTGCGGCAGCTACGAAAGGAAACGTCATTAGATTCGCCAAACTCACGTCGATGCCTTCCAGCTCGAGAGCATGTTGCGGGTTGAAAGTACCAGACGCCAGCACTTTCTTCTTGGCTTCTCCAAGCATCGCAACCCAGGGCCCAACGAATTCATTGCAATTGTTCGTCACCAAAGCTCTCGGGTCGAGCGCCGCGGAGACGCCACCACAACCGCCGTGGCCCATCACTACGATATGCGGCACTTTGAGCGCGTTCACGGCGTACTCGAGCGCAGCACTCACGCCATGCAAGCCAGCGGAGTTCTTCTCGTACGGCGGAACCAAGTTCGCCACATTGCGAACCACGAAGAGTTGGCCAGGCCCCGCGTCGAAAATAGCCGAAGGATCGACGCGGCTGTCCGCACAAGCGATCATCATAATTTGAGGTTTCTGCCCCAGGCCGAGCTCTCGATACGAGGTGACTTGCTTCGAGTACACGCCTGCTCGGAAGCGGCGATAGCCTGAGATGAGATCCAATGGGCTGTTCATGTCGTGGACCAAGCTTTCGCCGTCGCTGCCATCAGTTGCATGGAAATTGGCCATTGTAAATCCTTTGGAAATCACTGAATTTAGGCTTTTATGGAAATCTTGCCACTCTATATATATGTGATCGCCTTGTTAGAACCGCCGGGACCTGCCTTCTTTCATAGATTTGGATGCCTGCTGTTGGTGGAATCAAATACTTCTTCAGAACTAAATTTCTGACCGGTGAGAAGCCGGTGAACAGATTTTTCCGCACACGTAAAATTAAGGTACTAGCTACAGAATCAAAGTGAACGCGCTAAAAACAAGAAATCGAAATATAGTCAGTCTGTCTAGCTAGAGCTAGAACTTCGGCTATCAGCTACTACGCTAGCCTAGCTAGTGCTCAGCACCTTCCTATATCGTGTCCTACGTTAGAGCCTGGCAAACACCACCCACCGCTTGGCCGTCCGCTACCTGTCAGCGTCAGCTTGTTTGTGACTTTTTGGCAAGTTCAAAATGCTTTCACCAGCCATCTCATTTATTGAGAAACCGTTAGACGACTTATAGACCAGAAACAACCGTAACTAGAAGGACCTTTTAGTTTGTAGCTTCGAGAAAGCATGGGGCTCGACGGAAAAGTTCGTCCTAACCTGGGCGGCTGGCGGCCGGCGCCTAGGAGCAAGAAGCGAGGCGGTGGTGTCGAATGCCGTGTGTGCCTTGAGCCTACGGGCGAAATTCGTGGTTGTTGCGAAGAGCCATTATGTCAGCACTGCTGGAGCCATGCCGGCTTTTGTCCCCGTTGTGGTGTAGAGCTTAAGATGGTAAATTTGATTAATGTTCAGCCCAAGCCCGGCGAGAATATCCGTGCTATGGACTCCAAAAAGGTAAATGATTTCATTGCATGATCCTCAAACAGCCTCCGCATTTGGGGTTATTGACAGCCGCAAAGCACACGCCATTGCTCAATGCTACGATCCATATCAATGCACTTATTCACAACCTCTCATTTATTGCACACACTTTTCCCCTCCTTATGCTCGGTACGTTTCTGTAATTGCTTTATGAAACAAAGCCTGTCATCGTGGGCAAAGAAGACACAGAAAACGAGAGCGCCATGTCACCCCTTCCTGAGGATGACCCGGCTGCAGAAGCCACACAATGCACCGTATGCCTAGCTCCCGGTTTCATGCGCAAATGCTGTGGGGAGTTTTACTGCAACGATTGCTTCTTTCGCAACCGTGCCTGCCCCGGCTGCGGCGCTCCCGCGGTGAGCAAAGGGTTTTCCTATGACGTGAAAGACCCAGGGGGTTGCGCGCTGGCATTGGGATGGTTCACCACCCACTCGATCTGGCTGAGCGCGCTGCTGATCATTTTTCTCGTGAGTTTCGACGAAGCCCACCGCCGCCGCACCGTGAGTGGCTTCAAGTGCTACAAGTACATGGGCGCCTGCGACCGGCACGCGTGTGTCACTTTGAACGATTCGTTGCCCCCGGTCCTGCAGGTAAGCGACAGGCGCTACAGTTTGCGTGCGCGCATCTGTGTGCAATTTTTGAAGCTTTCGTTTGTTTCATCATCTATTGGAAGTGCATGCGCTATGCTTCAATTATTGCGTGCGCATTTGAAAGAGTAGTGGCGGCATTTATCCTCGTCCCGTCTCGTATTTTACAAGCTGCCCGGTCTCTACCTACCTATACCTCTTTCAGGACTTGAACGACTGGCCTGAGCGGTGCGATTCCGCTACTTCAGTGAACAAAGCCCGGGGCCAAGCCTGCGTCTTTGACATGGAGCTGTTTCGGCGCACCAACCACCGCTTGGGGTACGATTTCTGCCACGGTCGAAACGCCAAAGACGACGACAACATCGGGGGATTGCACGGCAGGCTAGGCATGGTAGGCATGCCTTACATCATAAATAGGAGCTGTTTGATATCTCTCCTTTCTCTCCTATTTATGTGCTTAAAGTCTTTTGTTCTGCCATCTCCATACTCGACGAGTAGAAAATCTCATTCGTCTAATCACTGTCTTCCATTTCACCATTGCCTTTTTAATGTGATTTGATTTTCAACGGTATCTCCGAAGGTCGGCGGCGAATTCTCTGGCCGAGGAGCGAAGTTCAACGGAGGCGCCTATGTGTTTGAGGACGACTTTGACGCGTGGAGTGGAGTGTTCAACGAGCGAGACATTGAGGGCATGCCATATTCGACCACTTATGGCTCGGCGTTGTGGTAAGATGAGAGAGTTATGGTGCCCCTAGTACTCGAGCTCCTTGTGGCACGTCCAAACGAGATAAGCAGCTTTTCCTATGTTGTTTTTTATTGTAACCACGCCCAATCGTGTGTATACTTGCGCTGATTGTACTTGCTTTGCGCTGGGTCCGGTGGTGAAATGTAATACACTCCTACAGGTACAACTCCACCAACGCTGCTTCGTCCTCCAAGTGTGGCAGCGTGAGCGGGGAGCACAGTTTGCGGTTCAGCGGGCGCGCGACGCGTTCTGCGGAAACCAAACCCTTGGATTTACGGTACGGCGGCTGGGTGAACTTCCACCTCAAGTTTGGGCCGGACCCGGGCACCGAAGACTGCGACACGGCCCTGATTGGCCAAGTCGACTTGTTCTGGGCTGCGGAAATTACCACCGGGGTTTTGGCCACGAATTGGACCAAGTGGGACACTTTCGTGCCCTATGAATTCCCCACTGACGGCACTTGGACGTTAGTGACGCGCGAGTTGCCGGTGGAAGCGCACAGTAAGGGGACACGCATCATGTTCAAGCAGTCGGTGTTTGTCGCCAAGCGAGACCATTTCGCGATCGACGACTTAGTGGTAGGGTTTTCAAGCGATGAGTGCGTCCGTGTGTGCGTGTGCGCGTGGCTTATTTTTATTTTTCAGTTCATTTCTTCTTCGCCATCGCCAAACTCCTTTGATATCACCTTTGTTCTGCTGTTGCTGGCATCGTAGGTGTGGCACAAGTTTGAAAAAGGGTGGCACGGGAGCGAGCGCTACCAGACCCAATGGGCAACCTCCAGGGCGCGCATGGGCATCGCGCAGTGCTGCTTAGGGTCCGCCCAATGCGAACATCGCATGACACCAGCTGAGAAAGAAGCCCAGTGCGCTGGTAATAAGAGTGTTGAGAATGATTGGATAAACGTTGTGAAGTAGTTGTCATCATTTCACAAATTTTGATTGTCTCTCCACCGTTGTATATGCCATACATTGGCTTTAATGGGCTTCTCCTTTTCCATTTCCACCTTCTTCTCTCTTTTCCTACCTCATAATTAGACGTGCCTGGGTTTGTGCCGGGTTACGATTCTTTTCACGAGCCGATGAACAACACCTCGCCTTTCTTCATTGGTCTCGCCGCCGTCATATTCTTTGCCAAATTTGTGTACAGCTGCGGGAACCTCGCTATCGCTCAGGTAGAAATTGATACAAATTGATACAACATCGCAGAAAAACGGAAAGCAAGCATGTAATTGCATTTTTTTTTTTGGCTGGTATAAATAAACTCCTGGTGTCATTTAGTCCTGCGCTCGAGAATTACCTTTGTTACCAGAATTGAAATCAACGGCAACTGATGCGCGCTTCCATTTTTTTTACCACCACACTTCCATGTTCCCTCTCTGTTTTACGCAGTACGCGGGCTACGAGAAGGACTTTGACCCCACGCGGCCCCCTCAGAAGTGTTGCGGAGCACTGCGCGCGTGTGGCAGCTTGAAGAGACATGCGTCGGCGAAAATCTACAACCTCGACGAAGGCCCACCGGCGCATGCTTCTCTGGAGCGCCGTTTTTACGTCGAAGACGATAGGGCTTGGCGATGGCGGTAGGTACAAATGCGATAGGTTATACATGTGCTTGAGCAGGCTTTTTGCTGTTTTTCTTTGTAGTTTTTGTTAACATCATCGCATTTTGCAATGTCCCACCTGTACAAGAGCTCTTCTCTTATTCCACGATCCTCTCTCATCTGCCTCAACCGATTCATCACTCGCATGAATAGGTTCTTACTGGTGTGGACGCTGCCTGCGTGGCTTGGCACTTGGCTGTGGTCGTTGTTAATTGCCGAAGACGTGTTCGTGGACGTGCTTCGGAAACTGCACACCGACGGCCCGGGCACCAGCAACGGCAACTGGGTCTTCCTCTGGCCGGTGCACATGCACGTGTTCTTATGGGTCGCTGCCATTTTGGACTTGTGGCCGCTGTGGGTGATGGCGAGGCAGGTGGTCTGCACCGGCGCCCGCTCTGACGTGCCTGCGGTAGACCTGGACGCGCGGCCGTCACGGCCCGTGTTTCAGCTCTCGGGCCCCGCAGAGTACGAAGAAATCAGTTTGAAAGACTTCAAAACGAAGCGCTGGGTGTCTCCCGAAGAAATGCAGGCGCTGGCGGCCCTGTGCATCATTGGGGTCTCTCCGTGGGCGTCGTCGGCCTTACTGTGCCACTTGTTGCGCTTGCCCTGGGCTCTGAGCCGGGGTTTGTTGCCTTTTTTGGGCACGGGTGCCATCGCCAGAGCGTATGCAGGGGGCACATGGCCTGTGAAACTGTACCTTTGGCTGCAGTGGCTGTTCTCCAACCACATCGACGACCGGAACGAAATTGGCACGGTAGCGGTGCTCCGCCGCACAAGAACCATGGTGGTGGTAGCAACCCTCTTTGCGTTTGTGTGCGGCTCGGTGTTCCTCCTGCTGGTGGACATCAATGCCGCATGGAAAACGACGCTTTTCTTGGGCATCATCACTGTGGGCGGAGGGCACTGGGGCCTCCTCTGCAGCATTGGCCATGGTTTGCCCATCGAACCGCGCCTCTTGTTAACCTCGCTTAAGGCTCCCGCACTGATGCTGCGCTACGAGCACCACTCTCATTACCATTTCCCGGGGGTAGGGCCCCGCTGGTGCCGCCATCCCGATCGCCATGTG
>Ga0307931_1001809_pt1 | contig 13979 bp, 17 predicted proteins | sample OrgLakmetageno47_FD_201816 | JGI IMG/M metagenome (GOLD analysis project Ga0307931, IMG submission 201816) | Saline water microbial communities from Organic Lake, Antarctica - #47 | ecosystem: Environmental > Aquatic > Non-marine Saline and Alkaline > Saline | place: Antarctica: Organic Lake... | reverse complement strand
ATGGGCGGGTGGGCGTCCATTTTGTTTTTTTGCTCGGGCCGGGCGGGTGGGCGTCGAGATTTTGTCGTCGAAAACCGGGTGGGCGTGGGTGGGCGCCCGGGCACGCCCGGCCCTGTCGGAGGTCCTGGAAATCTTTCAAATGCGATCACCGCGTTTCCCATCGTCTGATGACTGCAAGAACGTCTTATTGCCGCGCTTGAATATAGTGCGAAACCAACGAGGTCAGCTTCCACTTGATTGGCCGGCGCTACGAAAGGCAATATTGATTTGGAGGCAAAAGCATCCAGGTTATGAACTTGTGAAGACAGAGACTTTCATTACAGAATTTGTGAACTCTAATGGATACCTCCCCTCAACAAACGATTGCAAGATGCGGTTACTAGCCCACATAAACCAGGTTCAAAGACAACGAGGCCAGGATGAAATTTCATTACGAGGATTAAGGGAGGCACTTTCAAGGTGGCGACAGACACATCCTGACCGCGCACGCATGGCAACGGATGGTGATAGTCGCGAAGAACGAGCAAACACTGCCAGTCACAGGGAGCGATGGGTTGCGCTGCCCGAGGCGGACCGTCAGGAAGCTCGCGCTGCAAACACTGCCAGTCAGAGGGAACACCGGGATGCGCTGCCAGAGAAACCCAAACTTCCCACTATTCACGTTAGTACAATATTTAGCCGAAAAAGACACGCAAATAACCCAATAAGCCGTACCGTACATCTTGACACTTCGTGCGACTCCTGACTACTTTTTTACCATCCTTACCTACAATTTTATAATATATGATACTTCATAGTACTAACATCAACTCAATTCCTGCGTGTAATACCCAAATATAACACCTGCTTCGCCACCTTATATATAATTCGCCTTTACGCACCTCACATAAAAACCCTTTCGTTGATCGTGGCGCGGCGCACCCGCGCCGCTGCAGTTTACATGTAAGTCAATCGAGACAATCCTGAATTCTCGGTATTTTACATAGAAAGCACAAAAAAGGCAAAAAGCAAGAAAAGTAATTTTACAAGGACAAGTGATGAAGAGTGTAGAGATCTGTTTGAGACGAGAGTGTGTACGTACTGTACTTAGTTAAGTAAGTTGTTCCCCCACGCCCCCGGGCCCGTCGGGTCAGAGAAATGGCATCTCTGGCGAATGGATCGCTACAACGCTGCAACGTTCCCAACAACATATACATATATGTATATGAACGACCCCATGCTCACGTAACATTGCTGGTTTAGGGCAAGTTAAAATATAATGATCGCGAAAGGTCTTGCTGGTTTGCTTTTAATTTCTGTTAGTAGCGCAACTTTGGTTGTCCATAACGTGGTTACTGGCGTTGTGAAGGCTTACCCATCTGCCGTGTTCAGATATTTCTCTGACAATGAGGAAAAAACTCTTGAGAACTACGAAGTCGTCTCTCTGGAAGGCAAGTACTTGTGCAGTCCAACGAGAGACCTCGTTGCTGGAAAGATTGTGCTGGCTAATCTCGCAGTCGGGGCTGTCATCAATTGTTGGCCAGTCGAGGCTGCAAAGTTGTGTGCTATGTATGGTGCGGCGGCATTCGTTACAATATCGTTTTACAGCCCGCCAGGCTTAGTTTCAAATATTCATTGGACTTTCAACCCCAATGCCGAGAACATCGGCATACCCTACCTAGGTATTACAGCAGTTGATGTTGGCGACGTCGAGCTTGAATTATGGCGAAGCACTATGATGGATGGTATGGTCGCAACTCTTGGCCCGCCATATACTCGCGTGTACAGTGATCTCTTCAAGTCAATATTATGGCTTATCGTCTTTCAGATCTTCATTCCCGCCTATGCAATGCTCGTTTCACTCGAATCTATCACTGAAATCCGTCGACGAAATCGTGTACACACGCAGGAAAGATATTTACAGCGTGACCAACAGTTACCCGTTGACCAAACAGTGCTTACCAGTGCACCAACTATCATATGTGCAGTCGAAGCTCTTAGCTGTTCAACAATTGGTATTGTTCTGGTTCTCGGAGAATTCGGCCCTCTTTACCTGCCGTATACCTATCATTACTTCTTTTTACTGCAACTTACGGGAAGCTCATTCTTCACGACACTAGTTTCAGCATTGATTCTGCATGAGAAGAGTAAGTTTGTAGCCGGGCTTGCATCACGCAATGATATCACGAAAGTATACCGCAAAACGATTGCTGCCAGCGCACTAGTCTGCATAGGACCTGACATCGTTATCGGAGGTCTCACGGCCTCAAACCCACGTGCAGCATACGGGAACTTCACTTTATATTTCGGCGTTTATGGAATTGGACAACTCATCGTAGCAATTTACTTTTTCGTTCAAGCTTGGGCATTTTATCAGCCCCTCCTGGTATATTTATCACATCCAGAGTCTCATCCACGTCCTGAGAACGAAATGCAAATACGATTTCTTGCACGTATTCTCACGCTGTCTGGCTCGGCAATGCTTTTAAACACTAGTACAATGGTCTTCATAGCGATAATGGCAACAGGAGACATCCGTGTAACGAACGCATACGTTTGGTTTATTACCATGCTTTTATTTTCAGTGTCCCGTATTAGCATCTCTTATTGCCAGGTAAGCATGATAATGGTTAGTTGAATTAATTGAGCATGTAACACATTATGTAACACATATTCACCTCCTGATTCATAGGTCAAGCTGGTTTCCTCAAAAAATGGATGGCTCAACGCATTTGTGGATGGTTTCACGTTAATCCTCAATAGATTTCTCAATGTTGCTGGGTTCTTTCGGGCGCGGCACCACCGTGTTCAAGAGGACTTGCAACCTGACCCAAATATGTTGTTGAAGACCTCAGCGACACCGCGTGCACAAGCGTCAAATGCGATTGAGCTCCTTTTAGATCCGTTACCTTGTTTTTTGCCTTCCGCTGCGACGCAGAATGCACAGTCGACCGTAAATGACGCTTTCGGTACAGGCCCCGAAAGGCTGGAATTATAATATAACTTGAAGAAATGCAAAGCAAAGCATCTCATAAAAGAGAGTTGCTTTTTCAAACCCCTCGTTAACTTCAAGATAAAGTCGGCAGGTTTTCGTAATTCAACATGTTTACCAGCAGGAGCCGACTGCAACGGCAAGACGAAAGACCATAACAGCACAAGAAGTTTAAGTGCAAGAAGGCGAGATAGCGCAATTGGGTTCATGAGATTAACTCAATTCCGTTACTGCACGCGGATACCTACCTCGCATTTTCCATTGTCCATTGCCCTGTGGTGGTGATGCAGCTATGAGCATGAGGTATATATCTCTCGGCCAGGAATGGCGAATACCGAACGACCTCGCACTGAACTTAGTACAGCTTCGTCTGCCACGGTATCTGCCGTTTGGTTAGTTATTAATAACGGGCGCTTCCCACTCCTAACCTCTTTATAAGGATTATAACAGCTTTGGCCTGCTGTTCTCCTTCTCTTTGGCTGCAGTTCCGAATGGCGCTTGCGCTTACACTTCTATACTGCCATATATACCAACGATTCGATAATTCCCACTTACTATATGTTGATAAGGAAATAATGTAGATGCAAAGCGACTGCTCGTCCGAGCGAGAAACAGCCTTCGCCTCTGAGAAGCATAATGGCGCAAAGCGCTTAAAGAAGGAAAGGGGCAGCTAAACTTCGACCGTGGTGACTTCATCCGCTTGGCGAATTTTTCCGTTGGCTTCCAAATCGGTAGACGTCACCGTGGGCATGCCAAGAAGGAGCCAAGTGATAAAAATAACGATGCGCGCTACCACCTGGAGTATGTGAGAAGTAAAGCAAGAGCACATGAGCCGAAAAGGACAAAAAAATGAAAATGTTGATAGAAAAAGAAGCACACAAGGCCACATGCAACAAAAACCATCATTCCGACGCGTTTTTTCTTCTTTTGCGGTCTTCACCTGAAAGAAGGAGTGGAGCGCCAGCTGCCTCCAGCGGCGCATTCTCGCCGCGCACTGCCACTGCAAGCACACGGCGCCCCATTGCAGGAGCTTGCTGCCGTGTCTGCTGCTGACGCCCAAGCTGACGGACTTAGCATTGGGGTCGTCGTCGTCGGTCGCCAAGCGAGAGCGCTCGGAGATCATCACCTGTGGTGTGGGGCGGTGGTAACGCCGCAGTGGTGGTGGGAAGAAGGAAGCGGAAGGAAGAGAATTTGACGGCGAGAAATAAAAGGAAGACAAAAGGGAGCGAGGGCTTCAAGAAGAATAAAAAAAAGACGTCATGAGCATCATTATAACGTCGAAGGTGATACAGCAAGGTATGATGTGTATCCCTAAATACGTCTTGAACATGATCAACAACAACAACAACACTAACCTGAGCCGCAAACGCTTCGTGGTAGTTGTCGACCATGCGTTGCTGCACGGTGGCGTTGCTGAAGGTGGCCGCTTTCGCGAGGGCTTTGGCGCCGCAGCTCGCGCGCAAGGCCGGGTCAGCCACCAGTTTACGGGCCGCCTCTAGGTAGCGCTCTACTGCGCGGTCGTAGGCGCCCTTTCAGGAGGAGTTAGAAAGGGTAGGAACAACGAAAGAAAGAAACGGAATTAGATGATGATGGAAATTGGCAAAGTAAAGTCGACAGAAAGAGAAGAGTAAAGCCTGGTCGAAGACCAAAAAAAAAGTTGAAGTGCACAATTGCTGGAGGCGAATACGCAAAGGGAAAGATAAAGGGATAAGGTAAAAGATCCACACCTTGTCCTTAGGATCAGCAATGTCGTGCGGCACCGCAAAGCCTTCTTCGCCGTCCGTTACCAAGTGCGCCGAGCAATTCCTTTCCACCTGGGAATAGCATACACCGTAAAGACATATATGCACAAACACTACTTAGACGGGAGGCTGCTTCTTTTTTTGCACCGTGCATTATGATAAAGTAGCCAAGTGACAACAGTAGAAAGGAAGAACAACTTGAAAGCGTCCAAAACCCAAACTCGCGCTGCGTGTAATTGTGTGCGCAATTCCACGTGTGTCACTTCTCAGAGTTCAATAAATATATATATCCTCCGACTCACCACTGCCGGTATTCCCGACCCCAGGGCTTCCAGCGTCACGTTCCCAAACGTTTCCACGTCGCTGGGAAAGAGCAGCAAGTCCGCCGAGGCGTAGGCTTCCGCGAGGTCCACGCCGTTGAGCCAGCCCGCGACGGTGACGCCCGGGCACGCGTCAAACATCACTTGGCAGGGCCCAACCCCCACCACGAGCCCTTTCACAGGAAAACCTTCGGCCAAGAGGGCCAGATACACGTCCCGCCAGATGTCGGGCCGCTTTTCGGGCACCAGGCGCCCGACCCAAATCAAGCACACCTGGAAGAGTTGGTTGAAGGCAAAGAAATATATAACCACCGGGAACAACAACAAGAAACAGTCGAGAAGGCAAAAGCAGTTGAGACCACAAGGGGACTGTGCGAGCGAGGAAGTAAGTGCTACGAGCGCTAAAGTATTTTATTATTTCAAAGAATGCCCCCTTCCCCACACGCATTCTCACCTCGTGAGGAGCCACCCCAATCTTCCTTCGAAACTCCTCGGACCGGCGCAGCGACGGGTCGAACCGCTCCAGGTCCAGGCCGCGGCCCCAAATTTGCATGTCCGTGAAGTGGTGGTACCTTGGAGTATGATACAAGCAAGAATAAGCACAAGAGGCTCGTTTTAAAAAAATCCGAATAAATGCTACCCCGAAGATGACACTGAAGCCAATGCAGCGGGAAGAAATGTGCACGCCTGCGCTGCATTTAAGTCAAACTCGTTGAGAGGAGTACTACCCTAGCAGGCGCGCGCATTGTCTTTTACCCTTCGTCGGTGAGTTTCAGCCGCATGAATTCGGTGGGCACAAACGTAGTGGGAATGCCGCCATAAAACTGCTGCATATAGCGCCGCAGCACAGGTACAACCCAGCTGGCGCCCGAGTAAAACTTGATGTACTCGCAGTAATTCGAATGCCAGGTGCCCACCTACAGCGCACAAGAATGAACGACCGTCGTCATTTGGGAGCGATTGTGCAATTATTCTGATGCAACGTCGTGCAGTGTCCTCAAGTGCGCTCCTCCAGACGCGCACGTTTTGCGCGCACGCGTGAAGAAAAAAACAACCACCAGAAAGCATGAAATCCGCCTGCCATTTCCCCCTTCTTGCCGTGTAAAGTAGAAGACCAAAATTGGTCAGCCATAAATCACTACCGCCACACTCACCATCGCTACGTTGTGCCTCTTGGCCCAAGCTACGCCGTCCATTCCCAGCAAGTCGCAGACCGTGAAGTGGGCCACATGTGGATTAAAAGCCTCCAGCTGCTTCTGCGCGTCGCGCGACAAGCCTAGACCCATGGCGTAGCTTTTGATTGGTTGGTAAGCAACGGCAGTGGCGGCAACAGAAACATGCAGAATCAGGCAGGCAAATTGGAAGGTTCAGAGTGGTGTTCATCGTTTTTCACAGAATGAGAGCCAACAAAGAAATATACCGAACGAGTCGATACATTTTTTACAACAGAGACACAAATGAAACGAACGGATGAAGAATAACAGGAAACAAGGATAAGAACTCAAGTCGTAAATAGCCATCAGCAATAGATTATCCTCGATTCATCATTACCCTCGTCTCCTTCCTCGCTCATCAAACTGCTACCGTCAATAGCCCGACCGGCACAAAACTTCACCCCACTCACCGCGCACATCAACGCACATTCAAGGAAAATGAACATGCACAAATTGAACGCAACGATCAATCAGCAGCTGTCTCACCCATACGTGTTGCCCGATTCGAAGGGCACTGGCATGCCGGGCACTAGAACCAAATTTTCGCCGTGCTCCAGGGAACCCAATTCAGCACAAGTGTCGAGCGCTAAGGGCGCCGCAGTTACTACCATGCATTCAGCCCCGGACGCTTTCAAAGCAGCCATGAGCTTTCGAATGGTCAGCGTGACCCCATCCAAAACAAAATAAGACGGCGTGAAAAACGCCACGCGCAACGGCTCGCCATCGCGGCGCGCACCTCGGCTCGGCGGCGCTCGCGGCATAGAATGCGCGTCTAATCGGTGGCTACTGCCGCTGCTATGACTACTGTTCCTTTGGCCATGGTTGCTACCTGATAAACCATTCGAAGGCTGCAAGGCTGATGTCATAGAGCCGCTGCGATGAGGGTGGCAGCCCAGGCGCGATCGTACGCGCGGGCGGCACGCGTTTTTTGAATGAGCGCCCGCAGTTCCTACTGTTGCAGAAGAAGTAGCAGGCAGGCGAGGAATAGAACTGAGTAACGGGCTCTCTAAGCTACGCGAGTGGACGACGCCATCGCTGGGACCCACATAAGCTATCATTTTAGAGAGGTCCAAAAGGGTCGTCGGGGAATTGGTGGCATGGCAGAATGACTCTTTCAACATGTGGTGGTCATAGGGATTCAAAAAAGTCTCAACCTATCCCGAAAAATAGTTGAATCCATTCGAAAAATTAGCCACACAAACTATCCAGGTTGTCGAAGCTTACCTCAATCACAAAATGCCTCGACTCCTAACTGATAATGAAGGACCTTTACTCGACTCGCCACCTACCACACCAAAACAAAAGTATGATATGAAACTGCGTACAATCAATTGGTGCACAACCAACAACGAAGAGGAGAAAGTACGCAAGTACATTTCTTTCAAATGTACTATGTTAGGTCAGAATAACAAATAATCCGTAGAAACGCTACTCCACATTGAAGGTTCCAGTTGTGACATTTTAGAAGATTGTGAGAAAATGGCTAGGGTACTCTTAACTTTGGTTGCGGCTGCCTTGTTCAATGGCTCATCAGCCTTCATGGCTCGCAGCCCCATGAGCCGCTTGATTCACAGATCAACCACGTCGGATTCTCAGGCGCGCTGCGATGTCGTCTTGGGAGCCTATAACAAGGTGATCGATGAAACTATGAAAGCGTACGTGTTGTTTTTTAGGCCAATTAGCTGTTTGTAAACCGCGTCGCCAGATCATCCTCATTTCATCAAATTGCCATCCTAATGTACTTTTTGAAATTCAAGGTGTTCGTGGCGGGAGCGTCCAAAGGCGTGGGACGGGAATGCGTGCAGCAGCTGCTGGGCGCAGGCAAGGAGGTGGTGGCCATGGTGCGGACCAAAGAAGCGGCCGAAGACATGAAGGGCCTTGGCGCTACCGCCATCGTAGCTAACGCCTTTGATTACAAGGTTGGTGCTTTACTTGAGCACGATCGATTGTAGGAAGTGAGCGTTGAGGTGATTTAAACCCAGGCAACTCAAAGAGCGTTATATGCTGCTTCACTCCTGATTGACGCAGCACTCTTTTAGTTTCAAGCTTGTTTCCAAACATTATTTCTTCTTTTTCCGGGGTCTGCTCGATTCAACTCAAAAAGGACTTGGAAAACGCGATGGACGGTTGCGATGCTGCTGTCACCACCCTAGGTGGCGTCAATGAAGACGGGCGCAGGGTGGACTACAAGGGCAATTCCAACGTGGTGGAAGCTGCAGGCATCCTAGGCGTGACGCGCCTGGTGCTAGTCACCTCCGTGGGCTGCGGCGATTCCCGCGTGGCAGTGAGCGACCAGGTTTATGACGTGCTGAAGGATGCTCTGGAGGAGAAGACCAAAGTCGAGAACCAGCTCAACAAGTTTTACAAGTTCACGACGGATTTCACCATCATTCGCCCTGGGGGCCTCGTTACAGCGCCTGCTACTGGAAAAGCTGAACTCACGGTAAGCTCAACCTCGAGTCATGCCTTCTATACATTTTTTCTTATACTCCTCGCAGAAGCACTGTTCATTTAGGTCTCGTGCTATTTCGTGTTCTTCCTGAGTCACCATGTTGTTGTAATCATCGTGCATGCATCTCACGACTCGCGATGGGGATTTTGACTACAGGCAGACAACACGCTCGCAGGAGTGATTCATCGCGCTGACGTGGCTGCCCTTGTAGTGAAAGCCTTGGACGATCCATCCACCGTGAAGAAAACGTTTTCAGCTATTGATCCCACCCTCAAGTCTGCTGCGTGATCGAGTAGCTAGCACCCTTGCTACCATCCCCCGGGTCGTTCAGACCGACAAGTTGACGACAAGACAATCACCAAAGGGGAGGTTACTAGCTCGCATCGGAGGAATACTATGATAATTCTTTATTGTCCTACAAGTGGGAAATCTTTTCCAGCTTTTCAATTAGAGATGAAACCGGTATTTTCCTCTCTCCGCTGTATCCTGCTTATTCGCCGTGTTGGCCTTTTCCGGATTTCCGTGCCTTTAGTTAAGTAGTTCGGTTCTACTGAGTTCTAAGCCTGCGTCTTCTTAAGGCCATCAATACGAAAGAATGGGCTTCGTGAACGCGGTTGATCCGAATCCCACGCGTTTTCTTGCTGAATTAAGTATGAAAGAGGACATCATAATTTATAAGTTATAAGTCGCAGAAGTTATTGGGCACAGTGGCACAGGGCACATCCACATGCAAGCCAACCCACAACCCAGTCACAGTCACAAGTCAAACGGCTGTTTCATCAGGATTGAGCCCGCCAAAGGCAGTTATCGACTGGCATGCAGCGTGAATCGCACGCCCATTTATTCAGTTGTGTTGCTGGTTATAAAGGTGTCAGCCACCGAGGCGCCACCAATGCCTTTGCGCGCTGCCCCGAAGTGAGCGGTGCTACTTAGCTTGGCAATACGCGACCCAAATTGAATGGCCCGTTTCTGTAAACTGGCAGCCCCGCCGCTAGGCTGTACAGATGACGAAAAAGAAACGGACGTTGGAGAAGAGTCATGATAGAACAAGCATGCTTCGTACAAGATGGTATGATAACAAAAGAAGATATGTAGAAAGAGAAGTTGCTGAAAAGAACGCATAGCATGAAAAGCCTAGTGTTAAGTAAAGAAAAATACGAAAGAGTAAGAGTATATACGACTGAAGTGAAGCTTATCAAATGCGTCTAAAGCATGCATTATAGTGCATGAAGTGAGTAAGAAAATAGTCCACCTGAAGGCCGATGTGTACAGCAGCGGCTCTTAGGAGCTTCTTGTCGCCAGCGCCAGGCGGCAAATCTAAATCGCATAAAAAGTTGAGCGGGCAGCGGCGTCGATACAGTGGCACTTGCGATGGGAGTGCTTCAGCAGAAGGAGGAGGAGAAGGAGCCTGCGATAGGAAAGCCACGAGAGGTTCGTCTAAGAATGGGCAGCGGAGTTCGCGCCCAGCAGCACTCACCTAGCACCGCAACCGTTCAAAGCGAGCGTAGGAAAAGAAATAGAGGGAACAGAAACACGATTATTGCAATGGGTATCTATGTTTGTGTGCACAGGGTAACGAAGAGAAAAATATCAGGTACCATACCAAAATAATACGAAAATAATTTAAAGAACAACACAAAGGCAAAACCAATTGGTGTAGAGCGAAGGAGCGAGGAGGAGAAATTATTGAATGCCACGGACAATTTTGTGCTGTCAACAATTATGCTTACCGCCCGATCGTCACGACCGAGGTTTCGTTTCCCACACCGCTCCATCTCTTGCCTCAGCACCGCTGACAGTGCTTCAGCCCCGCCGTCCTTCCACGCCTTGCAGAAATGTGCAAGAGATTGTTAGAAGCACAGGAAATAGGATAAGGCCACAAACGACTTCAAGTGCTTGAATTAATCACTGCTGCATATTTACAAACACAGAGTAGAGGCAAATTTTAAGTTCACCTGGCGGTGGCGCGCGTACCCAGCCAATTGTTCGTCTGCTCCGAACCTTAAAATAATAGGCACGCACATATTCAATACAGACGCATGAGAACCAGTGCCTTCCCAACACTACGTGCAACGTGTTTGAACCTCCCCTCACTGTCTACTATCACTGCAGGTAAAACGCACCCAGACAACAGCACTCGCGCTCTCAGTGTGTAAGCATCCCCCCACACAGCAGCTTGCGGTGAAGTTTCCTCAGACTGCTTTGCTTCACCCATCTCTGAAACTGTTGATTTTCCAATAGCTGAAACGGCAGCCCTTCGAGGCTTCATACTGTGCACGGAGCAAACACTTGGGGCAACAAGTTGCTCAGTAGTCGCTCGAGTGCTCGTTTCTTTGCCCTTCTCGATGTCGTTTGCAGCCGCACTGTTATCACCACCGTTCACACCATTCGCAGATCTGTGCGACGCATAAAACTTCTCGAGCTCTTCGGTGGAGACTAAACCTTCGCGCATGAGTTGCGCGTACACAGCATCTGGGCTCAGGGAAAATTTAATTTTGCTTTTGCCACCATCACTGCTCCTGCTCCTGCCACCATGATTTTGCGCCAACTGCTTTCGCGCGCGCTTGCTGAATGGTGCAACAGCTGCGGCCGTATTCTCAGCCGTATTCTCCGCTGCTACTGCCTCTGCATCATCTGCTTTTGATACTGCGCCATATTTAGCAGTAGATGCCAAGGAAGAGTCTACCACGCTGCGTGCTTGATTTCCTTCTTGCTGCTGAGCAAGGCCGTGTGCGAGTTGTTGAAGGAGGCTGTGCGTGCGGCGGCAGCAGGTCGCACACGCTCGAAGGTGGCATCCAGCTTTCGCAACACCGCGGCATCGAGCGCCTTGGCACTCAAGTAATGCCCCGTTAGATGCCTTGGGAGGTGTAGTGCTAATTGTTGTAGGATCATCACCATTGTTGCCGCGCTCAGTGTGGGCGCAGGTCTCTTTGGTTGAACTACCGGCACTGAGACTCTTGGAGCTGATAGCGTAGCGAAGTAAACCGCTTGAGTTTTTCATGAAAGCATCTACACTCTGCGCCTGCTCACTTAAGTTTGCATTTACGGCGCTATTGCTTGTATTATCGTAATTGCAGGCACTGCTATTTCTGTCAGAACTTCCCAGACTTTCTTTGCCGGGTGCACCCTCTACCTGTGAGCAATTTGTTAGCATTAATCCTGATGAAAATGTACCCCATGGTGGTGGCGTTGGATCTGGCAGCTCCTGCAAAGGCGGGGGCGGCATGATAAGTCGGCCTTGACCCATAGCAGCAAAGTGAAGCGCGGTAGCAATATTCAAGTCCATATGCGTGGCTCGAGGCCCACACAAGCTCAAGAGCCAAGCTCGCTGAGCTAAGGTCGCCGCACAATCTGCAGTGTAGTTCACGTCGACTCCTACGAGTCGCCACTCTCGAGACGGGCAAAGCAACCGCAGCTCTGCGACAGCAGCGATGGCAGCGAGACGGTCAGGCGACGCTGAAGCGGTTGGAATCATATCACCTGGTGCCGCATCTCCTGCGGAAGATGCACTTGGAGGTGTGTTTCCTCGCTGCCGCTGTCGCTTGGGAGCTCTGCGAGGCACGACTGTTGACACTGCAGGAAACGCCTCGAAGTTGACATCAAAAGAAGATGAATTGCATTGACTGCCGCCATTATCAACACCGCCGCCATTATCAACACCACCGTAAAAACTCACGTTCACGAGTTCAATGGGCACGCCAGAAGGGACGTGGCGGTCCGCCAGCGCAGCAACTGCCACACAGTCTATTCCGCCACTAAAAAGCACGCCAACACGACAGTCGTTGTCTAGACTACTGTCGAGGCCATGTTTCGATGCAGCGCCCTCCAAAAATTCCCCTGAATGTTGCATGTTGGTGCCAAAGCCAGAACCGCTAGTAGGATCCCCTTGTTGAGCTTCAGGTGGAACTAAGTGTCCTTGCGCTATGCTGGCCTTTGTCGGAGGCCGGGGCACGTTTGCAACACGCTTTCGAACGGCGTCGTTGAGCAATGCTATAAATTCGAACACAGCAGATTCGAAGGATTCAGGTTCACCTTCTTTCTCTAAATTTGTTTCCTGTGGCCCAGCATGTTCGGCGATTGCTTTGCTCTCTAGCACTGGGAATGCGACAGGGATCGATACTTCCCAGGAATGAGCTATATTAGCAGGTAACCCAGTTGACTTTGATACCTCCTTGGGCACGTGCAACGTAAAGAAGCCCCCTGGCGGCACATCCTCCCATAGCAATTCACTGCCGTTAGGCACGACTGACCCTACACCATCACCTTCACTTTGAGCCAGTTTCTCTGCAATTTCACTACCATCGTCCATGTCAGCGATATCGTCGAGATACTGAGATCCAGCGGGTGCCACGGATGCCAATGCAAAGAGGTTGCTTTCATTGTAGCTGATGCTACGACTACTGGCACGGCAGGCGCGCAAGAGCGACCTACGGCCGAGACGGTCGCGGCCATAGACTAGGGTGCGCGCTGCAGCACACCAATATACTACTGCAAAAGGGCCTTCAACTCCGTCGAAAGCACGTCGAAAGCACGCTGCCACAATCTCGGCTACAACGGTTGAACTTCTATCGGCGATCAACGCGCTGGACGAAGAGGCATCGAAAAGTGCCGTGGCCAACTCGGCTTTAGCACTAGCGCAGGCGCGGCGTAGGCGCTGCATTATAGCTCGAGTGTCATTGCCTCCATTGGCCTCTACATCAGCGAGCGCTGCTGCGCTTCCAAACATTTGCCCGTTCCAGCACAGCACGTCGCCGCTGCCGCCTGCGTCTACGAGCGGTTGTCGCGTAGGCTCGCCGTCTGGGCCACGCAAGTGTAGCACCGAGCCCAGCAAGTGCAAGTGGCTAGGAGATGAATGGGAGCAACTACTGGGGTCTGAAGAGCCTTGGTTTGGGCTAGTAGCTACATGTTCATGCTGCACGTCAGGTCCGCGGCGAGCAATGCTAGGCCACAAGGTGGTAGCCACGGCAGCTACAGCTTCAGCATTCCCACCCACAACGGCACCGATACCGCACATAAATCCAATGAGGTCTGGCTAGCTTCGAAATTGGCCGATTTCTAGCTATTCAATGGCACAAATAATCTAAGGTAAACTTCAAGACAGTCCCTATTTTTCATCGAAAAATCAAAACGGTCGTCACAATTTCAAAATAATCAAGACAAGTGCAGGTGCCCGTGCAATGCACGGTTTCGGGGCAGAAGTTTGGTATACGATTGTTTCATGATGTGGCTTCAAAAAAATTTAAAAAATTGCGCTTATTTCAATATTTGAATAGCTTTAGT
>Ga0307931_1001803_pt1 | contig 13995 bp, 19 predicted proteins | sample OrgLakmetageno47_FD_201816 | JGI IMG/M metagenome (GOLD analysis project Ga0307931, IMG submission 201816) | Saline water microbial communities from Organic Lake, Antarctica - #47 | ecosystem: Environmental > Aquatic > Non-marine Saline and Alkaline > Saline | place: Antarctica: Organic Lake... | reverse complement strand
GCGTGGACAGCACGTACGGCGGCTGCAGCTGCTTGTGCTGCCACGGAAGCTACAGAAGGAGCTGCACTCTTTCCGCCACCACTTCTATTGTAGCTTATTTGTGACGGTTGGCGAGCCGCTAGGCGGGCTTCAAGGCGTTCGTGCAAGCGGCGACGCGCAGTTGGCGACAAATTGTCAGTGACGGATATCACCCTACTGAATTGTGGGTCTGCCGGATAGGCTATCGCCGTGACCGCTGCCACTACTAAGGCCTCTTCTTCAGGCCCAAAGGTAGCGGCCGTCAAGCTCGAATTGACCAACACGACAGTAGCATCGCCGGTAACAACCGCAGCAAAATCGCCTGTGGGTGCTGGAGTGGGGTTGGGAGAGGGAAATGGCAAGGGAATGGGCGTGGGCACTGGAGTGGGTATTGGCGTAGGTGCGCTGGAAGGCAGCGGTGTGGGTAGCGGAGAAGGCGGCGGCGTTGGGACAGGAGTCGGTGCCGGAGTGGGCAATGAGGTTGGCAGCGGAGTTGGCAATGGTGTAGGGATCGGAGACGGCACTGGAGTGGGCACCAACGAAGGCTGCGGTGAGGGGAGTTCACTCGGCACTGGAGAAGGTACTTCGGAGGGCAGTGGAGTGGGCGCGGGGGTCACCACTTCACAACGGAGCTTCAAGTTGAAGTTCAGGCCTTCTCCGATGGCTTCTGCAGACTTGGCCCGTGTGACCAACACGTACAAGATCGACAGATCGCGTGCCGCTTGCACGTTGCTCGCTACTCCAACGATGAGCTGCGCCCGCGCGCCGCTGTAGTTGTACAGGTTCAGGTTGTCGTTGTCGTCTCCACTGCTGCTGGTGGCACTCATAGTAGTATCATTGTTGCTGTTCAGCGCCGCAGTTGCGTCATTGCAGCCAGATCCACTCCTTGCCGACGCTAGGCGAGTATCCCAATAACTGCCGTCGACGTCATCATCAGCATAGTCGTTCGGGCTCTCGTCATTATGATTGGCATACCAAGCGTCGGAGCGCAGTGCTGCCCACGGGTCAGGGCACTCGCTCCACAGGGAAATGTCGGTGGGAACCGTGGTTTCACGGGAACAAGTGGACACGCTGAGCTCGGTGGAGTAGCCGTCCAAGCGTGGCAAAATCACTCGGTACACGGCTACCTCTAACGACCGGTTATCGTCTTGGAATTCGTCGCCGAAAGTGTCGAGCGACACGTTCAAAAAGAGTTGCGCTTCTAGTTGAGACCCACACGTCAAATTTTGAGCTCCGAAACGGCAGCCGTATTCCGTAGGCAAAGGCGTAGGCGGGGAAGTGGGGAGAGGAGTGGGCACCTGCGAGGGCACTGGCGACGGTTGCGACGTGGGTACTTGCGTCGGGAGCGGGCTTGGCGACTGAGTTGGTAGAGCGGTCGGAGTACTCGTGGGTAAAGGAGTGGGCAACGGCGTAGGCAACGGCGATGGCACAGGCGTTGGAATCGGCGAGGGTGCCGGCGTTGGCGATAGAGACGGCAACAGAGTTGGCAGTGGCGTGGGCAATGAGGAAGGCTCTAGTGTGGGCACTGGCGTGGGTGCTGGCGTGGGCACGGGCGAAGGCACTGGCGATGGTTGCATAGTGGGATTAGGAGATGGACTGAGGGTTGGGCTAGGCACTGGAGCGGAAGAAGGCGCGAAGGTAGGCTCCGATGTAGGCTCAGGAAATGGAAGAACAGTAGGCACTGGTGTGGGCTGAGGTGAAGGAGCAGGCGTGGGCACTAGGGTGGGCAGAAAGGTTGGGTGCGGCGATGGCACTGGTGTGGGCACCGGTGAGGGGCTGATTGACGGCAGTGGCGACGGTTGCGGCAAAGGAAGCGTGGTAGGGAGCGGCGTAGGCTGCGGGGTGGGCAGCGGCGTAGGCAACGGTGAGGGCTGTGGAGTGGGTTGCGGTGTGGGCAAAGGGCTTGGTGTTATGGTAGGCTTTGAGGTAGGCACCGGGGTGGGGCGATAGGAAGGGCTGGGGGAAGGTTGAGAGGTTGGCAGCGGGGTTGGCAAAGACGTAGGCTTGGTGCTGGGTAATGGTGTGGGGACCGGGGAAGGTTGCGCAGTGGGCAGAGTCGAGGGTGCTGGCGTGGGCACAGGAGACGGCAATGGCAACGGCTGTAGCGTAGGCGGGAGTGATGGGAGAGAAGTAGGCTCCGGTGATGGTTGCGGCACGGGTACCAGAGTAGGCAACGGCGACGGAAACAGAGAAGGAGCTCCTGTCGGCTGTGGCGAGGGCAGCGTAGTGGGCGTTGGCGTAGGCTCATTGGAAGGTGGTGGGCTCGGCGGAGGTGTTGGCTCAGGAGTTGGTTTAGCCGTGGGCGTGTGCGTGGGCTCCGGAGATGGCAGCATTGTTGGTGGAAACGTAGGTGCCGGCGTAGGCACTTCCGTGCACGCTAGAGACAGTTCGAACGACCCACTTTTCGAGCCCGCGTCTTCCACTCGGATCCAATACGTGCCTGGGTACAAAATGTCGTACTGTGTCAGCGCGCACCAATAAGCATCGTCGTTGGTCGCGAGTTCGGCCGCCGCTTGCAGAGCCGGGCATCGGTCGTGCACCGACACCACGGCTTGAATGGCAGTGGAGCCTGTGTTGGAGGCGTTGAGAGGCGGTGTGCCGAAAGATCCTGGGCACGTAGTGGCGATGAGGCGAGTGGGGGCAGCGGCGTAATACAAATAATTCACCTGGTGTGAGATGAGTATGCAAGTTCATGACAAAGAATTAGCGACATACGGTGGAAATAATAAATATAAATTGATTACGAAAAAAGAATCATGGAAGGCACTAAACGTCAGCCTAAAACTGCGAAGTACAATAACATTCATTACCTCCTTCGCAGGCGTGCCACTGTAGTCGGCCGAGTTTTTCGTAGTTCCGATAGTAGTGGTGCCACACAGCAGCCATTCAAAGTCGCACGTCTCTTCAGAGGGGGCGGGCGACGGCTCCTGAGACGGTGACCAGGAAGGTTCTGCCGAGGGCGCAAAAGAAGGTTCTTTCGTAGGCTCTCTAGTAGGGCCCAAGGAGGGATCTTGAGACGGCGACAGTGACGGCACCAAAGTAGGCGCTGAAGTAGGCGCAATGGAAGGCTGTGAAGATGGTCGTGGAGTAGGCGCTGGCACAGGTGCTGACGTTGGTACCGTAGTAGGCGTGCTACTAGGCTTGGGTACAGGCACAGGTGACGGGTAATGAGAAGGAGAGGGCGTCGGCTGTAGTGAAGGCCTTAAAGTAGGAAATGGTGTGGGCATAGGCGAGGGCACATGAGTGGGCGATGGAGTAGGGCGAATTGTAGGCAGAGGCGACGGTAGAGGCGAAGGCACGTGCGTCGGTGCTGGTGTCGGCCGTTGGGTGGGAAGTGGTGATGGTAGCGGTGTAGGTTTAGGAAATGGCAACGGTGATGGCTCAGGGCTAGGCTTTGGGCTGGGCAGTGGTGTGGGCACGTGACTGGGCTGAGGTGTGGGCAAAGGACTGGGTATTGGTGTAGGCATAGGCGACGGCACGTGTGTAGGCGCTGGTGTGGGTGCAGATGACGGCTGTTCGGATGGTCGTGGTGACGGCAATGGCGTAGGCGGTAAGCTAGGACGAGGTGTAGGCAACGAAGTAGGCACATGCGTTGGAGGTGGAGTAGGCATCACTGTAGGCACGTGCGTAGGCTGAAACGAAGGGCGGTGAGTGGGAGCTATCGAGGGCACTATAGTAGGTTGCGACGTCGGCAAATGGCTAGGGATAGGAGTGGGTACGTGCGTGGGCTGAGGCGTAGGCTGGTGCGTTGGGGGTAGCGAAGGGCGCGTAGTGGGATAATCCGTCGGTAAACGAGTCGGAAACTTCGTGGGCATATCCGTGGGTACGTCGAGGCACTCAAAGGTGAACTCAATCTGCCCTTCTTGTCTCTCACTCGAGCCCTCAATGAACCACCAGTACGTGCCTACTTCGTTCGCTTCGTACTGAATCTTGGAGCAAGCCGTGAAGTCCTTGGACTGGTTGGCCACAATACGAGGGGGGGTTCGAGCAGGGCAGTTGCGAGACAGCGTCATGGCTGTGTCGATTTTGGTGTTTACCGAACAGGTACTGCCAATCAACACCACGGGTTTTAGGAGCACAAAGACCAGGTATACATCACCGGAGGGGTTGCCCGTAAAGGACCCCCGGCCTGCGTTGGAAGTGGTTACTACGTCCCCGCATGACAAGTACTCAAAGTTGCAGGAGTCTTCGGTAGGTTGTGGGGTGGGCAGAGCGGTAGGTCGAAAAGTAGGCATCAAGCTCGGTCTCGGCGTGGGTTTCTGGGTTGGGGAAGGTATGGGATGAGCAGTTGGGCTGGGCAGCGGCACTAGCGTCGGTGAAAACGAAGGGCTAGGCAATGGCTTCAGTGTAGGCAGCGGCGATGGAATCGGCGTAGGCACGTGCGTAGGCTGTGGCGTTGGCTGCGGTGATGGCTGCGCTGTGGGATCGGCGCTAGGAGTTGCAGTTGGGTGCGGGATAGGCTCCAACGTAGGAAGCGGCGACGGTAGTGGTGTTGGCACGTGAGTGGGCTCTGGCGTTGGGCCTGGCGACGGAAGTGAAGAAGGCAGCGGAGCGGGCATAGAGGTGGGGACCGGCACAGGGCGCGGTGTCGGTCTTCCGGACGGCACAGGCGAGGGAACACGAGTAGGCATAGGTGAAGGTGCAGGCGTGGGGGCTTGTGAAGGTTGAGGTGTCGGGACGTGTGTGGGCTGAGGTGTAGGCACCGGTGTCGGCGACGGCGACGGCAGTGGTGTGGGCACGTGTGTAGGACTTGGGGTGGGCAGTAGGGACGGCTGCAATGATGGCAGTTGCGTGGGCACCAGCGTTGGCTGGGGTAAAGGCATTGAAGTAGGCTTTAGCGTAGGTGTTTGTGTCGGTAGTGATGTAGGGGATGGCACCGGTGCCAGGGTCGGTGATATAGTTGGTATCGGGGTGGGAAGCGGAGTTGGGGCCGCAAGAGGCACTATAGTGGGCAAAAGTGATGGCATAGGCGAGGGGTTGTGCGTGGGCACTGGGGTTGGTAGCTGGGTGGGTAAAGACGATGGCTCAGGTGTAGGCACAGAGGTAGGTGGTAGTGTAGGCTCTCCTGTGGGCCTGGAAGAGGGCACTGGTGTGGGCACATGTGTAGGCACTGATGTAGGCACCAATGATGGCACAGGCACGGGTAGAGTGCTAGGAAGGAGCGTCGGCATCGGGATGGGCTGTATTGTGGGCATTAAGCTGGGGAAAGGCGTCGGCACGTGCGTAGGCTGCGGCGTAGGCTTGGAGGTGGGCTGGGAACTCGGAGGTAGCGTAGGTGCTGACGTAGGCACCAGTGTAGGCTTCACGGTTGGCAACTCCGAGGGCAATGGCGTTGGCACATGCGTAGGCTGCATCGTAGGCTCTTCTGTGGGTTGCGGTGACGGCGATGACGTCGGCACATGCGTAGGCATCAAAGTTGGCACCGGAGTGGGCTGCAACGTTGGTACAGGGCTCGGCACATGTGTAGGCACTGGCGTCGGCACCGGAGTGGGCAACGGCCGAGGGAGGAGAGTGGGCTGCGGTAGCGGTACTGTGGTTGGTTTCGAAGTTGGTAACAGCGAAGGGGCGAGCGAAGGAGGTGGAAGGCCTTCACACGTGAGCGTGATGGTAAAATCGCCGTTGTCAGAGTCCGATGCCCCTTCCACGCTCAACCAATATGATCCTTGTTCCGTAAGAGTGGCAGAAAGCACGCTGCACGGAGCATACCCACTTGTTTCATTGGCGAGAATCTTGCTGCTGGTGGCGGCCGGGCATCCGTCCCATAATTTCATGCGAGTGGCAATAGCAGTATCTGGAGAACAGGTCGTTGCTTTAATAGCCAAGCCCTCAAAGGCCGCAAATACTAAATTAGTGGCACCAGCAGATGAGCTACTGCCTTCATAGGCGCGCCAGCGTTCGGTGGTGGTGGCAAGAGAAGAGTCACACGCAAGAAGCTCAAAGGAACAGGCTTCGCGGGTAGGCTGCAGAGAGGGGAGCGGCGATGGGGACAAGGTAGGCGACAGGGTGGGGGAGCGCGAAGGCGAACGGGTAGGTGGTAGCGTAGGCTGCGCAGTAGGCTTCGGTGTAGGCACTGATGTTGGCACATGGGTGGGCTCTGGCGAGGGCACGGGCAAGGGCAAGCTTGAAGGTATTGACGTGGGCACGTGTGTTGGCACCGGGCTAGGTGAGAGGGAGGGCACGAGAGAAGGAACCAAAGAAGGCCGGGTACTAGGCAGTGGCAAGGGCACCGAAGTAGGTAGGAGTGATGGACGTGGCCATGGTACATGTGTTGGTTGAGGAGTTGGCTGTGTTGAAGGTAATAAAGACGGCTGCAACGTTGGCTCTGGGGAAGGAATCGGTATGGGGACGGTAGTAGGTAGCTGTGAAGGTCGAGGCGAAGGCACATGCGTCGGTTGTGGAGTAGGTTGTGGTGACGGCATCATAGAAGGATTCAGTGTTGGGATTGATGACGGATGTGGGAACGGTACTGCAGTAGGCAGTGGCGACGGTTGAGGCGAAGGGACGTGCGTTGGTTGGGGTGTAGGCTGAGGGGTAGGTAGATATGTGGGTCGTAGTGTCGGCTCTGGGGAAGGAATTGGTATGGGCACATAGGTAGGTTGCTGTGAGGGTCGAGGTGAAGGCACATGTGTCGGCTGTGACGTGGGCTGTTGTGAAGGTAGACTAGAAGGCCTAAGCGTCGGCAGCGACGAAGGTAATGAAGACGGCACATGAGTAGGCAGCGGGGTAGGTTCCTGTGTAGGTTTTGGCAACGGCACATGGGTAGGCTGTGAGGTGGGCAGAGGCGAAGGAAATGGCGTTGGCACGTGCGAAGGTTTCGGGGATGGCACCGAAGTAGGCTGGGGCGTGGGCTGAGCCGTCGGTAAAGTTGACGGAAATTGGGTGGGTTGCGCTGTTGGCAGAGGTGACGGCACTGGAGTGGGTACATGAGATGGCACTGGGCTCGGCACGTGCGTGGGCTGAAACGATGGTTTTGCGGTAGGGTTTACAGAAGGTGTGATCGTAGGTTCAGAAGTTGGCAAGGGCGACGGTAAAGGGGTAGGCACGTGAGAGGGTAGCGGCGAAGGCACAAAAGAAGGCCGGCGAGTGACCGAGGTTGGTGCAGGAGTTCGACTAGGCTGTAGGGTGGGCAGAAGGGAAGGCAACGGGGTTGGCACATGAGTAGGATCTGGAGTGGGTAAAGGAGTTGGCTGAGAAGATGGAGACGGCGTGGGCACGTGCGTAGGCACTAGAGAGGGCCCTGACGAAGGCTGAAACGAAGGCGCCCATGAAGGTTGAGTGGTTGGAGGCAGTGAAGGGGCACGAGTTGGTGCAATCGAGGGCAGCAGTGACGGCCGCGGGGTTGGCAGTAAGGTAGGCGCACCAGAACACTCTACGCTTAAGCTGAAGGTGCCTTCCTCTGAGGCCGTATCGCCCTCAACCACAAGCCAATACGTGCCTACCGAAAAGGCGTCATAAGTCAAATAACTGCACACAAACGCAACTGACTCATTCGCCACCAACGAAGAGCCAATGCCGGAAGGGCAGCCGTCCCATAAAGTCGCTGACGTGGCAAAGGTTGTGGCCTCAACACAAGTAGTCGCAACGATGCGAGTTGGCGCAATGGTGATGGGAACGATAAAGTGCACGTCACCAGAGGGATTCCCTGAGAAGGATCCCATCCCCACGTTGGACGAGAGCGTAGTAGACCCGCACATCAAGGTGCTGTAGCTGCATTCACCAGGTGTTGGCACAGGAACAGGCGCATTAGTGGGCTGGAGGGTCGTCTGCGGTGCTGCCACGGCAAGCGTGACTACCGCGATAACCCATGCCAAAGGGGCGGGCGAACACCGCGATAGAGGCATTAGGGTGCTTCCCTGGGCGTTCCAAAGGTGGTGAAGTGGTGAACCTTCCGACCTACGGAGACCTAGGTTTTCAACTATTACCAGATAAAATTCGGGACTTAATTCAAAACGTTCCCGTGGAGGGCTGGTCGAATTAAAGCTGCTTATGATGATCTATGGATGAAAGGAAAGATCGAAAAAGCCAATGGACACATCGTGGTATATGAAGAAGTTGGCTGCTGCCTGCATTGTAAACTACTGTGTCCCAGCCGTGTCCTGTTTGTTTTGTGGGTGAAGATTCTAGGCCCAAAATTGCCGACCGACCAGTCAAATTCCAATACCATCCATCTTCCATCTCTCTCCAGCCAGCTCTCTCTGCAATCCACGCAACCATCTCATCATCTGATCCCGACTCTTTCTCTTTCTCTTTGACGTGCCTTCGACAGCGATAGCATTGATCAGCCTCGATTGCATTGACATCCAAGAGTCCAACAGTTGTAATGCCCTAATAGCTACAGCGCTAGGTTTCTTATAAATTTGCTGCACAGTCAGATGCAGCAGGAAGTAAGTTGAGTTACATATAGTACATGCTAGTGAATCAGGGACGAAGTATAATGGAGACAGCGTCATCGACGCTACTGACAAATGGCACTGGCACCACGATGGATGAACATTGTCAACGAGCTTGGGACTTCTGGCGGGGGATCAATAGTCCCAGAATGGTACTTGCTAGCTATCTAGGATATATATACACACCAAAATTTGATGCAGGCTGTAGGCTGTGCTGTACGTGTAGCTCGATGTCACGCTCTCAATCATGTGAATTGCTTAGGTAATGGCACCCATGGTAGAACAATCAGAACTTCCCTACCGCCTTCTCGCGCGTGAGTACGGTGCTGGTCTATGCTACAGCCCTATGGTTCACTCTCGCTATTACGCTGAGGGCAGTGCGACCGCGCGCGCGCGCATGTTTGAGACGACACCTGAGGACCGGCCGCTAGTGGTAAGGCGTTTTAGCGTATGGGTGAGCGACTGCACGCATTCTCTACCGTACATGAAGCTGCTGCATCTAAATCTGGCTTCTGAAGTAGGCCATAGGTTGGTAATAACAGGACAGTAACTGGCAATGAACTCGTATTATATGCAGGTGCAATTCAGTGGGCACGACCCAGAAACTCTGCTAGCTGCTGGCCGTGCAGTGGAGCACTTGTGCGACGCTGTGGATTTAAATCTCGGATGTCCCCAGGTACGAAGACTGAAATTTTCTATATTAGGTGTGTTTTATTTTCATGTCAGACGCCAAGTGCTACTTTCACGTAGTCTGCTCGGCTATGCCGCTTTCTACTTTGCCTACTATCTGTAGTAGGATCAGTTAAAAAGTAAAGTTAGTTTCGAGCATTTCATTCATCGGCCCTTCTTTGTTTTATTTTATTTGTTTTATTTGTGCAGAACATCGCTAAGCGAGGTCGGTACGGAGCATTTTTACTTGAGGAGCAAGATCTTGTGCTCGAAATTGTGCGCACTCTGTCAGCAGGGCTGAAAGTGCCCTTGACGGTCAAGATACGAATCCTGCCGGACCAACCTCGCTCTGCTACTGTAGAGTACGCTCAGAAGATCGTGCGGGCAGGCGCTTCGGTGCTCACTATTCACGGCCGCACGCGGCACGAAAAAGCACATCTCGTCGGGGCGCCTGACTGGGCCACCATTGCGAGCGTGGTCTCTGCGGTAGGTATTCCCGTAATTGCGAACGGTGGAATTGCCACCAAAAGTGACGTAGTTCAGTGCCTCGCTAATACGGGTGCCGCGGCCGTTATGACATCAGAAATGGCTTTATGCAACCCGTACTTGTTTGGAGCAGTCCCAAGTGCAGGAACATCAGCAGGAGCAGCAACGGTGAAAGACGTTTGCAATGTCACACAATCTATGGCGCACTTGCAATGTCCTACCTTTCTAGAACAGCAATCGTCGTTATCGTCTTCACTTCAGCATTTGCCTAGATTAGACGCACTTCATACAGTCGTTGAGCGTTATCTGGACTTGGTCGACCAAGTTGGGCCTTTGTTCTATGCGCCTAATAAGGCAGTCAAATCGCACTTGTTTAAGCTCCTATATCATGGTTTAATGGAGCATGAAGACCTCCGAGATAGGCTGTTTGCGGCTCAAGACCTTGTTGAAATGCGCAAGGTGGCCCGAGCTTTAGCAGCAACGGGCTGGGAAGCTAAGGTTCATGGCCTTGAAGGCGGATGGCTGAAAACGTCGTGGTATTACCGGCATCGCACCGCTTCCACAGTTGCACCACTTGTGCAACCTGATACCAGCAGCGTTGAAGAAGAGCTTCGGAATGAAAGCAGCAAAGCAACTGCCCAACCTGCATCAGCACCAGAAGCAGAAGCTGGAATTGAAGCAGATGAAAAAGCTTCGAATTGCGATCAGCAGGCACATTTACCGCAACAAAAAACGACGACTGTGGACTCGCGCAACCGAAAGCGTGACAAGCGGAAAGTTGAGCAAAAGTTGGGACTGACTGAATTTCCAACTACTGCACTGCCCCACAGTGCTGGACTTTCTTCCATAGAAAACAACGACGGATCTACTTCTTCCTTGCCAGCTGCGCCTGCGATGAAGCTCTATGACTTGGAGGGCACTTGGCTGGCAGATGGCTACGAGCGTGTAGTGTACGGCGATCACGGACCTTATGTAGAGCTTGGGCCACAGCACGTGCAGGTATTCGAAGGGTACCATTATGGTTGATTATACACCCTTATGTCCTACACGTGAACTGACTATGCTCTACTTTCCTTGACTCCATTGCTTTTTCTTCTCACGCGGTGCTGAAAGTATAGTCCGTGCTCTTTGGATCGCTGTGAGCATACGCTCCTCTCTACTTGTCAATGCTTCTATCATCTTCTGCATACTCTCCATTGCATTGTATCCGCTTTTCAGATGGCGGCGCTGGAGTTTTACGCAACTGGAGAGTACTACGATTTGTACCAGACCATCGAAGGGCATGCGAAACTGTACTGGCAAAAGAAAACTGTGGCAGACAAGCCCAATCCAGCGCCTGGCAAAGATTCTACGTGCCAAAACCGCGCCGAAGGCTATGCCGACTATCGTGTTGGCTTTTGGTGCGTCATACTACGTAGTAGAGAATCTCTCGTGCAAGACTGTGTGTGGATCTGAGTGGAGTATGCGTTTTCAGCCTAGCGGGGGCGATGCCTCATATTTGCACTGAGTCCACTGAGACTTATTACACTCTGACCTTGATGACATTCGGTGTTGTTGTGTACGACTTTTTGTGCGTGTGCGTTGGTGCGGGTAATCACGGTGTTGGCATCAGGTATGTGAGCCCACGAGTGCTTTGTGTTAACGGACGCACATGGACCAGAAGGCCAGGCAATGAACACGCCACTGAAGCTGAGCGCTCTGCAATTGGATACGCGGGCAGCAGCGGTGGTGATACTCCCAGCGATAGTTGGTCTTCTGCTTTATCCTCGAATAATGGAAATGGCAGTGGTAACGGCGGCAGTGACAGCACAACACTTGTTGCGCGACACGTGGGCAAAACCATCGGTGAATTCGCAGGCGACTACGGAGTTTGTCTGCACCTTACTGTAAGCACAGGCCTGGAGCGGGATGCAGTGCAACAATTGAAGACGCTTATAGCTGCCTCGCCTGCCCTGTCTTCACTGGTCAAGAAAGTGTCAGCGCCGCGAGCAGGGCTCGTGATGCTCCTGGCTGTACCCACAGTGCCTGGTGCTGGTGCTGGTGCTAGTGCCAATGACGTCACGGTTTCTGATTGCGCCCCTCCTGAAACGAGTGCCGACCTGAATAATGCTGCCCCTATTGTTGCTGACGGGAGCACTGACACCAGTGCAGGAGGTGTAAGCAAGGGTGAGACCACTTCCAGCACTGGTGTGGTGCGCATGTGCCGCGTGCTCGCAAACCTGCTTTGTAGCACTAATATGGTGGAAAAGGCGTACGCCGTCGTGGCGCAACAGCTCCACCAGGTTCGTTCATGGTTTCCAAAAAAACGTGCAATATGCATCAACATTTACCTTGAATATCTTAAACGATCATGCGATATACCTCATGAACGCAATGTATGAAATAGATTTAATTCCTGTCGAATGAAAATGACGCTCATATCATAAGTAGGTATGCGCTCTCGAGGACGCCATACACACGGTTCACGAACAGGCCAGCGCTCACCGCTGTGGCATTGCTGTGGCCTTGAGTACTGCTTTGCACACTGCGCTGCGTCACCGCGACAACTGCCATCGCAATGACGATGGTAATGAACAGCCAGCGGTGAATTCTGCAATACCTCCTTCTGTTGACAGTGCTGCTGCGAACACTGCTACAACTAATACCGCCGGTTTTACGTTTCGAGTACTGGGTAAAAGAAGCGGTGTAGGGCACAAAGGATTCAGTTCCGACGACTTGAAGCGGGCTTGTGCTGCTGCCCTTTTGAAAACCAACCAAGCCAATTGGGCTGCTGCTGCTGCTGATGTTGATGGTGGTTGTGGTGCTGATGTCGATGGTGTGACGACAAGCGCAAAAGCTACCAGGAGTGTTAACTGCCAAGATAGCAGCGGCAAAGCAGTGGCGAGTGCATTGGCGTGCCGTTTACGCCGCGTGAATGCACCATCGTCAGGTGCTAGAAACAACACCGAGAGCATCAGTAGTGGAAGCAGTAAAGCTGAGCCTGGCCCCAATCACTTGACCTTCCTGGCACGGGTGCACGATACTTCCTTTTCGTTCTTGCTCTTGTTGCACGGTGGAACGCTGAGCGAACCACAAGGGAAATCTGCGCTAGCTTCATCTACGAAGTGAAGTCTTTTCGCAGAAGCGGGATCTTTCAGCGCATTCTGAGGAGTGAAAGCTGCGTTTTTGTGCTGCCTGAATCGCTTATGTGTGAATCGCTGAAGTGTAAAGCGCACCGAATTGGAATTCGAATACTTCTATTTCAATTCCCGTACTTATAGTTTTCCAAGTTAAATATCCAGGGGAGATTACTAGTAGCCCCGCTACCTCTTAGCCGTGAAGATAGAAGCATTGCCCGTTCCCGTTCTAATAGTAAAATATATGCGCAATATGAGTTTATATGGCTAGTTCGGGAAGTATTATAGGTATAAGCCGCAAATAGATAAATATATTGGGTGTGTGGTTTTGGAATAAGCGATATGAGAGGCGGCATTACAGGCGAGGAAACATATATAGGGCACGTAAAAAGTACCATCAGCCATCAGCAGAAGAAAACACCAGCAGGAATTCGCAAGAAATAATTCACGATGGGACGTGAAGTGCGCAAAATTGTGAGACGTAGCACGCGGACAAAATTGAGAGGGGCACAAAAGGGCCACAATAAAAATGGAGCAGCATTGGGAAGGCGGCTCCAAAAGCTGTAAATTTAAAAGTACTCTGCGCCGCCGTCACGGCTGTTGTCCATGCCACTGTTGACGCTGCTGCTGCTTCCTGTCCGGTCTCGCGTGCTAGCGCTGCTGCTCTCGGCACCTCCTAGCAGCACCTCCGGGTGCTCTTCCACAAACGGCAAGCCTAACCGCCATGGCGCTGTGATTTCGCCGGCTCCGCTGCCACCACCACCACCGCCGCCACTGCTGTGCTCACGGGTGCTGCCTTCTACAGGGAAGACGACTCCACTACTGTTACCGTGCTGCTGGCAATGTTGCTGCAACGCGACCTGCCGCGCTTGGTAAGCAGCTAAAGCGGCTTCTCGGTCTCGCGGCGCCACACAGTCCGTTCCCACTGCCAATGCAGGCGGGCACTGCTGCGACGCCACTGCGTTCCAGTCCACAGCGCCAAAGAACTTGGCGTTCCTCAAGTCGGCGTCGGCGCGGGTCCCGAGCCGTTTTTTGCGGTCGGGGGTCAGGAGCGCGCAGACCAGGGTGCCAGCGGGGGGGCTCAACCGCAGCGGGGGCGCCACGCGCATGGTGTTGATTTCGCGCCGAATCACTTCTTTGTCGGTGAGGGACGACCACGGCGTCCGGCCGGTGAGCAGCTCGTGCGCTAAGACGCCCACTGCCCACCTGCGAGAGACACGCAAGAGTGGTAGCGGAGGTGAGGTGCACCAAGTAAAACACTGGCATGGAGGAAGGGCAAAATGAATCAAAGAGCAACGATACAACAAGGTAAATCA
>Ga0307931_1001802_pt1 | contig 13997 bp, 11 predicted proteins | sample OrgLakmetageno47_FD_201816 | JGI IMG/M metagenome (GOLD analysis project Ga0307931, IMG submission 201816) | Saline water microbial communities from Organic Lake, Antarctica - #47 | ecosystem: Environmental > Aquatic > Non-marine Saline and Alkaline > Saline | place: Antarctica: Organic Lake... | reverse complement strand
ATGAGAGCGACCTTCGGTAAATGGCATACATGTCACGCTCTCCTGCCTCTGTCTTGTATCTGCTAATACTTCTATTGCAAACAGACCGCCCCTGCTCGCATGGACTTGTTGAGGCTATGGTGGGTCCCCGGCGCGCGAGGGTGTTTGTCGATCAATGGCAAAGGCACTGGCTATGGAGGCAAAATTGGCACCAATTTGTTGCCCAGTGCAGTGCGAAGTCGCATGCCAAGGGGATTAGAGATCTGCCCCACGCCGAGTGACTTACAGGGAAAAGCTTGGTGAGTGCTTGGAGTTAGTTAGGGTGATTAAGTTTGGGTATTGAAATCAAGTAAGCACTACTGGAGTAAGTATAGTTGCATTTTCTCGCGTTAGCTCTTCGGGTTTTACATTCAAATTTCCTATATTTGCTTTACTGCCTCTGGTAAATCCTTTCCAACAATCCCACAGGTACAAAGAAGACCGGCACGGCACGCACCGCGGCGCAATTCTGCCGCTGGTGGTGTACCGGCGCTTTCCCGAGGCGAGGTGGTTCGTGATTGGGGACGATGACACGCTGTTTTCCCCCCTAGCGCTCGCGCAGTGGGTGGGCAATTTTGACTCTGCCGATCCTTGGTACGGAAATAGAATAGAGAAGAAGCTGTTGACGATACACTCTGGATCATACTTGTCTAATTTTAGGAGAGACAAAGTGCATTGAAAGTGTACTTCAAAGGAATTAGTGAATCAATAAGACTTGTGTGGTATTTGTTTGCGGGTCCTTCCTTCTCATACTAAATGTGCACACTTGCCCACCCACCTACCATACAGGTACATCGGTGGTCGGTCGGAGGACGTGGGGTCTCGCTCGAGGCTCGGCTGGGATATGGCCTTTGGCGGGGGTGGCTTAGTGGTCAGTGGAGGCTTCTTCGCCACCTTTGATGACGCGCTCTCGAGGTGCTACGACGCCGCACCGTGGTCTGCGGTAGGTTCTGACGAAGTCTCGGATGGGTCACATGTATCTGTCTGGGGGCTAACTCTCTTAGGAAACATATCTGAATGAGGCAACTCAGTACTGATGAGACCCTGTTTGGAATGTGCCATGCCATAATTCCTTGATATGGACAACGACATGACTGAACAAAGCTCTTTTGGTTGCGTGCAATTTCATCCTGTGTCTTTGTCTCCTTTTTATACACGGTGTACTTTCTTTTGCTTTCTAATTCCTCATCGGATTCCAACCATCAATCATTCAAATAAATGCACCCAGGCCCCGGGAGGAGATTGGCTCTTTCACCGTTGCTGCGTGCGCCTCGGCGTGCCATTGACTCCTTCGCCAGGGATGCACCAAGTGGACATGAACGACCGAGATGTCGACCATTTCGCGGGCTATTTGCTAGACGTGGTGGAGAGGCACCCGGTAAAGAATGTTTACAGGAGAGATTCAAGGAAAAAAAATGTTTATCTATACCATTCTTTCTTTGATTTACCTTAGTACTTCTTTTCTTGAGAAGACCACGATTGAATAGAGAAAACAAGAGAGTACGGCCTTTGATCATATGTGATTTTTTTGTGTTTCCTCTCACCATTCTTTCTTTGATACAACGTCGAAACAGGTAACGCCTTTCTTGTCATTTCACCACCCCGCGCGTGCTTTTGATCGGCAAATTCTAAACTCCAACGCGTTCTTTGAGGGCATGCACCACGATCCCGCCGCGTTCTTACAGCTAGTGCTCTGCGAGGTAATGACGATACATACGTACTAAAAAATACGATAACATCAATGCACGCTAGTACTTTCCCCAGAAGTTTGCGCCGTTCCATTTGATGAAATGACGTTGCCATAGCTTACTATCTTTCTATGCACAGCCCTACCAACAACCTTCAAACGTGCGCATTGCTTCTCGCTTGCTACTAAAATGTGCCAGCTTTACTTACATCTACAGGTGGGCCCCAGCGCCGGTGAAGGTCGGCCCTTGGCTCCCAATGGCTTCACTGCCGCCATCGCCACCGGTTTATCGGTGCGCCTGTGGAAAACCACGCAGCGGAACGGGCCCTCGGATGCTGCTGCGGCGCTGCTGTGGGACCAAACCCGGGTGGACGTGCTGTCGGTGAGTGGGAAGTAGAAATGTTGTGACGGAATCTCAGCAGCGCGCAAGTGGATGCTTTGGAGTCATTCATACTTAGAAAGTTTCTCGAGTCATCTGTGGTGCCATTGCACCTCTTGACTTCGAGCACTCATATATCTATGTACATGTGCTACCTATTAGGTGCCCATTGAAGCCATCGGCCTGTACGGTAAAGGCACCGAAGACATGCGCTACACCTTTGCTCGGGCGCGGGATTCCACTACGGGCAACTTCAAGAGCTTGCACGGCACTGTGACCGTCTCCATTTACGAGCCCGACAGTAAGGGCGCTCGCAACGCGGTCTATGCCCTCGTGATTGTGGTGGAGGAGCGGATGCAGAATCGGTGGGTGGGTGCGCCGCTCAAGTTTTGCCACGTGGCGTCCCACGAGCTAGGCTTCGCGGTCGGGGCGCCCATTGGAGGCCGCCGCAGCACCGCACTGCTGTTAGCGACGCGCGATTGCCATGTGCATGCCCATCAACCGGCTTCGCTGCCCTCGAGGGATGAGCTTTGGGCGCTGCTGCGTGCGGCTACTGGGCAGCCAAAAGCTCCACTGCACGATCCAGCTGAGCTGACGTCGCGGGAACTCCTGAAGAAGAGCCCGCTGGGGCCTTATTTTTGATGATTAAAGAACATTAAAGCACATATAACATTGTTCTACACATAGAGCTGTGCTTGGACTTACTATTAACCATGCTATTATTGGAATAGAAAATTTCTGTGATTAACCTGCTGTGCTCTTGCTCCTTGGTTCTTAGTCTTCGAATTATTAGCATAGTCTACCTAATCATTATTGTGCGGTGGCAAGCAATTCATCCCGCTTTATGCTCCTATAGCTATTACACCGACCCACGTGGGGATTTATACGCATATGGCTGTATAGTGTATAGTGTGTTGTCTATTATCTCGGGAGTGCCTTCGGTCGAAGTCGAAAGGCTTTAAGTTAGCACATATAAGTACCAAACGAGAAAATCATTAGCGGGCGTCTTTATGTCTACGCCAACTTTGAATTATTTACACCAGCTGATAGTGTGCCTAATTGTGACTAATGCGCAGCAACTTTCTATTGAATTTCACATTCAATTGAAGGCCACTAAAGCACTTTCCACAAGCGCTACTAGGCCTTTATTTTTTATTCTGCATTGGCCATGCCCGCTACATCCGACAGCTAAAGAGGCTAGTACATCCTAACCCTTCTGCGACGCCTAGAAACCGAAAAGTAAGCGCACTCCAACCATGCCTAACGTGACACCCACCTGTATTTGCAATCGTGGAAGACATTAGAGGAAAGACCAAGAGAGGAGGTTGGAGATACACAACTTACGCCCAAGCCAGCGTACTGCACCATGCTAGCACCAAACGACGGCGCTTGCTGCTGAGGCTGCAATGGCGAGTAGTACACTGGAGCTACGGGTTTCGGTGCTGGTGTCGTTGGATGAACTGGAGCAGCAGGAGCTACTGCTCTGCTAGTGGAGTCTTTTGCTTTCGCGGGCTTTCGAACGAAGGTCCGGCTAGCTCCCCCGGGAGCAGGAGCTCGACGCACGGCGCTACGAAACATTTTACGATACTGAGATGCAAATCAGTTGGACTTGAATGCCTGGATTTCAACGACTCGAGCTGGTGGACTAGCTAGAACTATTTGTGTGCCGAAGAATATCTATCTGTCTATTTGTCGGACCCCACCAACCACGCGGTGATGAGCTTCACCATTCACCATCAAGAATTGAGAGGAAGCTATTGTCGTATTTTTATCATACCACATTGGTGCAAAACGTAGCAGCAAGATATCACATTTTTCACGCCTCCCCCGAGGGGTTTTGTTTTTTCCTCCTCTTCCTTCTTGTTCTTGCGCACATAACTTTTTTCATCATTTCATACGGCAGCGCAGCGAGCACTCTCTAGGAGCACGATCTTCACCACGGCGTCCTCACGCGGCGTCGCACGCCCTAGCCCGGTCAAAAACGAAAGTGTTAAAGAATCTGTAGCATTCAATGAAACTGAAGAACTAATCGGCCGACTTGAAGGGTAAGAACAAAATGCACATGCCACAATATGTATAACGCCGCCACGAACAAGCATCAAATGAATGAATGCACGGAGCACATGACATCAGTTTGAAGTTCCTTCCTGATTTTAATCTATTGTGCTCTCACAGAAAAATTCGTGTACAGAAAGAAGATAAGTTCAACAGTTTTCGTACAGAGCCACAACGACGCAGCACTCTTGCAGTGATCAGCAAGCTTACGAATGACATTGACCAGAAATATGCGTACAACAAGGGAGAATTGAGGAAGAAATCTAGACTTCGTTCACAGCTGCAGCAGCAGCCTTCTTTGGCGGGCCGCTCTCTCACGAGTAGTGCCCCTCAGGACCTTGGCCCAAGCGACGCGTTATCGACTTCTTCATCGTCTGCCGCTGACAGCAACCAAACTGATTTCCGGAAATATTCTCTGCCGCCTGACCTTTTGCCTGGCGCTAGCTTTACCCTTTGGCCACCGCGTACCTTTGGCGCCAATACTGCTCTTCGGTTGCACGGCCGGTCGGACATTGCCCGTAGCAGCACGAGTGCTGGCTCCCAACCCAGCGGAAGTGCCAGTAGTAGTCCCCAAGACATTCCTTCGACTCGCTGGGAAGTAAACGGCCCGCCATCTTCCGATTCGCCTACGCCACGGCTGAGCAAACCGCATCTTTGAGCATTCAAACATTATAAACAACCAATAGTATTCTCGTTGAACAAAAAGCAAACAAAACTAATTTCATCACGCTAACTAGCTCGCTTTGGCGCAGTTTCGTACTCCGGCCACGCAGAAAGCAGCGAGATGCCAAAAAAGAAGCCCAAGAGTAGCGACCAAGCCTCTAGCACATCGCTGCCAGCAGTGCCTGGCGCATCTGACTCCGCTGATGCTTCGCCTTCTGCTCCTTTGACCTCTTCTGCTTCCAGCTTGCTTCCCCCAAGGTCTCCAATACGGTCAGGGTCACCCGGCAAGCGAGCAGCCTCACCACCCTCATCGCGCAGTGTGTCCATGACAGCAGAGCACAAGCGGATTGAACTTGCTAGTCGTCAGACGCTTCTCTTGCTGAAAGGGCAGTGCGAACCTACTCCAGAGCTTCCCTCGATCAGCGGCAGTACCGCCGGCAGCAAGAACTCCAAAGAGGAGAAGGTTGTCAAGGGAAAGACAAAAGCAAGCAAGAAAGGACTCGGAGCAGCAAAACAGGCGGCTGAAGCAGCAGCAAAGGACGCAGAAGAAGCAGCTGCAGCAGCCAGCAAAGAAAGCGCTGCTAACAAGCGGCAAAGCATCATCGTGCGGCGCATGAGCTCCCTGGGATCTCTGCTTGGGCACACTCCAAAAGGGCCCCGCATGTTCACCGACGAATGGTCAATGACTACCCGCTTGCCGCTCGCCATGTGGCCTGGAGTGACGGACACGGACGAGCACCGCGTCCGCGTGACCGGGCTGGCTCTGACCCACTGCCAACTTGGGGGGTTCTTAGCGGACGCTGCGAGCTGGGGGCCTTTTCTAGCGCAGTCAGTTCAATTCTTAACCGTCCTGGATTTGAGTGGAAACCCAAACATCGTTGGCGACATTGCTTCTCTGAGCGTGCTCGCCAACTTAACCAGTTTAGCGCTTGTAGGCTGCAGTGGCCTCAGTGGCACCTTCAGCAAGTTTGCCACGCAGTGCCCTAATTTAGCGTATTTGAACCTGCGGGCATGCACGGGCATCGCCGGGGACGTGGCGAGCCTCGCAGGGTCTCCCGAATTCTCGCCGAGTTTAACCTTTTTGGACGTGGCGGAGTGCCCCATGGTCACCGAATTGCCGTTCAGTTGGCTCTTGAGAGTGCTGAAGCCGTGCATCAACTCCAAGAAAGCCCCGGACGTGGCAACAGGGTGGCCTCCGTGGGGTGCGGACTCGAAATGGCGCTCGGCGTATGACCGCTTGCGGCCTCGCCCTGCTACGGGTAAAGTTGCCTTACGCTTCTAATCTCCAAAGACTTTTTCTTGATTCCGTTTTTCTCCTCTAGTCGTGTTTCTTGAGTAGAGATTGAGTTCCTTTGATGGGTGCTTTTCAAATGATTTTTGAGCTCCCTGAATGTCCTTAGTTCTTCCTTTTGATACACCACAAAAATGTTTCTTTTATTTTCCTGTGGTACGTCCCTTAATCTCATTGATAGGTTCCTATTGGCTTGGGAAGAAGTTTCCTGAACTGGGGCTGGAATGGAAAATGGAAGAAGAGCGCCGGGCGGAATGGCCTTGCGTGGATTTTTCCAAAAGCGAAGGCCTCCTTGACCCGAGCTTACCCGGAGGAGGTTTTGAGGCGCCGCGCGAGATTGGGATCACGGGGGAAGGCAACGGTTTGGGCACTTTTGACGGTGGAATGCTGCCTTCTTCTTGGGACGACAAGAACAACGACGGGGAAATGTCGCTGCGAAGTGGAGTCGACAGCCGCGGTGGAGGTTCCGCTTCGCAAGTCTCCTTTCGGGTCGATGCCAAGTCAGCTGACGGTGGCCGAGCTCCAAGCCGGAGCAAAAGCCCGAAGAAGAAACAACAGGGCTCTACTCGGGAAAGCAGCACCTTCACCGACAACGGTGGTGACGGCAATGACGACTCGGACGGCGATTCTACCAGCAGCGGCGGCTACACTATGTCCGACACGGAGTCTGAGCCCCGCAGGCCCAACGAAAAAGAGGCGCGAGCGCTCTCTAGGGCAGCCCGGCGCGCGGCAAGGAGAGCCAAACGTGACACTTCAACGCCCTCCGCGAACATTACCGAAACGCTGCGGGGCCCGCCCCTCATTACCCTGGGGTGGATCTTGAACCTACGGCTCCCGAATTGTGGCCTAGCGCTGGACCTGGTCGAATTGGCACCTGCCTTATTGAACGGCCACGTGCGAAGCGTAGATTTGTCGAATAACCCAAAAGTCACTGGCGACCTCGTAGTTGTGAAGCGCGCGCACTGCGAACGGCTGCACGAACTGTTGCTGCACAACACGTCTGTGACCGGCGACTACCACTCCATCAGCCGAGAATACTGCCCGGAGCTGAAGTTGTGCTTGCTGGCGGGCACTTTCGCAGAAGGGGAGTTGAAGGATCTCCCTTCCAGCTTACCTTCTGCAGAGTAAATCAAACAGTGAGTTCGTTCATTTGCTATTTCACAGGATTCTCATGATGCACTTCTTGCTTAGTATTGCTCGTTTCTGACCCATCCACTAAGCACCGCAAACTCCAACAACGGCAATCTAGTCTAGTCTAGTTAATACTCCCCAAAATACAAAGAAACACCACTGTGGCAAGTAGCAACAGAAAAATGTAACCTTCAGAACAAGTCTGACTGGGCTGAGTGTCCTTTTGCGTAATGCAATTGAAATCATTTTCTCTCGAGGAGCCCTTCAGCCGTCAGGCATCAGGAAGTTTGGGAATGGAGTGAGTCAGCTGTCTCCACTTCGACCTGTCCTTGGCAATGGCGATCCAATCATCGAAATCCTTCGAAATGCCCTTACTTTTGAGCGCGTTCTCCAACGTCCTGCCCCAAGTCATCTGTGGACAACCAATCGGTCGAGAATGCGACACCCAACCAGTCAGTAACTGCCGTGGCGCCCGGCTCATGGGCATACGTGCGACGTGGCCAGCCCAACGAAGAATCCGATTACGAAATCGGAAATGACATAAATCAAATAGAATAAACAATTGATTAAAATGGTGTATGGGTCTTAACATCCTAACTCCCAACTCCAGTAACTGAGGGAATATTGCGATTTTAAATCCAGCGCGAAGTCTTTCTAGCTGGTTACGGGAATTCTCGGCATTACGCGCCATTCTTATCATTCTTAAGCCCGGACAGCCGACCTCGACCTCCGACTCCGACCTCGGCAGCCAACAAGCGCCAAAGCAAAAAGCGCCTGCAGCCTCAAGCGGATTGAGCAGCATTCGGCGAAATCTGGGCGCTAGCCCGGCCAGGTAGGCTTCTGCGGAAATTCAGGAAGGAAAATACAGGACTTCGCGTCTGCAGGCACCTTGGTTCTTAATTCGGCAGGCGTGTGCTCTTGTGCCGTTGCGCTGTGCCCTGTCTCCTTTGTAATTATGGAATGGCACCCTGTAATGCAAATTTCGACAGAAAACTCGGATGACATCAGCTTCTAGCTACAGTAGTAGCTGCAGTACCTAGCTGCAGACTAGGGCCCGGCGTTGAAATCTGCGGGATTTCAATTGGAATTCCCAGCTCGAAAATGGCCGTTTCATGGAAATTCCCATACAGGGGGGTATTGATCGGCGATGGCCGCCTTCGTTTCTTCGAGGCGTAACACCAGCGTCGAGGTTCTACACGCACGTCGCGAAGCGCCTGCTGTCCATGCGCACAGCAGGCTCAATCAGCGTCGAGTGTGCTACGAAGCCGATGAAAAACTGCGTTATGATCAAGGCGCGCGACAGTCTTCAGAAAGAAAAAGGCCTTGTGTTACTGTGCGCTGGCCTTAACATGCGGATGTTGAAAACGGCAAAGAAGGAAATCATTGAGGCAGCTGCCGGCTTCTACCCGGATTCAGATGAAGAGAGCGATTGCGAAAGGGCAGGCGAGAAGGATGACTAAACTCGTCACTCTATTGTTCTTTTGTTCGTTAGTCGTGTTATCCTAAATTCCCCTTGCCGTTCAGCGTTCAATTCCAATTATATAAGATTCGAACACAAGTAGAAGTAGGTCCATGCACGCCAGATGGAAATATGCAACAGCAGGAAGTGGTGCGACTGTGATTATGCTATTCTACTGGCCTGTGCTCAATTGTCCGTTACACTTCTCAAAATAGTCCATTATAACAAAGGGATATTTCGGTATTTTGGTAATACCGCGTTAGGATCAAGGGGTACCGTAGATGCAGGGTGGAATTTAAAGTGACGTCACACCAGAAACCACCTGTAGCCCCGTACCCTGGATTTCGGGAATTCCCGGGAATCTTGGGAAATCCTGAGGCCGTTTTCTGGAGGTGGGAATTCCAGGGGCCTACTACCCCACTACCAATAGACTTTGTACAGGGGCCAGTGTTAACTATCCATCGGTTCGGTTCAAAAAAATGGTCAAAATCTATTACCTCCGAGCTCGAATAAATCCAGGGGATCGCAGATTTAGTTCCATCCGCGGTCATGGGAGGAAGATATAAGGACTTCTATAATGCATACCAACTTTGGTGCAATATCACCTGGATGGTCCTAAGATGCATCGATATTGCTTTTGGATGTGAAATTGGCATGTAAACTGGTGATGTGATTCACCGAAGTATACAATTTTGCGCATGAAGACCCACCTCTAGCCCAACTGAACATGTTATAGTTTTCAAATTACCTCCATAGCCATCTAATGTGACCTTGTAAGCCTCTGAAGATGCTATTTGGCCGACGCGGTGGCGTTTCGCGTGGTGGCGACAAAAATGCACATGTCGCGAAAATGTGCATTTCTACGTACATTTTCGCACTGAAGTCCCCGGAAAGTGCATGAAGACCGACAAGTTAGTTCCATCCACGGCCATGGGAGAGAGATATAGTAATGATTGTGGCAAATCCGAAGTTTCAAACAAATCGTCCTGGCGAGTTACAGCCCATGCCCCTAGCCCCGAGCCGATGGGAAGTTAACACTGGCCCCTGTAGTAGCTGGTTACAGAAACCACCTACTTACTAGTGATGGTTTCTAACCCAAAAATTGGAAGGTCAAGGGTTATTTTGGGTTATTTTAGGTTTTTTTGGGGTTATTTTCGGTTATATTCGATTTTCAGAAACGCCAAATGGAGTCAAATTTTCTCCATCAAGCGCCAATAAATGGTAGAAGCTGTGGGAAAGGCGGAGAAATGAGGGGTTTAATTCAAATCGAGCAATTAGGCAGGGTTATTTTGGGGGTAAATAACCCAATTATTTGGGTTTTTTTCATTTGGGTTATTAACCCCGCCCTACACTACTACTTACTGTGGTAGCAACTACCTGTAGCAACTGCAGCATAGCATCCGCTGCTAGACAAGCAGGACAGGCCTGTCTCTCTACTCTACTTCCTTAGAGCACTGCAATATCTTATTATGTGCTGTTTCGTCTCGAGATATTTATCTTTTCCGTCTTACTTTTAGTCTTGCAGTTGGAGTGAATTTTGTTACTACTCAAAGTAGTAGTTTGACATGAGGCTGATTGTTGGCCTTGGAAACGGCTTCATTCTGCAATCTTCACGTCACGGCGTTGGAGCAATATTGGTTGAAGATCTCGCTACTATGCTATCCGTCGAATGGTCTCTGTATCCTTCTCTCGGAGCTTATGTGGCAATGGCACCCGATGCAGTCCTTGTATGGCCACTGTCCCTCTACAATTTAAGTGGCTACGTTGTCTCCCGATGCGCACGTCGATTTGAGATTGAAGCAAAGAATATTGTAGTCGTCCACGACGATATTGAACTAAAAGCTGGCACAGTAAAATGCCAGCGCGGCGGTTCTCACCGAGGCAATAGAGGTGTGAAGTCGTGTGAAACCTCAATGGGCACCACCTTTGAACGGCTGCGCGTTGGGGTAGGGCCGCGGCCGGCAGAGCGCGACTGGGCAACGGTTGCTAGCTTTGTCTCTGCGCCATTACCTCCTCATGACCTCGCTGCGGTTCGCAAGGCCTGGAGTGACACTGAAATTGTCGCGGAATTTCTGCGGCAATTGTGATATCAAGTACTACTTGCAATGGGATTCAATGCCCAGCTTCATTTGCTTCCTACGTGCACCTTGCAGATCCAGTTTGGTGTTATGTCTTTGAAGACCTCATTATTTCACTTATGATCCTTATAATTATACTGCGTACGAGTTGGGCAAATTCCTGGAGGCTTTTGCAGTTGGCTTGCGGCATACGGTCCACACCACTACGGCCAGTATTCTTGTGCGGCAGCAAGAAAATGATGTGCAGTATCAAGAAAGTGTTTGAGGCAAACACGAGCCTTCTTCTTGAGCTGGATCGGCGCCTGTGGTGTCTGAAATAGCCACTGCTTGTAGTATGAAGAGTGCCGATCCCTAGCAACTTGGCAGATCGGAACTAAGACAAGGCGCGGCACTCGCAGAAGCTTAGAGAACAGTTAAGAAATTTCCAATGCAGACTGTAGATGTAGAGTAGGTTACTCGGAGTGAGGACACAGTAAGTTGAATGGCACTCCCGCGTTTTATTCCTTTTCTTTTCCCGCTAGGACAAGTTCTTTCTTACGTTATTTTATCTACTTGCTACTTGAATTCACTCTATCGACATCGGAGTTATTGCTAGTAAAAAGTAAAAATGAGTACCGAGCGCGCACCAACCGAAATATGAACCTCGGAAGGCAAATCAAAACGCAAAAACAAGGGACGAAGGGCCTTTTTAATTCTTATGCTAGAACTACTTATTTATTTACTCGAACTCGGAAACCTCGAACTCGAACTAATACAAACCCATACAACACAGAAGCCAATGCTGCGGGCAGAAGTGTACGCGCGTGCGTTGCGCGCAAGTCAAAATCGTAAAGAGGATAGTGTGTAGAGGGCAGGAAGTATAACACTTCCACCCCCTTTTATAGTGGAAACTGTTCATGAAAACTGGCAAACCTTTACCAGCTTCAGAGACGCAAGTCCTCTTACGTTTTGACCGGTGAGTCGGGAGGCCGAGCGACTTTCTTTTCATCTTGAATTTATCACGCAGAGCAAACACCAAATCCCGCACGCGCCGCACGGGCACATCTGAAATCACATTTGCATTGTTGATTGTTGGCCACAACTAGAGTTACTGATTATACTCATGTGAACCAAAAACAAGGCTGGCTAGCTGTTATAGCTCGGCTTATTTGGTGCTAGCAGCTAGATAGAAATGAGATCGAAAACTTTGTTGATTCTGACTTGATAAATTTGATCCTTAACGTCGCGTTTGTAAAAGGTCGAATTCCGAACCCGTGGCCGTTTGAACCATGCGCAAATGGCGAAGCTTGCCCGCCTTTGTTCGTGTAGCTTTGACCAACGTTCATAACAACGAGCTCACCTTGCGTGACCTTCTCATGGTTGCAGCAGCCGCTGAGAAAATATCTCCCTGTGTTCCCGGGCATGGTAATTTCTGCCTCGCCGAATGTTTCGTCATAACCCTTTGTGTACACCAGCGCAACTCGAGGTGATTGCCCGAAGGACATCGGGAATTCGACAATACTGCCGTCTTCGGTGGCGATCCACGCTGCTTTGTCTTCACGGCCTCTGTCTAAGGTTAACGGCCACCCTTGCATGGATTTGCTTTGCTTGCTCTCCTGGATCATGGCTCGAGCATCGAATGTTGACATAGAGCGCTCACAAACTTTATATCGTTGAACCAAGTCATCCGTAGCCATTGGTGGCTGGGAAAGCATGAATGAACTTAATGCTGGTCGGGGAATACTAGACTCCTGAAATGTGCGGCATTTCAACCGCCATGCAAATGCTTCCCACCAGAGACTCAGACCAACTTTCACGCGCTCGTGAACATAAAACGGCGGATGCGGTGAACGAAAGCAAGACTTGCCGCCGCATGCTTCTTGGTTACAGCCATGCCGCGTCAAGCGAGAGTAGCTTATGTAGGGCACGCCTAGCATGAGAGCAGCTTTCTTGTGCGCTATCCTCGAAAATGCGTTATCTCCAATACAGTATGCTTCAACGATGGCAACCGCGGTTGTAGGATGGGTCTTCAAAACGTACCGTAGCAAGGCCTCTGTAGCAGCAAACACTTTGGCGCCTGCGTTATTGAGTTCACCGTTCCCGTTTTTTCGATTGTTCCCGTGCTCGAACCAGTCCTGCTCCTCGAAGTGATCGTTCACTCCGAAATCAATTATGAGTAGATCTGGTATCTCAGCCCCTCCTTTGCTAATGAGCTGTGAAAGTTGGGGAAGGGCACCGGCTGTAGTCGTCCCTCCTTGAGCTCGATTGATAAACTTCGCACGAGAGCTGTCTTTGCCGTAGTACGTTTCCCCTAACCACCTAGTAAATCTCGCTGGATATGCACATTGCCTACCGACTATGGCCTCGGAGGAGGGGTCCGCAGAGGGCTCGTTGCAATCAATTCCAGCTGTCATCGATCCTCCAAGAGATAAAATGAAGACGGGCTCTTTCGAGGATAGCTTTGCTTGAAAGTCACGATAAGCTCCCACCTGCTGTCTACATATGCGCTGTTCAATAGCAATTTCAGCTGCATGTTCTCCCGAAATGATTGATTGATTTGTGTCAAAGTTAGGCTGCACTTTACAACTACCTGAAGCCTGAACTGCTAAATCATGCGAGTGAAGGAGGAGGTAGCTGGTAAGTATCAACCCTCTAGAACACGCACGAATCATTGTTGCGAAATAACCCGAAATTCACTAGTCCTAGTGGAGCCGAATTCCCAAGTAATCCCCGTTATCTCTCTAGTTCTCGATAGGGTTATTCCGCAACAATCATGGCTTCGGAGGCCTATTTAACCTACGTAAATTTAGTTTTGGAATATATCACAGACTATTCCATAATCTAGCCCCATTCTACAGTAGCCGGCTGGCTAGCTCCGCTGGATTGAGCTGATGAGTCTCACCGTGTTTCACGCATCGCAAATCGCAAAGCAAATACACCATCCTTAAAGCCATCCTTTCTATTAAATGGAATTTCGTTCGTACGTGGTTCGTTGGTCGCCCTTTTTTTGTACCTACTACGTACAGTACTGTAGTACGGATCTGTTGTACATGTGCAGATGTGCAGTAAACAAAACACCAGGCGGACCACGGGCACAAGAAGGGACACGCACCACGGGCAATACAAGGGCACTCAACCACGGGCATCTCAAGGCCGTGCACTGAGATGCTAAGAACACGCACCTGCTCCTCCGCTGCAAACACATTGCTCCGAAGCCGCGCATCGCGCGGGCACCTGAACTTGTTTCTTTCAATAGG
>Ga0307931_1001795_pt1 | contig 14024 bp, 11 predicted proteins | sample OrgLakmetageno47_FD_201816 | JGI IMG/M metagenome (GOLD analysis project Ga0307931, IMG submission 201816) | Saline water microbial communities from Organic Lake, Antarctica - #47 | ecosystem: Environmental > Aquatic > Non-marine Saline and Alkaline > Saline | place: Antarctica: Organic Lake... | reverse complement strand
TCGTTATGGTTAGTTATGAGTTAGTTATGTTTGAGTGTGAGATTTCTTTGATTCTCCTCTGTATTTTGAGACCATTTATGCTGTGCTTCTGCTAAGGGTGGGGCGTGTCGTAGTCCACCTATGCGACCATAACTAATAGTTATGGTCGCATAGGTGGACTACGACAAGAACAAGACAACACAAGTTTCTGTAAGCGAGAGGAAAAGGCTGTATGTAGGCGCGCTATACTTCAGGCAATCAAGCTAAGAAAGCATCCCATTTCAGTGTCCTATTTAAGGTGTAGCAGTGCTTTGAATAAAAATGTAACACCCCATTGAATACGAAATTTGCCGTATCGGGTTTCGGATGAAGTTTCAGGTTTGCATACGACACGAGGAAAGTAACTTAATGGACAACTTCACTAACGTGCAAACAAAGAAGTAAAGATTTCTCAGCTCCTCTTATTATTCTCTCAGTTCTATTATAAACGAATACTACACTAGCCGAAAAGAAATATCTCATTTTGCAATTATTAACTTAGCTAAATAAGAGAAAAAAACGGGGAGTAGCTTCAAGCTTTCACACTCTCTCAGACAAACTTCTGTGTGCATGTGTGCCTAATACTTTCTGTGTCACTTACATAGTCATTCGCATTTATATCAGCCCCAGCTTCCAAGAGAAGCTCAACAATAGCAGTGTGATCTATGTGCGAGGCCCACATGAGCGCTGTTTTGTCAAACTATATATGAGGGGGCACCATGCAAAAAGATGCAAAGAGAGATAGGGAATATTAGAGCAAAGACATAACTTAATAAGAGTAGGGAATCGTAAGATACGATAGTAGGAAACTTCATCAAATTGGAAAGATGAAGGCTACGTGTAGGCACACGTAGGCAATCAGGTCATGGGTAGACGTCCCAATTTTCCAGCGTGTTAGAGCGCTTAAAATTAAGATCTGACACACTTCGATATTGTGCACATGTAGCACAGCCTACGTGGAGAGGCTACATACCTCCACACTCTCTCCCCAAACATTTCTCTACCGCGTGTGTGTGTGTCTCTCTCTCATTCTTTATCATTTACCTTGCCCTTCGCATCCATATTAGCGCCCGCTTCTACAAGAAGCTGCACAACCAAGTTATGACCTCCTTGTGAGGCTTCGGTGAGCGCTGTATCGCCATAAAACTGCAAAAGTACATAGAGAAAGACAACATGCGAAAAGAAGTGGAGAGAGTAATTAATACGTAGAAGGAAGAGATAAAATGAAAGGAAAAGAGGTGAGTGAAAAATTAAAAGAAGACCAGTAGGAGAAAAGTTTGCGACAATTTGTGAGTAAACGGGGGTTACATTTAGGCGCGCGCAGGCAGTCGAGTTTTAAAAAAAAACACCTCTTCTTGTGCCCAAAATACACACGACACGAAGAAGGTAAATTTATCACCAGGTACACTACCTATTTTATCAATGCACACGTGCGTACTCTCAGCTTCTATTCAGATCATCTCAAGCACTTCACGATAAAAGACTGACGCAATGCAGAAAAAGAAAACGAATAACCGTCCTTGCAATCACCGTTTCTCAAAGTGTTTTTCCTCACTGACAAAAACAAAGCAAAAGCAGCACGTGCGTGCACCTCTGCACCTCGCCTTTGTGCACATGTAGCACAACTAAGGCAAAGAGGATATGTGCTTCTACGCTCTCCTCCTCTTCCTCCTCAATCAGTTGTGTGTTTGTAACTATTTCTATTTCTCACGTTGTCCTTTGCATCCTTGTTAGCCCCTGCTTTCAAGAGGTGCTGCACAATTTTCGTGTGACCGCTTTCCGAGGCAGACATAAGAGCTGTAGTGCCACGCTGTCCGCATACAGATAGATACACCGAGCAAAATTCAGTAAAGAGTAAATAATGAGTAGGAATTATGCAAAAATACAGAGCTTGCATTCATACCCATCAAATTTTCTTTCTCATTGAGAAATAAGTAGGATTTAAGACAGTATACAATCTTCAGTGTAGGTGCAAGTGTGTTTTGTGTCATAGAGTTGATGATGAGATTTACAAATGGGTTTCTCCTTTGGAGGTCAACCAGCAAGATAAGTAACATAGAGTTACGAATAGCTTCTTTTACATAATTCGTTCCATTGACGTCGGCACCGTTGGCAATGCACTTTTTGACGAGATCTTCATTGCCGTTGCTGGCAGCATCAACTATCTCCATCGTGGCATTCGCCTAAGTAGAGATGCGCACAAAAACAGTACAAAGAAAGTTAAAGAAAGAGCGAAGCGAGAAAAAAAATGGAGATCTTGCTTGCGAAAAAAAATGGAGAAAGAGCGAAGCGAGAAAAAAAAAAACAGTACAAAGAAAGTATTCTAGGATAGATGCGAAATATAATTTAAAGATGACCATGCTTGGCCGAGCTCTTTGGATGGTTGATACTAATTCAGACACGGCCAAGTACTCTAAGATCAGTTCACGGTATGGTCACACAAAGGTGTAAGTAAGGGTAGATTCGGTGCCCTTCAAGACGCCACCGTACCGCTCGTTCTTGCTTCGCTATTTCATCTGCTGCGTGATTCGCCTTTTCTTTGGCTAATTGATACGCCGTTGCGTCGGCTTCTCTGGTCGCTTTTTCTTCGGCTAACCTCTTTGCCTTTGCCTCGGCTTTTCGATTCGCATTTTCTTCGGCTTCTTGTTTAGCATTTTCCTCGGCTTCTCGCTTTGCCTTTGCTTCGATTTCTCTGCTCGCTTTCTCTTCGGCTTCCCACTTCGCATTTGCCTCGGCATCTTGTTTTGCTTTTGCTTCTGCTTCTTGCTTCGCCTTTACATCGGCTTCTCGCTTCGCCTTTGCCACTTCTTCTTCATTCGCTTTTTGTTCCGCTTCTTGCTTAGCCTTTGCCTCGGCTTCTCGCTTCGCATTTGCCACTTCTTCTTGATTCGCTTTTTGATCCTCTTCTTGTTTCGCCTTTGCCTCAGCTTCTCGCTTCACTTTTTCGACGAGACGGTCATCTTCGGCTTTGCGTGCCTCTTCTGCTTCGCGAGCCCTCTGCTCTTCTTCTAGTTGGTTCATTATAGCCTGGTGCCGCGCCTCTTCAACTTTCTTTGTTTCTTCTGCAGCTAGACGATCCCTTTCAGCTTTCGCCCTAAGTTCTTTGGCAATGCGATCCTTTTCTGTTGCTTTGGCTTCAGCAGCCTCTTTCTCGGATTCTGCTTTGGCAATAGCAGCGCGCATATTACGCTCAGTTTCTTCTCGCTCTCGCCGGTTTTTCTCCTGCTCCTCAAGGAGACGGTTAAGAAGCGCAGCTTGCTTCACTTCCATGTCTTGCCGCTCTCGCAGCTCTCCCTCAAGCTTGGCCTCAATCTCAGCCTTGGAAGCCTCAAGCTTCATTCTCTCTTCAGCGCTTGCACTGCGTAGCTTTTCTTCGAGCGCTTCGAGTTGAGCCTTGTCTTCCGCCTGGATGTTCGCTGTCTCTTCCGCTGCTTTGGACTTGAATTGGGCAAGTTCGCTCTTGAGGGCGTTTTCTCTCTCGAGACTATCCACCCGATATGCCTCTGCTACAGCAAGGTCGCGTTTCAAAGCTTCGAGAGTCGACGCGAACTCTTTCGACTCTTGGCTCTGCTGCTCTAGTCGGACTAACTCCTCTTTCCGGCTGACTATGGCCGCACTCACGAAGTCAGCGCGCGATGTGAGCTCATCTAGAGCGAGCATGTCCTTAGCAGCGGGCTCGGCACTGAAAGGCTTCAATATTGTTCGGAACTCATCCACAAGCGCTGTGGCGTTTTCCACTTTGTCGAGAACCACACAAGTTTGAGCCTCCAAGATCCGGTTGATTAACTCTTGACTAACGCGCTTCTTCGCACTCTCGAGGAAGCGCGTCACAGCCACGTGGTCCACGATTTCAAGGCGCTTCATGTCGCTCAGAGCTCTGGCAGAAGCCTCGTAGTCGTTGGAGTCAAGCGCTGTCTTTACACGCCGAAAAAGTGCTTCCACTAATTTGCGGAGTGTGGCTTCATCTGCAATGCTTAGCACAATCTTGAACACTTCAGCGGGGTCGCTAATGGGTGGGCAAGCATGGATGCGCTCAGACAATGGACCAGCCGTGAGCCAAGACTCGCCGCCCCTATTTTCGGGGTGAAAAATGCACGCACGGTCTAGTAGTGCATTGAGCAAAGACGTCATGTTCGGGCTCAATTCGTTAGTGCTGAACTCTCGCCTGACATTATTCAGCTCTATGCGGGCGCCATCAATACTTACGGGTGCATGACTTATCACGAGAAGAATGCTCTTGGCATGAATTATTGCAAGCTCAACAGACCCAAAAAGGCTTAGAAGAGTGTCAAGCAACTCACGTACACCGCGGCCACGATCAGCTTTGAGGGAGTAATAATTGAGGACAGCCACTAAAGTGACACCATTGGCCTGAGCCATGACAGCCTTGATGTTGGCTGCATTAGCAATACTAATTTCAGCACCACGGTTGTCGAGAAAACCCGGGCAGTCGACTAGAATAGAATCCATGTCATGTGCCTCAGCAAGTTCTGGCACGAAGGAGTGAGATGTCTTGCTGTGGCCAATCGACATGACCTCCTTCACTGGGGACTTCTCAGAAACCATGTATACTTCCTTTTCTTCGCCATCAGAACGTAGACAAACTTTCTCTAAGATACACTTTAAGATGTAGTTGACGAAAGTGCTTTTTCCAGCCCCAGTATTGCCGACAACTACCACCGCCGTTTTACCCATAGCCTTCTCTGCGCGCCCAACACCAATATCAATGCACTCCGTAAGAACTGCAAGGGAATCGTCCTCTGAGAGAGGGCAAGTCCGGTTGGCAAGTCCTTCGCCAATGATGGCTTGAACGCGTTCAGGGAGCATGCCAAAGAGCACGCGCTGATCTTCACCGTTGTCTGGAAGAACATCTACTATCCTCATTGGCAGCATCTCTGGGGCATCCAGAGACGATGGCGCCGGGAGATTCTAGGAGTTTTAAAGGATCACATAAATAGATTAAAAGTTGATATATATATGAGATTTGTACAAGTCTTAATTGATGTCCAGCAAGTGACAATACTAAAAATAGAACAAGATCAGCATTCAATCGCACCTTTTTAAACTGCTCAACAGTTTCAATTTGGTTCAGCTGCACATTCACTTGATGACCACCAAAATCAGCCATAATCTTGTCGCAGTCAAAGGGTGTACTCCAGCCCATCACTGCCCCAGACTGCCCGACTGAAACTTCTCCAGGTAATTCGACGACAGAGAAACACATTTGTTTGACAGTCCAACCATTAGGCAATTCCGCTGCTTTAAGCTTTGCGATCTCGAACACAGCTTCGCCAGCCTTGAATCGCACTAATATGTTACCTTTTGGAGAGTGGCCAATGACTTCGCCCGCTGTACCAGCAACTACACCGTCGCCAGCCACTGATGTACGCACTATTGTGTTGACAGGGAAAGCGTCGAGGGCGATGGCCACAAAAAGAGTTACCACGGGCGAAGATTTAAGAGCTGCATCAAGACTTTGGCATCGAGAAAATTCTTCGGCTGCATAGGCATTGGCTCGTTCGTTTTGCATCTCCTCACGTCGGCTGTCAAGAATGCGAAATTTTGTCAATTTGCGCTCTAAAGCAGCAGCACGCTCATACTCGTTCTTAGCTGCAGCAGCCTTTAGTGCTCGGTCCAAAAAGAAGGAAGCACCACTGACGTCCGATGGAGTGGGAGTGCCTAATTCGTCGTTCTTGGCCCTCCGTGCATTTTCTCGGGCGGTGATACTTTGTACCTCTGCTTCTTCAGCTGCGCTGCCACAATCTCAGACTTCATGATCTAGCGCTTCAACACACATCTTGCACACATGCTGGAGCCTCGAATAGCCCTCGACATGCAGCTTGGGAGGAGGCGAACACGCTGCACATACCACACGGCCACAGACCATACAGTTGCGCTTTGGTACCCCCCAAAAAGATGTAGAATACGAGCTCAATTTGACGCCACACCCTCCTTCGCACTCAATTATTCTCTTGATGTTGTTGAGTTCGATCTTAGGTTTGCCCTGGAAGCCTTTCGCCGCAATTTCCCTTGCTTGGGCAGCTGCCTTAGCTGTAAATTGCACCCATTCATCGGAGACTTCTGCGTATGCTTCGAGCGCTTTGACATATTCAGACGCTTTTCGCATGGCAGCTGCAAAATTTCCCTCGGTCCAGAGCTTGCATATCTCAATTTCTTGAGCGTTGACCTTTTGCTTAGCGCTTGCGAGAGTGGTGGCTATCTCCGTGGTCGACGTAGTCGCTACATCTACTGCTGTTGCTTCTTCTTCTTCGGGCACATGATGCGGTTTATTATCCACTTCAAAGTCAGATATGACGAGGTTTGTGTGCGTTTCGGCGTGAGTCTTGCAGACCCAGTATTCTTTCCCGTCATCCTTGTAAGTAACCTTGTGTAGCCCATGGCAAGTGTTGTCTTTGGGTACTACGCCGCTTTGTTCAAGCAATTCTACGAGCGTTGCATAGGCAGGACCGTAGGCTCGGCTTGCTTCTTGGCCGTGGTCCTCAGCAGACGTACTGATCGGTGATGCGCTAGCCTCGACGACAAACTCCACAAACATGCTCACACCTTCCGTGAACACGACCAGGTCATTTACGCCGGGTAGCTCAAAAGGTAGATGTACACCTGCAATATTACTCGCGAAGGATACTGCTTTGTAGAACATTGCAGCACCCTTGAGCACGGGTGCAAGCTTTTTAAGAGTCGTGCCGGGTATTTCAACCCGCACTGGATTTTTAAGCTCGCTTCCGCACGAGCATGCAGTGTTCGGAAATAGGGTACAACCTTCGCACAAGAGATATAGGTCGTAATACTTGAAGATATTTGCAGCAGAAGCAAGTCTACCGAATAATTCCTTGACATTGGATTGATCCTTTGTTTCCAGGTCAACTGGGACCAGCATTGCCATACGAGGCACCGGTGTCTTGCCGTGTTCAAAGATCATGCGTTGCGTTGCCTCGGCCGCCTTCTGGAGCTTCACTTGGCTTGCTAGCAGCTCTTCTTGGCCTTGCTGTATCTTTTCTTGTCCTTGCTTCACGTGCATCATCATCGTATGGGTGCCAGTTCGGAAAGCGTCTTCATTCAACACTTGAGATGCACTCCAGCGCTCCTCAGCATTTATGCTAAGCAGCTTTGAAACAGATTGGCGAATGCTTTCCCTTAAGTTGATGACGCACTTATCGATATATAACATGGGATCATTACCTTGAAGAACTACTTGTGCCTCCTCGTCATTACAGAAGATGGGCTTAAAATCAGAGTGAAAAATTTGCGCCAGCATGAGTCCAAGGGGCCACAAATCCACTCCTTTGGTGGGCACAAAGCTCGAAGGTGCCCCCTTTGCCGCTGCGCGGACTACTTCTGGCGCTGCGTACATGGGCGTAAAGCGTTTCCAGAACAAAGGCTCGTTGACAGTGCACGCTGAGTCGAAGTCGACCAACTTGAGCGCGATGCCAGGTTGACGAGTGAAGCACAACTGGTGGGGCTTGAGGTCGCCGTGGATCACGCCTGCGCGGTGTACGGCTTGGACCGCCTTGATGAGGTTAAGTGCCAAGACGATGCAGGTTGGGTGGTCGAGTTCAGGATGGTCTTCCAAGTAGTCGTGCAAATTGACGCCGAGTTCTTCCATAACGATGCAGTAGCGCCGTTCATTGGATCCCTCAATGGTTTCAATGGATTCCTTGAGCTCAACAACAAATTTGCTAGTCATCTTGTTCTTGTTGAGGCATTCCAGGAAGCTTAATTCGCGTTCGTAGTCGGGTTTGACCTCGGTGAGCTTCAGCACGACTTTCTTACCGGTTTTTGTTCTAACCACAGCAATATTCACTTTCGAAGGAACTTTCCATTCTTTGTGCTCGAACTTGGTGTTTCCGTAAGGGATTCCCGTAATGCTGCACGTGAATAGATAAGAGACAGCGAAAATCAAATAGTGACAATAACAAACAAAGAAAGAAAAAGATAATACCTCAATCGTTGAATCTCTGCCATCGCCTAAGAAAAGAAAAACAAATTCCTACGAAAAGAGAACGAGAACGAATACACGTGAACAAACGAAGAGGAAGCAAACTTGGACTGAAATCGAGCACAGATAAGAGCGAGTGGTAGATGAATAAAGGTAGCGTGCGCGTTTGACAAAGATGAGGATAGCTCGTGCATCGACGTATTATGATCACATAAAATGTAAGCACAAATTTCCAGGGGCGAATGTCGTAAGTCGGTAACTTTAATTGATCCAGGTACAAGCGGTCTACGTATAGAGACATATTCATTCAACAGTCCAATGAAATCGAAACTCAAACGCACCCAAGTACGAAATCTTCAAAGAGAGCTTAGAGAACGCGCTAAGAAGATTGTGCGAAGCCTGTGCTTCGTCGGTGGTCCTAACTCCTAAAAATGAGATCCACGATGCAATTACGAGAAGGGTGGAGAAAGGTGGAGAGTTAAAGAAACGTGCACATTAAGCTCGTGAATGCGATAAGGCTCCACACTTTCAAAACAAATGCGCAAAAAGACATCCCCAGCACCCTCTCCTCTACACACGCAAAGATCGCGATACTGCGCGTCTTAGCCAACAGAACGAAAGGCAATGATAATAAGTAAATTTAGAACAGCGACTGACGCCAGGCAACATGGCAGCGCATGTGGTAGACGCACCAAAGTATGAAATCTTCAAAGAGAGCTTAGGGAACGCGCTGAGAAGATTATGGGAAGCCCGTGTTTCGGCGGTGGTCCTGGCTCTTCAAAATGAGACCTATTATGCAATCGCGAGAAGGGCGGAGAGAGGTGGAGAGGAAAAGAAAGAAACGCGCACATTTAAGTCGTAAATGCGATAAGGCTCCACACTTTCAAAATAAATGCGCAAAAAGACATCCTTCCTTAGCACCCTCTACACACGCAAAGATCGCTGAGTTGAGTGTTTGGCTGCTTGGCTGCAGAGGGCTTGCTCTAAGTGGGATCGGTATTGTTTGTAGTTTATAATAGTACTGTTTGTGGAAAATGACCGTTTGTAGTTTATGAAATGTTCTGTCTCTGGTTTATAAAGGTTCGGTTCGTTCTCTGGTTTATAAGAGTGCTCTTTCTGGTTTAGGCCTTTTATGGCCCGTGGTGTTTAGTAAAGTGCTTTCTCTGGTTTATATAAGGGGCTTCTCACGGTCGTTGGGCCGCTGACATTGAGCGTAATTTGAATCGCCCCAAGTATCACATTGATACCTGGCGTTTTAATGATTCAAACACACGTTTTCTAATATTTCAGTATTGCATCGACCTGGAGCAATACGCCAGGGCTAACGCCATGAGCCTTGGTTGCTTGTACTCGTCTCGTCTTCTGTTCGCGGCTGAAACGCACACGCCATTGTGGCTTGTGGTCATGTGCTCCTAATTAGCGGAGTTCGTGATCGAAAGCATCGTCTCGCACTGGCTTCTGCTTTATCAGGTCCTAGACATTAACTTGCGTCGCTTCTCGAACCCAAGACTCTTTTCTTAATGTGCTAGGTCGCATGGTTTGTAATTTAGAGGCGCTCTTGCTTCTGATCTAGCACTCTTGTATCCACTCTTGCTAGGTCGCATAGCTCGTGGCGTTGCGCTTGATTTTCCTACGAGGCTTACATGTTGTGCTTTCTTATTTCTAATGTGTTCGGTCGCGTGGCTTCTGATCTAGCACTCTTGTATCCTCTTTTGCTAGGTCGCATAGCTCGTGGCGTTGCGCTTAATTTTCCTACGAGGCTTACATGTTGTGCTACTCTTGTATCCACTCTTGCTAGATTGCGTGGATTGCGTGGCTTGTGGCAAAGACTCTTTTCTTAATATGCTAGGTCGCATGGGTTGTGATTTAGAGGCGCTCTTGCCTGTGATCTAGCACTCTTGTATCCACTCTTGCTAGGTCGCATAGCTCGTGGCGTTGCGCTTGATTTTCCTACGAGGCTTACATGTTGTGCTACTCTTGTATCCACTCTTGCTAGATTGCGTTTATTGCGTGGCTTGTGGCAAAGACTCTTTTCTTAATGTGCTAGGCAAGGACAGCGCCAGGTCAGGTTCCACGGACCTGCCAACCTGAACCTCCAGTTTTTTTCAGCAAATTTGGGCATAAACCTGAACCTAACCTAACCTGGGGCCTTTAGATGGGTAGCTCAGATCTGGACCTAACCTAACCTGGAAGAAAAATATAGGCAGGAAACCTGATAGACCTACCTTCTCTTGGGGACTTGACCGAGGTTACAGTAAAAGTGGTGCTCGGACAAAAGAGGGCCAGGACACACCACAGAGAGCAGTCCCTGGCCAACGATTAGAAAAGGAATGGCAAGGTTCAGGTTTGGGACCTGGCGCTGTCCTTGGTGCTAGGTCGCACGGGTTGTAATTTAGAGGCGCTCTTGCCTGTGATCTAGCACTCTTGTATCCACTCTTGCTAGGTCGCATAGCTCGTGGTGTTGCGCTTGATTTTCCTACGAGGCTTACATGTTGTGCTTTCTTATTTCTAATGAGTTCGGTCTCGAGGAAAGTTACGTACTTCAACCTACTTCTTCGCTTTCTTGCCTTTACCGCTAAGCGCTTCGCCCCCTCTAGCGACGCAGGGGCGCCCTCGCCTCTTAGTAGAGCCGATGTTTTTGAGGTTGTAAATTTCTGGTACCCTGACGCCCTTCTTCCTGATGGACATGGCGAGTGAGTGGTGGCACTTGTAGTAGTGCCAGAATTCGTAGCACGAGCACTGGTACTTGATCTCGTCCTCGGGCTCGTCGAGCTCGAAGAGCACGACGCACGAGTCGAGGATTTCAATGACGTGGTCAAACCCCAGGCTGTACACAAGGTCGTCGTCGCCGAGAGCCGTTAACCCTTTCTTGAAGACACTGTTGAACTTCCTGAGCACCGTATTGATGCGAGCCTTCGTATCGGGGTGTTTTTCAGCTTCCGCCACTACCTTGCTGCTCGGCAGGTAGTAGACGTCGCGCACGCGCCCACTCTCTTGGAAAAACTTCACTTGTTGCATCACTGCATGAAGCCCGATGTTGTCGCGAGACTGGGCCAACTGCGCCTGTTGCCAATCGTTTAATACGAGTGTCGGGGTGACGGAAAATTCACAATCCATTCTCGACTTTGTTTCCATGAATTCCTTCAGAACGTGGACGATCCCAGCGTTGCCGCCGTTGATGGAGTGGAGAAGGCGACCCGTACCTATAACGAAGTGGGAATTAGGTGTAAGAATCAGAGTGCACTGTGCGCGTGTGGCGTGTTCTAGTCTTAAGAGCCAGTGAAGTTTGAAGCACAAAAGCTCAAACATACTAAGAGGCAAACTTATAAACGGGCGTTTACCATCGACTTTGAAAGAATCGTTGAACTTCTCGATACCGTTGTTGTGTACCGGGACCGACGGGTTCGTGTGCGCCGCCTGCCACGCCCCCTTCCTCGGGCCCATATACTCGTCCTCGAATTTCTGGACGTAGGCCCCCTGTTCAATTGCGTGCTTCTTCGTAAAGAGCACTGGCAAAACATCCGCAATCTTGCCGGCGTCGTAGTCAACGGACACCCCCGAGTACAAGGTATTACGTGAAATCCTGGAGATGTCGGCCTGCACGACCTTCACGGCCTCGTTGCGCGTCATGGTACTAGTAGCGATAATCCCAGCAGCGCCTTTGGCGTTGCGAATTACGTGCGCCTTGCAGCTCACGGGGACAGCACCCTTGCTTTCGGCCGCGGCCTGCAAGGCGTCTGAGTTATCCGCGACCACCCAGTGGGGTTTAATGTCAACGCGGGCTGGTTTACCTGCATTTTCGTCCTCACGATTGCGGATGCGGTTTAAGTAGAAGAGAACAGTGTCCAGTACCGTCTCGCACTGGCTCGTGTTCTCGCTGTCGATGATTCCCCCGGCAGCGAGGTGAAAGTGCTGGTCGACATCGTTGGTACCCAAAAAAAAACAGGGCTGTCCAGTGGCGACGGTTCGGCAGGTGCCGTCCCAATAGATGGCCATGCCGAGGCCGATGGCCTCCTGGCGCGCGAGGTTCTTGAGCAGGTGCACTGTGGTATAGAGGATAAGCACCGACTGTCGTAGACAAACGGCAAAGGCGAGGTGTCAGAAAGGGCACAGTGAAGTCATCCAGGTTGCAGTTCGCGCACGTACGTTACACGAGGAGTCGAACTCGGCGGCTATCAGGAAGGGTTTGTTGTGAAGCAATGGGTTGTCGACGTGTTGGTAAAAGTCATCGATATCAACCAGCTCTTCTTCTTTGAGCTGCTCCAAACGCGCAAACGTGTTTTTGGTGCACGCCTCTTTGTTGGTCTCGCGTGCCCTGCGAATGTAACGAAGAGTCTGCACGAGTGGGGTGGGCGGGAGGGTGGTTAGGCGGAAAAGATAGGAATGTGGTACGACTGGCTTGTTTATCCACCTTTGCTTTGTTCTTCTTCGTGGCGGGGTAGTCAGTGAGGTCTACTTGTAGTTTAGTGGCTAGCGCCCCCCAGATGTAGTGGCAGCGCACAGGGCGCCAGCGCGTGAAGTCCTCCACCAAGCACTGGAGGAGCTGCTTCATCTTCACCGGGGCGCCCCTGCTGCAGTCGTTCTTGTGGTTATGATTGTGTTCAACGCCGCGCTGAGTCTGAAAGAAAACGCAAGGAAGCAGAGTCAAATGAATGCAAGGCACATCGGCGACGAAGTGCCCTCAGCCCCAACACTGACCTGAATTTCGGTCTCTTTTAAGCCGGGGCTGTACACAGTGCGCACAATAAATTTGCACCCGAGCAGGTGGCCCAAACTGCACTTCTTCGCGGAGACTACGGAGCCGGACACCTTCTGTACGTAATTTCCTCCATTTATGAAGGCACTGCCGTCCTCGCTAAGCCCCCCGAGAATATCCAGAAGCCATTTCTCGAAATCTCCAGGCGATGCATTCTGCAGAGACGCATAACATAATACGTGAATTTAAGATGGTAAACACTCAATGAAAAAAAGACGCAAGGCGCAGTTCGAACACACTGTGTGCTTGAAAATGGAGTGCGTAACCCAAGGAACGACGGAGCGCTTTTTGCGGATTGCACCTCTAAAAGTGGAATCGTCGTCGTCGGAATCGTTCTCGTCGAGCCCAGGCCCTTGAAGCCCAGCCCCATGGAAGACGCCATCATCAAGTGAGTCGTCATCGTCGTTATCGTCATCGTCGGAGCTCTCGGACGTTGCTTCGTCCTCGTCGTCCAGTGTCTCCGCTAAGCCCGCAACCGCGTCTACCAGCTCTGGCGGCGCGGGTGGTGAAGTTCTTTCTGACTCGGTGCTGTGCAACGCGATGCGTACCTGTCGCCAAGCGCATTGTCATCGTGTGTAAATGGAAGACACTCTTGATGTTAAACGTTAAAAAATATTGATGACACCTGGAGTAGTGACTGCTCCGGACCTGACGAGTCAATCATTCCGGAGCGGTCCAATACTGTCTCTGACGGATCCGACACATTATCCATTGTAATAATATATAATCTTTGCTAGCGCGCCAAGTGTTCGGTCGATATTCAAACAATAATACACTAGGAACAATTCAGATACAACTTGCATAAACCAGAGAGAGCACTTTACTAAACTGCATTACCATAAACCAGAGAACGAACCGAACCTTTATAAACCAGAGACAGAACAATTCATAAACTACAAACGGTCATTTTCCACAAACAGTACTATTATAAACTACAAACTTAATTTTTCCCTCTAAGTGCAGGTAATTTGGTGCTCAGCAGAACGAAAGCCAAAGATAATAAGTGTGTTTAGAACAGCGACAGATGCCATGCAACATGGCAGCGCATACGTATGCTTCAAAGGCTCGCACCCAGTAACTGGTCCCGTACTGTAGAGAGTTGAGAGTTGAGAGTTGAGACGTTCAGACCACCAGTCTAGTCTAGTCTAGTTAATACTCTCCCAAAAACAAAGAAAGACAAGTACACAGCAGTCACAGAGGCACATAAAGAATGCACTTGAGCTGCAAATGCGCTAGCGAATTCGCTCCAGAAGGCCAGTTAAGGCTCCAACTGGCGCCTTTCCTCCGAACAAG
>Ga0307931_1001794_pt1 | contig 14029 bp, 15 predicted proteins | sample OrgLakmetageno47_FD_201816 | JGI IMG/M metagenome (GOLD analysis project Ga0307931, IMG submission 201816) | Saline water microbial communities from Organic Lake, Antarctica - #47 | ecosystem: Environmental > Aquatic > Non-marine Saline and Alkaline > Saline | place: Antarctica: Organic Lake... | reverse complement strand
ACGCTTTCAACTCGCAGTCACACAGGAGAAGAAAACAAAACAAGCAAATGGTAGACGAGGCGTGTGGGGGAAAAGAGATCTGCAATGCGCGCCTACACCCCGGCAGAAATGGGCAGTATTCGTATCAGCGAAGTGATCACCAAAAAGAACCGATTTTTTTTACCTTTTGGTACCAGGCTAAGGCAGCCTCTTCATCAACGGAGCATCCCACACCGTCTTCACAACAGCTGCCCGTCCGGTACTGCGCCTCCGCATCGCCCTGATTGATTAACCACCAATCAATGAATCAAGAGCCACGCAAAAAGGACGAAAAGAGGGAGCAAAACAATTCAACTAAAGAGTGGCTTAGAGGGTGGCCTGGATCAGTGGGTAGCTCAGTGCCTACCTGAGCAGCCGCAGCATCAAACCAGTAGAAAGCCTGTTCGTCATTCGGGTCTGTTCCTCCTCGGCCCTCCTCGTACATTAACTGTGCATGGCATTTCATCAAAGACAGCATGGCTGCATGTTGAAGGAAACTGAGGTTACATCTCAATTTAATAATGGGCACAGGAGCACAATTCTCAGGGCAAAACCCACGAGTAACACGTACGAGTACAAGCACCACCTTTTGCCAACTGTCAATGAAAGCATACCATGCCCTAAAATTGCAATTGTCGAGCCGAGCACTCGTACAGTAAGCAGAACTTACCCCGAGCTCAAACTGTGCGTCGACATCACCTTGTTCAGCAGCAGTTAAAAGCAACGACATACTAGTTCTGGTAGTCTAATCTTCAAAGGAAAACGACTACAACTTAAGATCTCTACACTAGCTAGAATGTATGGATGAAATCAGCTAAGACTTATGCAAGTATCGCCAGAAGTAATTAAAGGTTTGCGACAAGCTATGGCTTGCGACTAGCAAGGGCTTCTCTGAATGTATTGTCTAGCTAGGCTCGTTTTCTGTATGACGACAGAATGCTCGCTCAATGCTAATGAAAAAGGCTAGCAATTTCCTGAAGCAATGCGAATGAAGAGCTTAACTTGTAGCGAACACTTGATATTTATCAACCGTTGAGCGCGTGTCCTGGAGTGTGTTCTAGCGCTACTGCAGCTACTACTGCTAGCTAACTCTGTAGCTCGTGAGCTCGTGCTCTCGTTATTACAGTGGTGCTCTCTTTGCTCTTCTCGTGCTCTCTCTTCAGAGAAACAAATCCGCTAGGAAAAAAATCCAAACACCCACTTCTTGGGGTAACCGTTTCCAACTATCAACTACACTGTAGCTATAGCTATACAAAAAAATAGCACCAGTAGCCGGTAGCGAAGCTCTTGAAGCTAGCGTTGTGAAGACGGATCGATTGGAGCATCGGACGCGCTTTGATCAGTTCACAGTTGTCATTGAAAATTTTATGCTATAGTTGGATTAGCTTACGAAGAGCCAGTCTATTATTAGCCATCGCACCCCTTTGCATAGTTCCTTAAGCGAAGTATACTTCATGGCTCACGAGGAGAACATTTTCATCAACGTCACAGTCCACGACAAAGAAATTGTTATCTCATGTGGTAAGTGAGTTAACTGTTGTCGCTAACACGTGGATGAACTTGATGGGAGGTAGGTCTGCTTGACCAATTACTACTTAAGCTAGTGCTTCGTAAGTGATTGATTTATAGCTACTATAGCTATTCTACGCACATTTGCTGATGGCCCAAGCTTGTGATGTTCGCATTTATCTTCGTTGATCTCATTGAATGTGCTTCGTCAGGCGACGGAGTACAGAAAGTTAAATGGCTTGGAAATGCTGCAATCGCTAGATATGACGAGGAAACGTAAGAGATGCATTGTACTGCACTTTTGTTCAGTATGGCAAATGCGTTGAGTTGTAACTGAGGTAGTATTGAAGTAAATCATTTTCTTGTGAATTCGACTGCGAATTTTGTTGGTCCGCTTTCTCATACTTCTTTTATATTTATTTTCAGGTACCAAGGATGGAAGATATTAGGCGTGCCCAAGCATATGGAAAATTTAGGCACAGGAGAAGCCTTGGTGCGTTCACATGTTCTTATAAATAACTAGTCACAATTACCAATCAACTACGATTCCTCAAATACATCTCTATTGACGAGTATGTTGTGTCTCAACTCATTTGTTGCCGCATTGAATGATCGCTTCCTACATTATTTCTGCTGTACCTATTTACGTGCTACTCTCTTTTCTTAAAACCAGGTCATGAACGCGACCATCAGAGACAGCCTTCGAAGCGGAGATCGAGTCCGCGTAGAAACGTCTATGGACCCTCGCTAATACAGCAAATATACTCTGGCGCGGGGAAATTAAAAGAGCCACTCGGTTGGCCAAAACGCTGCAGTGTAGTTCTAGTTTATGGCGGGCAGTTCAGGTTTTAAGCTGTTCATTTAAGCTGCTTGGCATTGGCACGGCGCAGGTATCCTTTAATGCTAAAAAACTTCTTTCGTCTTCGCGAATAAATAATAGGAGTAATGCATGCCATAGGAGCTAGAATATGAAAGCAATATCCGTTCGACGCAGATATTTCGGTTCTTTTGGATTTCTGGCTTTTGGCTTTTGGCACTGTGGTGGTTTGGGTTGTGTGTTATATGTAAGTTTGAGGGCTGCATTGGACTTTGGGATATGGCTAGTGCTGGCATTGAAATCCCTCTCACTTAATCTCTAAGTCTAATTCAGTAACCAGTTTCCCAATCTCAAAGTTGGTCTTTTTGGTCAATCAAATGTATTCAGCATTCAAGCACCAAATTCAGAGGCCAAGCGCTTCTTTTTCGGCAATGATGCGGCGCGTTACAGCTCTTGCACGGCTCAAAATATCTTCTTCTCGATCGCCCGCGCTGTAGTAACCGCTGTTCTCGCGAGTGCTTTTCGTGTTGCAACTCAATGCTTCTTGTTGTTGCTGAGTTAGGAGGAACTTGACAGAGCGGTGGAAGTGGTCCGGGTGCCAAAAGAGCAGCGCTCGGCGAAGCTTGCGCCTCTTGCTGGACACGCTGTCGCTACGATGCGGGTGCTGCTGGTTGTTGCTGGTGTCGTCGATGCCAAGCACCGATTCACGGGGGTGCGGCCACGGAATGTCTTTCACGCTGACACAAAAACGAGAGTGCTCTCCGGAAGATTCTGCCCGTGGTATAACTGTACCAGTAGACGTTCCTTTTGTGCTTGGCAGGTCTGTAGGCTCTAGCAGAGGAGGCGCTTCTGGGGAATCTGGAAGCACACCACGTGCTGAGATGGCAGTAGGTCCATTTACCACTTGATTATTCGTTGCTGCTGCTGGGGCCAGCATCATCATCTCCTTCACTGCCTGCTCATACGCTTCGATTCTCGCCCACAGCGGCTTGTCCGGTAAAGGCCCAGCAGCATCTGAACTCTTTTCTGGGGCTGAAGCCACCGGAATATCATTCTCAGCGCGATGGGTGGCGCCACTGCCGTTGTGACTGCGGCCTTGGTTACTCCTACGATTACTCCTGTGATTGTTGCTGCCCCTACTGCCAGGGTGCTTCCCTTCCCTATCAGCAGTGTGCCTGGATTTATTGCTTTTATGCGCGCTAGAATGCTCGTCTTCCCTGCTCGAGGAAGCCCCCGATCTGCTGGTTGGCCTACCGCCAGTAAAGGCACTTCCAGAGTCTCCATGCCAAAACTGTTGTGGTGGCCGTTGCTGCGCGAGCCGTTGGCGTTCTTTGCGCACGCGCTCGATCCACGCTTCGACCTTTCGTTCAGGTTTGAAAATGAATTACGACAGAAGTAAACAACAGGCACTGGCGCACGCATGCATCCGTCAAAGAAAGAACTGGGTAGAAAGTTCTAGTGTACTTACTTTTGACCAATTCTGCTCCCACACTGCCCATTCTGCGTCCTCATCTTCAGCTGCAGTGCTATCGCCGCGGTGCTTGCCACCCCTGCTGTTGCTCTTCCTACCGTTGTCGCTGCCATGGCATCTTTCAGTGGATTTGGCAGCGCCATTTTCAGTGGCATCACAAAGGTCATCGTGGGAATCCTCGACGTTGCGTGACGTAACTCGAGCTGACGATGACATTATGGTCAATTGTTGAGTGTTATTGCTCGCAGTGCCCAACTGCTGTAAGGGCACACTGCGGAGCCGTGGCCGTTTCAGAGGTGACATCAGAGGCGAAGTCGTCGCGGTGTCCGTCGCAAGCTGAGCATGGTGGCGAGAATTGCTGTTGATGCTCAGATGCTTTAAGCCTGACAAATACCATACTTCCTTGGGAATCGCATTCACCTGGTAATTAGTTGAGAAGAGGCAAAATGGCCCATGAAAGAGGACGAGAAGAAAAGAAGTGAAATGAGATTGAAAAGAAAAAAAACAGGTCATTGCATACAAGATTGACATTCAAACCTCATCGCAGACTCTTTCTGGTGACGACGCAGGAGGCGAAGGCAACTCTAAAGCCAAATTTGAAGGAACACGCAGCGCTAGTTTTTTGGAGGTGCTCTTCTTCATCTTTGCAGCAGGAATAGTTGTAGAAGCTGCGGCCGTAGCAGCGGTCGCAGAAGGCGAGCTGCGAACAGGAGTTGCGCTCGAAGTACTTGGAGGGGTACGCTGCCGCCGGATTTCTTTCACTCGTTGAACGAATCCATTACAACTTCGCGGAGACTCGCTTGATGTACCACCAGCAGCAGCAGCAGCAGCAGTGCTCGAGGAGGCAATATCATGGGCAGCAGCGGAGGTGCCAGGCATTGTCCCGGAGAGCTTACTGTCAGCGGTTGCACTTCTACTCCTGTCAGTAGCAGCAGGTGCAGTATTTCTTCTTGAGAGCGCCGAGATGGAGCTAGACTCCGATTCTAGCCTTGCAATATCTTCTCCTTGTAACAAGGCCATTTCATTGTTGAACTCCAATAATTGGCTACGCACTGCCTGTGCCGCTCCTGATGTCGCTTTTCCTGCTGAGAAGCCGTCTTCTTGACCAAGAGGAGCTAAATGATTATCATGTGTTGGGTTAGGATGAGCAGCATCAGTACCTTCTTCAGGGCTACAAGGGTAAGGGAGGACAGAATCGTTTCCAGTAACGCCATCGGCAGGAGCAGCAGCAGACGTAGGAGCAGGAGGGGCAGTAGGAGCAGCATCTGCTTGGGCTAAATATGGCTCATTCACATGGAGACCTGGGTCAATCAAGCCTTCTTTTCCAGTGCGAATTGCGCTATTATAAGCGTTATAGTTTGCGCGTTCCTATTTGCAAACCACAGCGACATAATTTCATGCGCAGAACAAAGATAATCCAAAAAGGCAACTAACCAATGCAAGCACCAATGATCATTCAACGGATAGTAAAACAGTAACTTTTAATGTTCAGATGTGGTGAATGCTGCCTTTCTTGTGGCAAGACCAAATGCGCGCTAAAATAAATACACATGTACATGCACACCAGGCACTCGCACGCTGACGCACCTTGGCGGAGGAACCCCAAACCGACGCGTAAGCCGTCAGAGCCAGGAGTTGCAGGAGCACGTTGGTGCGGTCTGTCTCGAGGCCAGCTACCACCTTTTAAGGGCGGGGGCTATTAAGAATGGGAAAGAGTAGGAAAACGAGTTCATTGCGAAGTCATTGATGCAGCTGGCCCTTTGACTAGAGTTCAGTGCATGTATTCGAGAAGGAAGAAGGATAGGTTATTGATCATGAAGGAGACATAAAAAATTGCCTGTTTCCAACTCAATAACATTAATTCACCTTGCTAGGAGACACGCAACTCAGCAGCTGAGAAGAAGAGGAGGCGTTCGCTTCGCCATTTCCTTTCTCGTTAAGTTCATCGGAATTTAGAACATTCAGAGCCTTATTTACAGCATCTATAAGCTTGGACAAAAACGCACACCTGTACAATGGTAGCAATATGGTAGTGACACAGCGATATTGCGCTTTATCAGAGGGTTACAACATATGTTCAAGAAAAGCTAAGAGCAAATCTTTACAAGATATAAGATCAAAGAACAGTCAATAAGATGCTCAAAGGTACGCAAAGGAAAATAGAAAGGAAAAATCACCAGAAGTGTAGGTTGGTTGCAAACCATTTCAAAGACTCAGGAGCACAAGGAGGAATGGAGCAAGCTTACCGTTCTTCCCGAGACAGCTCGCGGGTGTTAGTGGCTACAGGGTTACGCCCTCCAAATGCTCCTTCAAGACCCCTCTTCAGCACTTGAAAATCGCAGCGCTGCTGATTCTGTAGTCCCTCTTTCGACAGTGGTGAGGTGATGCTTGCAGCAGGCACCTCTAGTACTAAAATCTCGTGAAGGCGCGCAGTAATATTCCACAATAGCTTAAAAGGGGGCCTGCTCAGATGATTAAGGCTGAGCATCGAAGCAGCATGACGAGGCCTGGATATGCCATTGGAGAGGGTATCAGAAGCAATGAAAAAAAAAAAAGGGGTTGGGATCGAGACTAAGCACGAAGAAGAGTCAATGAAGACGGGGGAGAAAGGCAATAAGAAAAGCGGTCTAGAAGAGTAAGAAAGGTGAAAATAACATAAGAAAAAAACAGATCAGGACAGATTTTCTGCCTTGGAACTACAGCTAGGGTGATAATAGCGTACCCGAGAAGGGGCCTCAACAGTGCTTGCGTAAGAGATGGGCTGCCGCTGCAAAGGGCGACCAACAAAGATCCCCCTGTATTGCTAGTTGTGCCATTCCAGGATGACTCGCAGATGGCCTGTAGTGGGGCTGCTGCTGCTGCTGCTGCTTTTGCCGCTGTAGGCTCTTCTACTAGCGAGTGTGAACGAGACGACACAGCAGGAAAAAAGCTGGAGGCACGAGCGTCAACAGCCCCACATTCAGTAGCGACAGTATTGGCAGTAGAAACGCGCGTCAAAAAGCTTTGGCGAAGTTCCTGTTGACAAGCCCACCGATGCGCAGCAACATTTCGAAGCCGTGGCTCATCAGAAAGTGTGGCTGCAGTTCCAATAGCCATCTTTGAGGCCGCGTTGTGTTGTTCGTCTCCCAAAGTTGAACTAATTCGACCGCTGCATTTTCCGTCATTTCGAGAATTGCCAACCCCATTGTCACCTCTAATGACCTCAGGCAAAATACCTATTAATTCTGCTGCACACGAAAGGTTGGGCAATCTCTGTGCTCCTGCTGTGCGAGCTGTTTTAGCTTCAGCTGCTAACCTAGCAACAGAGTGGGCCGTCATAGCGGCGCGTGCCGATGTTTGCACCAGGGCTGAATCGTTTAGGGCTGCCTTCGAAATATAACTAAGGGACGTTTGTGAATGCATTCTCTGGTTGCTACTTGCGGCGGGTATTCCACTGCGGTCACACCCGTTGTAATTCCCAGTGTCGCTCCTGTTGCTATATCGTATGCCGAGGTGCGTGGGTTTTGTTGCTGCTACACTAGGTAATTGCCCATGGCTCGACTATCGTACGCACAGAAAATTTCATTGAGATGAGTTCAAGACAAAGCAAGGCAAGTTAGTGCATGGGACTACAGAATGTCGAGGGACCACTTCAAGCTCAATTCATGGATTAGCCTTCCTAATCTACGACCTGGAAGCGTTAGCGGAATGAAGATTGAAGTTACTCCCAAAGTCTAAGCTGCATATCCTGCTCTTACCATCCAACGATGCTCCAGACAATAGAAATTATTGCTTGGTATGCCACCTGCCACGAATGCTACAGCTTCTTGGTTCTAGCTAAATTCCTCAAGCACGCTAGAAAGTTCTTAGAAACATGTTTGGTGTGTATAGTGGTGTGACGACATGAGTCAAGCAAGAGAACTAGAAAAATGTAATGTTGATGCGTAGCTCTATGCAATGATGCAATATCAATAGAGGTGCTTCTTTGACGAAGATGGATTCATTTCGTCGCACGAGCACCGCATGTTCCTAAGCTGACATGTAAACAACAACATTCTTGTCGCAACAACCGTTCGGCGTCCGTTGAAAAGAAGTAAAGAGTTGTTGTTGTTGTCAGGACTCACGATGACATGTCGATATTTACGATAAAAATGCGGTGACAATTCGCATCGAGGAATATAACGTAGGGACCTCAGCCTCAACGCCGGGGCCGATTTCGGCCTGAAGGTGTTTTCTGGTTCGATGCCGAACCCTAAGCATTCAGGAATGAAGTCCTTTGGCTGCTTTGATGCATGAATAAGAATGCCCAGCTCCTGATCAACTGATGATTGCCGAAGTCCGAAATGCCAAAAATGCATCCATAATACCGATACCATCCCTGTAAATTGAGTAAAATTCTTGAGCATGCAAAAAATGTAAAACAGTTACTCCGCTGGCATTCTTCACTTGGCTATTCCATTCACAGCTCGAATTCGAAGCCAAACTGGGCGGAAATTCTATTAAAGCAAAAAGTTGAGCTTGATTCTTGACTATTCACTCTGTGAGATGGATGCTGAGATCGCCTACGCGGAGTCTTTTCTTGACCGATTGCGTGCTGGCAACACCTTCACAGACCCGTTTGACCCAACGCCCAAGTCCGAGCACGCAGCTCTAGACAAGGCTGCATCCGCTAGAGCGCTTGAGCGGGTGACAGCGCGAGGGCTGAGGCAAGCAGAGCGCGATGGTGTTCTGCCTCCGAGCGTGGCTTCCTCAACCACAGCAACAGCGCATTCACCGGTGGCTGCAGCTCCGGTCTCAAGTTCAGCCGACGCAACCACACCAGCGGTGAATCCCGGCGGATCCCGGCGTCGACCCCGCGCTGTGGTGCACTCAGTTCCGAAAGGAACCTCGTCGCCTGTTCCTAGCACTGGCAGTGCTCGTAAGAATAGCGCTGATCTGTCTGCGCGGCGGCAACCTCTAGAGGAGCAGAAACCGCAACGACCTTGGTCAGGGAACACGAGCAACGCAGGGTAAGGCCTGCACACTCCGTGCACTTCGGATTTCCTCAGACACACGCTCAGCCTCGGCAAGTAGTCTTTACTATATGCCCGTCTTTGATGGCGTTCAACTCTTGTAACCCTTTTTGTAAACCCGAGCCGGTCAGCAGCACAATCTGTCATAGTAGCCTTCTTTCTCTACCCATTTCAATCAATGCACTTCCGTATGCCTCCTCAAAATTGCAGGGGCTGGAACAGTGCCCCCTCGTCGGCGAAAAGCAGCAGCAGCCGGCGGCCTCTCTCTCGCGGCCTCAGCAGCGGCGGAAATGATGGCAGCGGCGAACGGAATGAGGCAACAGCAGATGGCGAATACAGCGATGCACTGCTGACGAAAGCAAATCAGTGGAATGCGACCACGAGATCGGACGGGTGGCGGTACGTAATGATTCGATGTAGCTCCGAATATTGCTGCTCCTTGTAGGAAACCGAAAACCGTCAAAGAAAACAGAAACCCGCCATTGAAGTAGTGCGGAATTGCGCGTGTTTTCAACCCGATTTCTACTCTTCTTTTTTTTTGGTAGCCCGGTAAAAGAAAGCCATGTTTTTCGATTTTTCTCGTAACTCTCTTCTCATCTTTCTTTCGAATGCTTTCTGAACCGTCAGTACGTCTTCGTTCCTCACAAAAAGTTCAACCGTTTACCCCTTTCATTATTTCTTTCGCCAGCTGGGAAGGTCGGCCGTCGCACCGGGACCAAGTCAGCGAAGTAGCGTTAAACGGAGCGGCCATGGACCAAAGCATGCAGCGCGCTTTGGCCGATTTGGAGCAGCTGCAAAAGGTGAGGGGGGGGGGGATTGTTGTGGGGGGAGGGGGGGGGTGAGAGAAAGGAAGCAATTGCACACGGTGGTTGAGGTTATTGGGTTGTTATGGGCGAGAGAGAGAGAGAGAGAGTGAGAACAGTTACAAAAAGTGAGGGAGCTTAGGTGAATGCCGATACTGAGGAGGCGAGTGAGTGCATAACGCTGGGTGCGCACATGTGCGTAAGGAATGTCTACGACGAGAGTAATCGCTGCATTGTCGATATTTACTCGTATGTCGCTGTGCTTTGATACAATACAGGGTGGCGACGCCTTTGACTCGTACCTACAAGCGGCAGAAGCGCTCAGAAAGCGGCAAATTTACGCCCCCATCAATAATGACGAGGTTTCTGATACGTATTCTCTATGTGCGGGCATGCCTACCTTTTTCCATCTCACCTCGTCTCTATTGGCCTGGTTGAAGCTCTATTGTCTTTTGTGGAGGAATTCCGACTCTGTACGCTCTTGGTATGACCTCTTCTTTCCCACTTTTCTCTCTATTCTCTCTTCTATTTTCTTCACCCTTTCACGAACCGATATACAAGGGCGACAGCGACAGCAGCGACGACTCCCGCCTCGGCCCTCCAGTGCTCTCATCCTCTTCTTCCAATGACAGCGAAGAAGATGATGATGACGAGCGCGCAGAACGAGTGTCTCACGGCGACAGCGATAGCACTGTAAACGGCAGCAAAGACGATGAGAATGCTGGCGTAGGTTTCTTCTTGACCGAGTTCGATCACCGTAACCCCGCGGATTTCAACGACGATCAGAAGAACCGCAAAGCTCGGAAACCCGGCCGGTTGGCGCAAGGCGACGACGACGAGGACGGCGATGGCAAGGGAGATGGTGCGGCGCAGATGTACGAAGAAGGCGAGGCAGAAGCTCGCTACAACGACTGCGTGAAGCTACAGGTATGTCTTTGTCTGCATTTGTCTTGAGCGTATGAAGAGATAGTTACAATTTTTTTTAAAAAATGATATTACGTGGCATTCGTCAGTGAGATGTGCACTTGCCCTCCCCCTCGGTGTGGTTTTGCTGTCGTCTCGGTTTCGTTACATTTTTGCACCTTATAATGGGGCACATGGCTATGATGGCTACATTAAACAGGAGGAAACTCGAGCTCGAGTGGTCACGGACGGTGTACGCCGCCCCGCCACCCCAAATTCAAGGTCGCTGTTCCAGAAGTCTCTCAAACTCGCTCGGCGCACGCAGGTACTTCCTGTTACATGTAGTTGTCGTTTATTCTCTATGCTCCTTCGGGAGAGAAAAATAAATGGAAAATTTGTCCAGAAGAAATTGAAAGATGGATAGAAAGGAGTGGATTGTGAGGGGAAGTTTTTCTTCTCAAAGTTTGCGGGGAACATTCGGAGAACAAAAGGACAGCGAATAAGCACGCCAATTTGTGTTTAGCACGAGAGAGAGGCGATACGTGTGTATGTGTTACGGTCCAATATCATCTCTGTCATTCCCTTTCTCTCTCTCCCTATCTTTTCATACAGGGAGGGGCGCCAGGCTCGGCACCCGCTTCATCCACCGCTGCTCCTCTCAAGGTACTAGAATATGCATATATGTTGCAGTTCTCTGTGGGCATTAGTACAATAGCATTATGCACTTCAAGCCTGGCTGGTAGTTTACTTAGTAGTGGTAGTTTGGAAATCTAAGTGATTGTTTTACAAGTTAGGTTTTATTACCTTTCTTAATTCATTCCTCGTTCTGAATTTTACTTCTCCTATGGCATGTTGATGTCCCCCAAAAACACAATCAGGTGCAGCCTGGCGTAGTGCCTACATGTGTGGAGCGGGCCGAGCAGGCTGCCAAAAAATTGGAAGCCGTCAAAGCACGGGAAAATGCGGCACTCCAAAAGGGCTTCGAATTCCGGTAAATGAATTTTACAAAGAACCACATTTGCGCGAGAGATTTTCGTAGAAATTGGAAGTAGAGAGTTTTTTTTGGTGCACATCAGCAAGAATTGAGTAATTGAGAGGAAAAAGAATTGTGGTACATGAAAGCAAGTGGATTTCTGTATTCAGACTACGTTGTTGCTTATTGATTTTGAACAGGGCAAGGCCGCTGGGAGATGACTTCGCCAGGAAAAGACACGCCAAACGCAATCAACAACAAGCGCCGCTGGCTGCACCACAGCAGCAAGATCAACAATTTGGTGCTTCAACATCCCCCATTGACGTTCATTACGCTTCGCAAGGTGCTACTCAGGCAGTAGCTAGGCATGGATACGGCAATTCTAGCAGTGACAGCGACGACAGCGATGCCAGCGATGGCAATAGGGGGCACTACCAAACTCACGGCGACGGCGTAGGAGGAGGAGGAGGAGGAGGAGGCCTCACTAGTGGAGTTATTGGTGGCAGTGGCGGTAGGCGCATTACGACTCGGAATGGGAGCAAGCTATGGTTGAGCAGCGGCGGCGGTTTGAGTGGGGTGGGGGGCACTTTTGGGCACATTTCACCTCGCGGCTTTGGGCCGCCTGTACAGCGCCGCCATCGCAATAACCACCATCAAAATAACGTTGCATCAAGCGGAGACACAAAGGAGGAGAAAAGCGAGCAGGATGAGAAGGATGAGAAGGATGAGGACGAAAACGATGAGGGTGGCCGTCATGACGAGAGCAGTAACTACGACAACAGCAGTTCCAGTCCAAAAACTTTGGCAGCGCGCCAGGCAGCCCGTCGAGCCGACCGGCAAGCACGCAAGGCGGCGGCCCTCAACAGCAGTGGTGGTGGCGGTGGTGGTCATGCAGGTGAAAACGCAAGTGTAGACCAAAATGACAATGAATGTGACAAAGGTGGCGAAGACGACCAAGAACATGGAGGAGATGGCAACAGAGCAGCTGGAGGAAGAGACGCTTCAATGTTAACTTTGGAAGAGCGCAAGGCAGCACGAGCAGCAGATCGAGCAGCTCGCAAGCAACAACAATCTGCCGCTGCTGCAGCTGCTACAGAAGGAGGAAATGGAGAAGGAGGAGGAGTGAGTGCCGGTGACGAACCAGCAATGTCAACAACAGCACAACGACAACCACTCTCCGAAACAAAGAAGGAAATGGAATCACAGAAAGACGGCGGTGGTGGTGAGAGCGTGCAGTTTGACTACTACGCCGCGGCTTGCGAAGAAGATTTGCCGCTGTTTGATCGGCAGGTAAGATTATAGCTAGTTTAAACAATCATACTATCTCACAAATGCTGTGGCAAGATGCCTCTCTTTCGCTTCTTATTTGTTTATCAGTCAGTTGGTTTTCAACTTCCAGTTGCTCTGGTCACGCATCATTCCCATGATCGTGTTACTGATAACATGCTTGCACGCACACACTTACACACTTTCGAATTACAGGCGGCCTGGAAGAAAGCGCGGGACTTGAAAGCGCAGAAAGAAGTCGCCAAAAAGGAGCGCAAGGCAGCTCGCCAGGCCGAAAAGAGAGCGTTGGCCGAAGTTGCGCGCAAGAAAGAAGCATCAGAGCGCTGGGCAGCCGCCAACGCGGCGGCGCAACAGGCGCGAGCGGCCGCGGCGGCCGAAGAGGCCTGGCGAGAAGAAGTGGCCTTGCAGCGGAGGCGGGTGCTGAGGGAAAAAGCCGACCAATTGCAGGTGACTGGGACAAGTACACTTCTAAAGACAGACAGACAGCTTTTTGTTTTATTTTTCATGCACGGTTGCCGACCATTTTTTATAATTGAATCGAGACTATCTTGCTTTTTTTTGTCTTATGTGAACGAACTGTGTGCCTTCGCGGGATGCGATGCCTGCATGTTTTGCCGCGTGAATGTGCACTCATCTTCTTGTCTTGTCTCTTTTCCTGCTACTACAGGGTGAAGTGGAGGCCAAAGTCAAAGCCCGCCGGGACGAGGCCCAGGCCCAGGCAAGGAAAATCGAAGCCGCGGCCAAAGCGAGGCACGCAGCCGCCGCGAAAGTGAGTGCCGCTAGTACCGCTAGTGGTACCAGTGCAAGTGCGAATGCATCTCTGAAAGGAGGAGCAGGAGGAAGCAAAGGAAGTGTTGGTGTTGGCGGTGGGGTTGGGGTTGGGAAAGGAATTGGCAGCAGCGGTGGGCAGGCAGGTAGCGAAGGTGGCGATGATGGAAACAACAACTATAATGGTACACTGGTAGCGGTAGCAGATCCGCAACGGGAAATGTCGCAAGCAGAAAGAGCTCAGGTACATTGCTTTTATTGGGTTGCTTTTGAAGCACACTTCATTCATTACTGTTATTTTTCTTCTGCTTTTGCTGAATCCTTCATTTGTTTTCGCGCTTCGTGTACGCTCTGACATGAATGTTCTACCCCTTGTGTTTCTTCTTCCCTATGCCATAGATGGAGTTGGAGCAGTTCTTGCGACAGCACACCTGGACCGACGAGCTGCCTGCTCTGGTATAATAGAGGGCAATACTAGGGATACTGATA
>Ga0307931_1001791_pt1 | contig 14039 bp, 12 predicted proteins | sample OrgLakmetageno47_FD_201816 | JGI IMG/M metagenome (GOLD analysis project Ga0307931, IMG submission 201816) | Saline water microbial communities from Organic Lake, Antarctica - #47 | ecosystem: Environmental > Aquatic > Non-marine Saline and Alkaline > Saline | place: Antarctica: Organic Lake... | reverse complement strand
GAAGGCTTGGACATGAGTTCCAACCGGGCCGACGGTGATGACCTGCTGGGCGACGCCTACGAGTACCTGATGCGCCACTTTGCCACCGAGTCAGGTAAGTCAAAAGGCCAGTTCTATACCCCCTCGGAAGTGTCGCGTATTCTGGCTAAGGTGATTGGCATCACCAGCGACACAGCGCAAGACGCCAGCGTGTACGACCCTACCTGCGGGTCTGGCTCGCTGCTGCTAAAAGCGAATGACGAAGCACTGCGTGGCTTGAGTATTTACGGCCAGGAAATGGACAATGCCACCAGCGCACTGGCACGAATGAACATGATTTTGCACGACAACGCCACCGCCAAAGTCGTGCAGGGCAACACCCTGAGCAGTCCGGAGTGGAAGGATGCCAATGGCAAACTGAAAACCTTTGATTTTGCCGTGGCCAACCCGCCGTTTTCCAACAAAAACTGGACCAGCGGTCTGAACCCCCACGAAGACGAGTTTGGCCGTTTCGTGTGGGGCATACCGCCGGAGAAGAACGGCGACTACACCTTTCTACTGCACATTATAAAAAGCCTGAAAAGCACCGGAAAAGGCGCGGTGATTCTGCCCCACGGCGTGCTGTTCCGTGGCAACGCCGAAGCGCGCATCCGTGAAAACCTGATCAAACAGGGCTACATCAAAGGCATTATTGGCCTGCCTGCCAACCTGTTTTACGGCACCGGTATTCCCGCCTGCATCATCGTGATCGACAAAGACGATGCTCACGCCCGTAAAGGCCTGTTTATGGTGGACGCCAGCAAAGGTTTTATGAAAGAGGGCAACAAAAATCGCCTGCGCAGCCAGGACATTCATAAAATTGTGGATGTGTTTACCAAATACCTCGAATTGCCGGGTTTCAGCCGCGTGGTGCCGCTGGCGGAGATAGTCAGCAACGACTACAACCTGAACATTCCCCGCTACATCGACAGCAGCGAGCCAGAAGACCTGCACGATTTGAGTGCTCACCTGCAGGGCGGTATTCCCAACCGCGACATAGACGCGATGGATAACTACTGGCAAGTGTTCGCCGGCCTTCGCGCCACGCTCTTTACCGGTGACCGGGCCGGCTACAGTAAAAGCCTGATAGCGGCCAACAACGTAAAAAGCACCATTCTTAACCACGGTGAATTCAAAGCCTTTGCCAGCCAAAGCCTGGAGCCGTTCACCGCCTGGAGTGAGAGCGCTGCGCTGAAAAGCATCGCCATTGACGACAAGCCCAAACAGCGGATTCACGACATCAGTGAAGCATTGCTAAACCGCTACGCCGGAAGGCACCTGCTGAGCAAATACGACATCTACCAGATTCTGATGGATTACTGGGCAGAGGTGATGCAAGACGACGTGTATGTGCTGGCGCAGGACGGCTGGCCAGCGGGCAAGGTGCTGCGCGAACTGGTGGCCCGGAAAGGTGAAAAGCTGAAAGAAACCCCGGACCTGACCATCAATAAAATCAAATACAAAGCCGAGCTGATCCCGCCGGCCTTGATCGTTCAGCGCTACTTTGCAACTGAACAGGCTCAGCTCGATGCACTGCAGGCCAAGCTGGATAACGCCACCCAAGAACTGGACAGCTTTATTGAAGAAAACAGCGCCGAAGACGGCAGCCTGGCGGACGCGCTGAACGACAAAGATAAAGTGACCAAGGTCAGCGTGACGGCACGGTTAAAACGAGCCACCGATCCCGAAGAAAAAGCCGCGCTAAAACAGGTGCAAAAACTCTTTGATGCCGAAACGCGCGGCAAAAAAGCCGTGAAAGACGCACAGGATGCATTGGACTTGGCCGTGTTCAAGCATTACCCCGGCCTGACCGAAGCCGACATCAAAGCGCTGATTGTTGACGACAAATGGCTCGCTATCTTGTGCGAGCGGATTGAGGCTGAAATAGAGCGCATTACCCAACAGCTGGCGAACCGGGTGAAACAACTGGACGAACGTTACGCGGAGCCACTGCCTGCCATCACCCAATCGGTTGAGCAGCTGAGCAATAAAGTTGCCGGGCACCTCAAAGCCATGGGCCTGGCGTTATGAATCAGCCGAGCCATACCAACCTGACGGGTTTGGTGGAACCCATAGCACAGATTATTGAGCAGGCGCGGGGCCAGGTTCGCCAAGCGGTGAATAGCACAATGGTGCACAGCTACTGGCACATCGGCCAAATGATTGTTGAGCACGAACAGCAGGGCGCCAGCCGTGCTGAATACGGAAAACAGCAATTACAGCATTTGTCAGCGCAGCTCACCGAGCGCTTGGGGAAAGGCTTTGATGCCACCAACTTGCGCAATATGCGCCGCTTTTATTTGGCGTTTCCGATTCAGGAGACAGTGTCTCTCGAATTGAGTTGGTCGCATTACAATGCCTTATCCCGCGTTGAAAATGAGTCTGCACGGCAATGGTATTTACAAGAAGCCCAGGCGCAAGCCTGGAGCGTTCGCGCACTAGACCGGCAAATCAGCAAGCTCTATTACGAGCGCCTACTGGCCAGCCAGGATAGAGCCCTGGTCGAAGCCGAAGCACAGCAACACACCCAGCCTTTGGCCGAATCGGTGAAAGACTACCTGCGTGATCCGTACATTTTAGACTTTCTCAACCTGCAAGATAGAACCTACCAAGAAAGCGAGCTGGAGCAGGCGATTATCAGCAATATCCAGCAGTTTCTGCTGGAGCTGGGTAAAGGCTTTGCTTTTGTGGAGCGCCAGCAGCACATTCGGTTTTCCGATGAGGATTTTTATATCGACCTGGTGTTTTACAACTTTAAGCTCAAATGCTTTTTGCTGGTGGATTTAAAACTGGGCAAATTAAAGCATCAGGATGTCGGCCAAATGGACACCTACGTGCGCCTCTACGACGAGCAGCACAAAGGCGCAGACGACAACCCCACCGTTGGCCTGGTGCTGTGCAGCGAGAAAAGCGAGGCGGTGGTGAAATACTCCGTGCTATCAGAACAAAAACAACTGTTTTCCGCCAAATACCTGCCGTATTTACCCACAGAAGAACAGCTCAAGCACGAGCTTGAACGTGAGCGCGCTAACGCCATCGCCCAGCTCACTGCCAGGGAGAATGATGATGAATAAGGATGTGGGTGTGGCAGAGGTGAGTCAAGCGTATCTGGTTGAGGCGGCGGAGCGGGCTGTGCCGGTTGGGTATAAACGAACGGAAGTGGGGGTTATACCGGAGGATTGGGACGTCAAAAAATTAAAAGAAATATCCCCCTCTCAAAGTGTTGGTCTAGTTATTAATCCGTCTTCTTATTATTCTGAGCGTGGCACACAGGGACCTGCCGCCAAAATCAGTTTTTTGGCGTGGAAGCGGCCAAGCAACGCGTGAAGGCGGTATTATCTGGCATGCCCAAGGCTTGGGTAAAAGTCTGACGATGGTGTGGCTGGCGAAGTGGATACGGGAACATGTGAAAGGCGGCCGAGTGCTGATAGTAACCGACCGCAGCGAGCTGGATGAGCAAATTGAGACGCCATGAAAGTGATTCTGCCAGAGGCGATGTTCGTCGGCTTTACCGGTACGCCACTGATGAAAAAAGACAAGAAAAAATCCATCGAAGTGTTTGGCTCTTACATCCACACCTACAAGTTTGATGAAGCGGTGGCCGACGGTGTGGTGCTGGATTTACGTTACGAAGCCCGCGATATTGACCAACACGTGACCTCGCAAAAAAAGGTGGATGACTGGTTTGAGGCCAAAACCCGCGGCTTGTCCAACCTGGGCAAAACTCAGCTGAAGCAAAAATGGGGCACCCTGCAAAAGGTGCTGTCCAGCAAGTCTCGCCTACAGCAAATTGTGAACGATATTCTGCTGGATATGGACACCAAACCGCGCCTGCTTATTGTGGTGGATAAACTGCTCACCGGGTTTGACGCGCCTTCGGCGACCTATCTTTACATCGACAAACAAATGCTCGACCACAATCTGTTTCAGGCCATTTGTCGGGTCAACCGTTTGGACGGCGACGACAAAGAATACGGCTACATCGTTGACTATAAAGACCTGTTCCGCTCGCTCGATAAGGCCATTACGGATTACACCCAGGGTGCGTTTGATGGCTATGATGCGGAAGACGTCGGCGGCCTGCTAAAAAACCGGTTAGAGCAGGCAAAGCAGGATTCAGACAGCGCACTGGAAATGGTGCGCGCTCTGTGTGAACCGGTTAAAGCACCGTGCAATACTCAAGACTACATCCATTATTTCTGTGGTGAGTCGGGCGCTGACCAAGATGACATTGGCGAAAAAGAATCGTTGCGCCTGACCCTTTACCAAAGCGTGGCCAAGCTGCTGCGGGCCTTTGGCAATATAGCCAATGAAATGATTGAAGCGGGCTGTAACCCGCAGGATGCCGAGTCTGCGCGCGAGCAGGTTGCCTATTACGAAAAAGTTCGTGATGAAGTGAAGCTGGGCAGCGGCGATTTGGTGGATATGAAGCGCTTTGAGCCTGCAATGCGCCATTTGCTGGATATGTATATCCGTGCCGATGACAGCGAAACGCTGATGGATTTTGAAGAGCTGGGTTTAATTGAGTTAATTGTGGAAAAAGGCACGGCTGCGTTAGAGGCGCTGCCAGAGGGCATTCGCAACAGCCCCGAAGCGACTTTGCCAGGCAACCCAGGCAGTCTGACAGCGAGATGCTGAACGGCGAAAGCCATTACCTATGGGGCCGGCGCCACCGATTGAACGTTGAGGAACGGGCAGGGCGCCACGAGGTTAAAGTCGCGCCGGGTAAAATGTATCTCTATGTAAATGCTGGCACTTCTACCGAAAACAGAGCCTTGCTGCTGTCGCAGTTCTATCGTGCCGCTCTGAAATCACGCATCGACGAGCTTTTGCAGCTCTGGCAGGAAGAAATTGGCGTTACAGGCAATAGCTGGGGCGTGAAAAAAATGAAAACCAAGTGGGGCAGCTGCAGCACAGACGAAAAGCGTATCTGGCTGAACCCGGAGCTTGCCAAAAAAAACCCTGAGTGCCTTGAATACATACTGGTGCATGAACTGGTTCACCTGCTCGAGCGCAGGCATAACGAGCGCTTTAAGGCGTTCATGGATAAACACCTGCCGGATTGGCGAGAGCGACGAAACCTGCTGAATAAAATGCCGTTAGCGCACAATAATTGGATTTATTGATTTTAAGAATATGGCGCATCTATTCAACTTCTCGATTTTCAGAGACAAAAAAACCACTATAAACCGGCCAATTATCCGGCCATAACGGTTGTTTTTCAGGTTGAGTAAAAATAATAAAAATGATCTATAATAATCAGATAGAGAGTATTAAATTCTAAATGAAGCGGACATTGAACCGGCCAATTTATGACATCAAAACTCGACATCACGCCCTTTATTCCTCAAGAGCCCGCGCTTGAACGGCATGGGATTTTTGATCTGGTGACCCAGCTTGATCGTCAGGCCGCACGGCTGACGGGCATGATGCCGACCGAAAGTGCCGACACAATCCTGGGTCACATGTCCGTCATTAACTCCTACTACTCCAACCTCATCGAAGGAAATCGAACGCTTCCCCATGAGATCCGGGAGGCTCAGCGTGGGTACTACAGCGAAGACCCGGTCAAACGGGATCATCAGCTGGAATCGGTCGCACATATCAAGGTTCAGGAATGGATTGAAGGCCAGGATCTGACACTGGAAACGGTTTGTTCTACGGAGTTTATTCTCGCGCTTCACCGTCGGTTTTATGAGGGGCTTCCAGAGACTTCACGACAAGTACACGATGAGAGTGGGGTTGTCGCAATGATTGAGCCGGGACACTGGCGGCAACAGAATGTGAAAGTCGGGAGACATATTCCTCCCGATGCCCAAGGGCTGGTGAGCTTGATGGAGGGGTTTTGTAATGAATATCGATCTGCCCGCTATTCAGGCCACGGCCGGCTGATTGGCTTAGCTTGCGCTCACCACCGTTTTTTATGGATCCACCCTTTTATGGACGGGAACGGTCGGGTAGTTCGGTTATGGACGGATGCCCTCTTTCGAGCGGTAGGCCTAGAAAGCTACGGCATCTGGTGCCTAAGCCGAGGGCTGGCACGTCAGTCTTCGGACTATAAAGCAGCCCTGGCGCAAGCGGATTACCCACGACAGGGTGAAACGGACGGTCGGGGCTATCTGAGCCAAGAGCGCCTGGCATTGTTCTGCAAATTCATTCTGGAAATCGCGCTGGATCAAGTTAGTTACATGACGAACTTGCTGGCTCTTGATGGGTTGCGCTTCAGAATGCGAAGTTATATCGAGGCTCGAAATGATGGTCGCATTCCTGGAATGATCGGTAAGTACAAGCCCATAACAGCACTGCTGCTTTACAATGCGTTCCTGGCGGGCTCTCTGGAAAGGGCTGATGCCATTGAACTAACAGGGATGCCTGAACGCAGCGCCCGCCGCCTACTTGCACAACTAAAAGAAGATGGCTTGCTCAGCGAAACCAGTAGCCGATCCCCTTTAAAGTGGGAGATCCCAGAACACGCAGAACCGTTTTATTTTCCGCAGCTCGCACCAGGTGCTTAGTGGTACGTGCGCCATCGAATGGGTTGGCGTTACCTAACGCGAGCATTTAAAGCAATAGCTCGGACTCCAAAGGTGGCTGTCCCAAAGCCACGGACTGATTTCATCGTGATAATCACGGCGCAGGACGTAGGCGCTTTTTCCTTTCAGTTTGCCCACAAAATTCGAGATTGAATGTCGAGGGTGAACGCTGGCAATCAGGTGAACGTGATCGCCTTCGCTGTTGTACTTGATTAACTCCGATCCCATCTGTTCGCAGGTATCTCGAAAGATGACTTCCCGCCCGCAATACCCGAAAAAAAAATTACAATCTTACTTGTAGAGATGAAATGCCAATCTGCTATTATTACAAGAATAATTGTAATATGGAATCAGTATGAATCTCACTTTACAAATACATTGGGAAAATGAGTGGCACGATGCTGGCACCGTTCGGTTCCGTAAACCCGAAAATGGATTACTTGGCGACCCTTTTTTCTCCTATGACACCAGATACACCGTAAATGCCCTGGAATATCTGGGTGATTTCAATGCGGAGAACCTGATCGATAAAACCGCAGTGGGTGTAAACCTGCCCTGCCATTTTGGTGGGGACTACCTCAATGGCGAAATTGCTCCTGTATTACGCGACATTATTCCGCAAGGAGCCAGCAGGCGTCTGTGGGTGAAAATGATGGGTTACGGCCGTGATCCGGAGCAGACCATTGATACGCGATTGCTGTCTGAGGGATGCATTGCGCCGATTGGCAATCTGAGAATCAAAGAAGCGGCTGAGGCGTTCGCTGAACGACTGGCGGCGGCAGCGCCGGCTGTACGGTTCACGCGAGAGCAGGTTTGCAAGCGCGCCGATAATCTGATTGAACACGCCTACAACCTTGGTATTGCAATCGGTGGCGCTACTGGTGCCGGTGGTGATGCCCCGAAACTGCTGATGGTTGAAACCCATGACGGCGATTTTGCGCTGGAAGGCACCGTGGCTGAGGCGGAAGTGAAGGAGCATTGGCTGGTCAAGTTTCCACGCGGGCGCAAGACCGAGGCGGATATCAACGTGCTCAAGGGCGAAGCGGCCATCTACAAGACACTCGAGCAAAGAAATTTTGACTCCATTAAAAACGCTCGCATCGATGAGTACAACGGTCAATACGCTTTATGGATGCCCCGTTTTGACCGCGAGGTGGTTGATGGGGTGATTGTGCGCAATGGCGTTGAGTCCATTTATTCCATGATGGGGAAGATTGGCGACGGAGCGGCTTTGGTTCATACCGACATCCTGGAAGCCCTGAGAGAGAAGACGACCAAACCCCAAGCCAAGGATGCCCTGCTTGCTGACTATCTTGCTCGCGATCTTCTGAACTTTGCTGTTGGCAATAAGGACAATCATGGTCGCAATACCGCGTTGATTAAACGTGGAAAGGATATTGAACTCGCACCCGCTTATGATGTTGCGCCAATGGTTCTAGATCCTGAAGGCATTGCCATGACGACCCGATGGCCAAGAGAACTCCTACAATCAAACGGAGAACCGAACTATGTGGGGATCGTGGTTAAATACGCGGGTGACCTTGAGTTGGCTACGGATCTCCTGAGCGACCACCTGGTAAAGCTGGACAACATGACCGAGGCCTTGAGACGCAACGGGGCGCCGGAAGCTATGCTCAACGCCGGCGGATTGAAGCTGAATCTGGCTGGCGAAGTGCTGATGGCTCTGAACACCCTGATTGAAGGTGGCCCGGCCCCGAGGTAACTGCCATGCCAAAACTCATGCAACCCGTAAGCAGTGAAGAGCGAATCCGGGCACGCGAAGAAATCTTTGCCGCGCTTGACCGCGGTGACCTTGAACTGGGTGGTGCGATCCGGCGTATGCGCCGTGAATGGACAGGCCTGAGCCAAGGGCGCTTCGGCAAGATCGCAGGACTATCAGCCAACACGATGTCGGCCGTGGAACGGGATGCGGAAAGCGCGACAGTCAAAACGCTCAACCAGATTCTCAAACGCTTTGGGATGCGCCTGACACTGCGCCAAATTTCAGCAATTCCAAGTGATCATTAACGGAATTTGGGGAGTCGGTGCGTATTCCAGCCAAGCATGTTCCCAGTGTGTCCACGCTGAAAAAGGCAACCGCCCGTCGCAAGGCGCTGTTTTCCGATCTTGGTTCGGGAGCGGTGTTTTGCGTGGCTCAGCTGATGATCGAGAATAGCTTCGGGGTAAGCGTGAAAGAGGTGTTTGAAGTGAAGCAGGTTGATACCGATTACTTCATCGAGTATTGACCATGAACGCGCCGCTATTTTTCTGATAGGCGCGGAATTGTGAGCAGGTGATATTTTAGATTTGAGATTAGCCCATCATTGCTATCGGTGAGCCGAACTAAAACCAAACAGTTTAGTGAGCGGCTCAGATTTTACGTCAGTGACTATGAGAACTACGTGGTCGCGCCCACCTCAGGAATGAGTTGGCGACATTACCCACGGCCACCCAACACATTGTTGAAGTGGACGGTGGAGGCGAAAAAATTTGAATTGCTTATCCGTCGGTTGGGGAAGATACAGACGAATAAATCCGGTCGCAGGTGCTCATTGAGCTCGGTGGTCGAAACGTTAATGATGCAATGTTGCCCTCTGCTCGGACGCATTTATAATCTTTAACCGATAGCTCTCTGGACTGCCACATAATGCGTGACTTCGTCGCCATCCATCACCGGTGAGATTTTCCATTCAATAACAAAAGCGGAGCCGTCCTTGCGATAATTAATGGTGTCGCCGTGAAAGGTCCGATTATTCTTCAGATCTTCAGACAAACGCTCTTTTACTCCTCTCTCGGTTTTGGGTCCCTGAAGCAATCCTGGTGTTTTTCCGATTACTTCATCCGCAGAATAGCCGGTCAGATTGCTGAAGGCCTGATTTACATAGATGATCACAGAGTTTTTATGATCGGAAGAAGCTTTTGTCACCATGATCGATTCAAAAGCTAAGCCAGCGACAGTTTGAAACAGTGGAGATTGAAGCACTTCTGTAGAACTGACCATACATGTACCTTTACGTTAAAAATGGTTTTTTTTGATATACCACTATTATCTTAGTATTACGAACTGCACCTGTCACTGTATCAGTTCGGGAGCAAACCAAACCTGACCAACTAAGCTGATCGTGCGGAAATCGAACAAAGTTGAGGTCGTTGGTCTCTTTCAATCGTTTCGATTAGTTAACGGAAGAGCCGGCATACTGGGGTTTCCTGGGTGGCAGCAGCTTCTACGCCAGCGAACCGGTCTTTGTTGAGCGGCGTTTATTCCGCGAGCTGTCTCAGGCTTGGATCTATATATCATTTTGGTAGATTTTAGACGCCGGCTTTGTGGTTTTATATATCACCACACTGGTATTTAAATCAGTTAATGGCTGCGATAAAGTCCACTATACTGGTATTTAGGCATGGCGATGCAGAGCAAACAAAAGATCCTGACCGTACAGGTCTACTGGAGCCACGAGTGGCACGACGCCGGCACCGTCCGGTTCCGGAACCCCAAAGCAGGCCTCACTGGTGACATGGCGTTCACCTACAATGGCCAGTATGTGAATGCGGTCACCACTGCGAAGGAGGGCTTGTCATTCAAGGACGAGCGGGCCATCGGTCATAACGTCCCAGGACACCTGATGAAAGGATACCCACGGGAGGCGGTTGCTCCGATACTCCGGGACATTGTCCCTCAGGGTGCCGGGCGACGGTATCTGCTCCGTCATTGGGACGTTACCGGGGATCCAGGCCCGTCCGTTGACTTCAAATTGCTCAGCGAGGGGTGCATCGCACCGATCGGCAACCTGCGTATCAAGGAGGCCGCGGAGGCTTTCGAGGCTCAGGTAAAAGACACCAAAGTGGTTTCGTTCACCCAGGGTGAAATCAGCGATCGGGATGAGTATCTGCTGGAGTACGCCAATCAACTGGGTGTGGTCATCGGTGGCGCCACCGGCGCGGGCGGTGATGCGCCAAAGCTGCTAGTCGTCGAGTCCCGGGACGGAGGCTTCTACCTTGAGGGGACCCTCCAGGAACCCGAAATCACCCATCACTGGCTGGTGAAGTTTCCCCGAGGACGCGTGACTGCAGAGGATCAGGACATCCTGCGAGCAGAAGGGATCTTCTACCGGGCTTTAGACCAGTTGGGCCAAAATACTATCCGGGGTGCCCATGTGGTGGAAGGCAAGCTACCGGCATTGTGGCTTCCGCGATTCGATCGGGAAGTAACTTCGGGCGGGGTTCGGCGGTACGGAGTCGAGTCCATGTACAGCATCAACAAGATGATGGGTGATGGAGCCAGGATGAAACACCCTGAAGTTCTGGCCCGGCTGCGCGAGGCGATCACGCACCCACCGGAGTTTGATGAAACCCTCTGTGAGTATCTGGTGCGCGATGTCATCAACTACACAATCGGCAACAGTGACAACCACGGGCGAAACACTGCTCTGATCAAGCGCGACGGCCGGGTCAGTCTGTCTCCGGCGTACGACCTGGCACCCATGGTGCTGGACAAGGAGGGCATTGCCCGAACGACGGTCTGGCCGAAGGATTACCAGCATTCGGTCTATGAGCCTTACTACCACAAGGTCATACAGGACTTTGCCGAGGATCCGGACGCCACCCGGGCCCGATTTATCGCCGAGCTGGAAAAGCTGGCGGACCTGAGAAAGAAGGTTGTGGGCTTGGGTGCACCCGAGCGGGTCTTGGAACACAAGAACATAATCTTTGAGCGCCCGGCGCGGTTCCTGAAAACCCTGAAGAATGAGGGGGGAGGCGACGATGCCTAGAATGCCACCAAAGGTTGAAGAACATAAGCGCGAAGTGGCCCAGGCCGAGCTTGAGAAACGCATGAGGCAGGGCAAGATCTCGGTGGGGGCCGCGGTGCGTGAGATCCGCCAGCGCTTTGTCGGTATCACGCTGGAAGACTACGCTCGATTGTGTGGTCTGTCGAAGACCACCCTTATGAATATAGAGCGTGACGACCCCCGGGTTCTGCTGGAATCTGTTAAAAAAGCGGTGGAGCCATTGGGGTACCAATTGTCCCTGGTGCCTGCTGAGGATCTCTAGGGAAGCAGGTTTCCAAGCGTGGGGTCTGAGGTTTTCCTGGATTCCTGACGCAAGGAAGGGAACATTGGCGACTGCTTGATGGGCTACTGCAACTGGTAGCGCTCCCATGCAATCAATGACGGACTGCCACCGGTGGTCGCGTAACGAAAAACTAAAATACTGTCCGGTATTATTGAACCACTACATTGGTTTCCGGTTTAATGATTTCGGACACCAACTAAGGTGGTAATATTGCCGCCTTAAGTGAGGTGTCTGATGGCTAAAAAACGACGTTGTTTTGCCTTAGTTCAAGCATGTGCTGGAGCGCATTGCCGAGGCTGACACGTTGCAAAAGTAGTCGTTGCAGCACAGCGCAATCGGACTTACTTAACGTAACTTTCATTTGCATTACACTTTCTGAGCTTAAACTGGCTTATTCTTGGCCGGTTCCGGACAAGGCCATCAAAGATGAAAGAAAATAGGTTACTTGAAATGCGGATATTCAAGGCTGTCGTAGACGCGGGAGGGTTCACAGCCGCCGCGCATCTGCTTGGGGTAAGCCAGCCTTTCGTGAGCCAGACGATGACCCGCCTGGAACTCAGGTTGGGTGTCCAGTTGATTCACCGTTCAACACGAGGCCATAGGTTGACTGGCGAAGGCGAGCAATTTCTGATTGCCTGCGGCAGGATACTCTATGAGATAGAGTTAGCGGAGGCAAAAATTTCTTCAGCGCACTCAAAGGTTAGCGGAGAACTCCGAATCAGTGCACCCCTCGCCTTCGGCCTGGATCAGATAGTGCAGTTACTTCCTAAGACTATGGCAGATCACCCTAACGTTGTCTTCCATCTTGCCCTGTCTGACTCGATTGCAAATCTCATCGAAGACAACGTCGATGTGGCTATTCGTATGGGCAGGCTGACTGACTCTTCCCTCATTAGCAGGAAGCTTTGCAATTTGCAACGTTTGGTAGTGGCTGCGCCCAGCTACTTGGCCGCAAAGGGGGCGCCGCAGACGCCAGCAGACCTTAGCCGGCATAACTGTCTTATGTGGGAGGGACCGCTTGACCATCTCAACCGCTGGTCGTTTCAGGTTGAAGGAAAGATACAAACATTGCTTGCAAACGGTAACTTCCGCAGCAGTAATGGCCTGACCTTATTTGAGCTATGCACAGCAGGAGTCGGCGTCATGCGGCTGGCCGAGCATCTGGCGCTCCCAGCCATTCGAGACGGTAAACTGTTGCCGCTCCTGGCGGCCTACCAAGCCCGCGATGACACCTCGATTAGTGCGGTCTTCCTACCGGAGCGTGAACTTCTGCCCCGGATCCGAAGTTTTGTCGATTACCTAGTTGAGGCTTTTCGTCAGCCGCCTTGGGCCGAATAGTACAAAATTCCGCCTATTAAGCTCGACAATAAGTCTTATTCGAGTGACGCGGTTGACCATAGCTACGCGATCAATCTAACGTCTGCTAACCCAAGGTTAAAAGCCGGCGCCAATTTTGACGATAGGATTCATACGGTCCGGTGATAGCTCAGTATTTTCATAAAAAAGAGAACCTGAGTCTTGCGCTCACACCAAAAACACCAAGCGGAGGTTAAAAAGAGTCACCGAAATAAGCAAATTAAAACAATAATGGCAATGACCTTTTTGCAAGGAAACTGCCAAATTTTGAGAGTAATAAATCATGAATAAAAAACTAACTCTGCTATTTTCTGGTCTGATGAGTATCGCAACTGCACTTCCTTTCACTCACTCACTCACTCGCGTCAGCCGCAGACGACAATGTCTTCGAGGTCCGACTCGGTCATACCGGTTCCCCCGACCACCACTTTCAGGTTATCTCCGAGCGCTACGCGGAGCTTGTAGATGAACGTACCGACGGTAACGTCAAGATAACCGTTTATCCCTCCGACTCGCTTGGCAAACAATTGATGCTGGTTGAGGGAACGTTTATCGGCACTAATGACATGGTTTTGACTTCCGACGCGGTGCTCTCAAATTTCGTACCCGAAGTTGGCATAATTAACCTACCATTTATTTTTCGTGATCCAGGACATGTACGGCAGGTGCTGGACGGGGAAGTTGGTAAAGCGCTTTCCGAGAAAGTCGAGCAGCAGGGTGCCGTCGTTCTAGGCTGGTGGGAGAATGGTTTTCGGCATATTACTAACTCTAAGAAGCCAATTACGAAGCCTGAAGATCTCGTCGGGATGAAACTACGAGTCCCCGAAGGACCTATTTTCGTTGATACCTTCGAGACCCTCGGCGCCAATGCAACACCCATCGCATTTACCGAACTCTATTCCGCTTTGCAGCTCGGAGTAGTGGATGGTCAAGAGAACCCGCCAGCTCACATTCTTACCCAAAAATTCTACGAAGTGCAGGATTACGCTTCAAAAACCGGGCATATCTACCTCTCATCCCCGGTGTTGATTAACAAAGCACTGCTCAACCGGATGCCTGAAA
>Ga0307931_1001790_pt1 | contig 14040 bp, 5 predicted proteins | sample OrgLakmetageno47_FD_201816 | JGI IMG/M metagenome (GOLD analysis project Ga0307931, IMG submission 201816) | Saline water microbial communities from Organic Lake, Antarctica - #47 | ecosystem: Environmental > Aquatic > Non-marine Saline and Alkaline > Saline | place: Antarctica: Organic Lake... | reverse complement strand
TCTTTACGATTTCGACTTGCGCGCAACGCACGCGCGTACACGTACACTTCTGCCCGCAGCATTGGCTTCTGTGTCCATTGGGTTTGTATTAGTTCGAGTTCGAGTTATAATTTGTTATCTAGTAAACAAGCGACAGAAATGCTACACACAGCGCAATAAATAACGTTTAGGCATGGGTATGGGATGTCTTGCGCTTGGACTTTGAGGTAAGCCCGGACCTGTAATACTGGAGCAAGATAATAGCAGATGAGACCTAAAATCGAAAATTCTTAGCTAAAGTGGGTTTCTTGGTTGCCGTGTTATTAGTTATCATTACGTAAAATATACAGACGTTGGAAACGTAGCAAATTGAAAAGACGTGCCGCAAAACGGAATCGTGGTGGTCACTCGTGTAGGCAACGAATTAAGTGCCAATTGAGCTATTCAAGCATTTACAGGCTTCAGCGGTGACTCCATGTCTACATTTGGGCTGACAGGTCTTCCGTCCGAGTTTACGCTGCCTTCGTCGAAGGAGGGTGCAGCCGCAGCCTCACCCGATGCTTTATCCCACTGCGGCGCATACACTGTTTCTACCATCGACACTGCTCCCAAGGAGGGCCCGCCTTCCACGCCAGACGACGATATGGAGATGACTGAACCACCGCCAGACACGCCACCTTCACCATCACTCCCGCCTCCTGCGCCGTTCGCAGCAGCAGCAGCAGCAATACCTGTAGCCGCTGCTGCTGCCGCCGCTGCAGCAGCATCACGAGCAGGGTCATGCGCAAAGCCCACGCCAGGACCGCGGGCTCTTTTCACTCTCAAGCCGCCGCCAACGCTTTGGTTGCTTCCCTTAGGGCGCGGCCCCAGTAAAATACTGCTCCCCGGCCCCACGCGAGGCTGGACCTTGAGTTGCGCCGCTAAGCGGCGGAGTTCGTCAAGTTCGGCTTGCTGAGCGGCCACAGCGTGGCGGCTTCGCTGCACCGCCATCAGCAAATCGTCGTGCTCGTTTTCAGCCTCCTGCAGTGCCGACTGCTGAAAGGAGCCAGGTGCTTGGCCAGGAGGATAAGCTCGGTATTCAGTGGGGGATTTGGCACCGCCAACAGCGCGTCGCACCGTCGTCTTTTTCGTAACTTCGAGCAGCGGCAGCAGCAAAGGAACAGGCAACGAGGTGTTGTTGCCCTGGATGGCTGCGTCATTGCCATTCGTAGGGCTGCTGTGGCCACTGGCGTTACTAGAGCTTTCCACATAGCCGGGAGGTACAGGCGAGCCCAAGGCATAACTTGGTCCTAAACCAGCGGAAGGATCCAGAAGTGCACTGGGTTTCCCCTGCTCAGTTAGCTCTGACGCTTGCAACCACTGAGACGGAAACAAAGGGCCCTGAGTTGAGGCATCGGACGTGTCATCGCCCTTGGCACGCCCTCCGTTTTGTTGACGGCCTTTTTGTGTTAAGCCGTGCGGCGGTCGGCCTTCTTGAGTGGCAGCCCCCACCGACAAATCCTCTTCCAACGAGAAGCCGTCTCCGTTCTCGGCATCTGACGGCAAAAACTGCGCCGTGGCAGCCACGGAAGGCCCTTCGGAGACACTCGGGAGCTGAAGCTCATAGCTGCCCGGAGAGCGCAGCGATAAATCATCGTCATCGTTGAGACTGCGCAAAGACTCCAAGGACATACTGCTGCTGCTGGTGGCGCCTGGCTGGTTCTGCTGCTGTTGACGGTCTCCATTTTCCCCACCACGCTTTTTTGCCGCTTTTTTGCGCTCTTGCCACGTGGCAACTTGCCGCTCGAGGGCGGCTTCTTCTCGCCTCGACCGCAAGTTTTCCCGGCGCAACGTGTTGAGCTCGTCGGTCATCATCTTCGCTTCCACGAACCGGGCCTTCATGCTCCGCAAGTGGTCGGCCTGCAACCTCTCCGTGGCGGCTCGCCTCGACTCCGCAGCGCCCCACTGTAAGTCCCGCAGCCTCAACACGGTCGCCATTTCTTCCTTTTGGTTTGCTTCCACCAGTTCTGGAGCTACGAGGCTGCTCAAGTCGGCCAAAACAATACCCTCTTCGTGGTCTTTCGGTTGCCCTGAACGACCACCACTCACACGCCCAGTAGCACCAGCAGCAGTAGGCGCACCATGCCCAGACGGAGAAGCACCTTTCGAAGCGCCATGATGACTCGAAGTGTTGGTGCTAGTACTCGTAGCGGGGTTTTGCTCCGGAATGTGCCAGTCTTTGTAGGCCCCTGTGGGTTTGGGTGGGGGCACGTCTTGCATGTAGCGCGTGGCCAAGTCCCGGGCGCCGTGCACTAATTTAAAGGGCGGCAGGCCCAACTCCACCAGTTCTGCCAGGTCTCGCTTGAACAAGAATGCGATGCGGTCCAGCTGCTTGACGCTGCGCTGCCCCTCAGCAAGGGCTTGCTCGACCTTGGCTTCTTCGCCCTTTTGTGCGTTTTGCTCTTCGGCGAGCGCTGTCGCGTCAGTGTGCTCTTGCTTCAAAATGTCGTTGAGTTCGGCGACTGCGGTCTCCAGGCGTTGTTTTTGAGCGTTCATTTCGGGCGCTTCGTCTTCCATTGAGCTCACTTTCGAGTTATAGACAAACCGAAACGATTCCAATTCTTTCTGCTCTTCCGACAGAACGAGGCCTAAGTTCTCGGCTTTGGAAAGCGCTTCTTGCTTGACGGCAATTTCGTCCTCTAGACCCCGCATGCTGAACGCAAGCTTCGCGTTCACTGCCTCGACGGCAGATGCCTCGGACGCCACAACTTCGTTGGCACTCGCGCCCTCGCGCATCCGGCGCTCCATTTGCGATGCCTTGCCCGCCAAAAGCTGCGCATGCGCCATGGTTTTGCCGGTGGCCTGCCGCTGAGCCGCCACTTCCGACGTGGCCGCTTCCGTCAGTCGCGTGATTTCAGCTTCGTATTCCGCTTCTTGCTGCAGCAGGGAGGCTCGGTGGAACCTTCCATGCACTCGGCAGTCGTCAGCCAATTTGGCCACCTGTGCTTCCAAATCACGCAAGGTCCGCGCTGCAGCCCGCTCTCTTCGTTTGAAGTTTTTGGCGGCCGTGGCGGCGTTGTGCGACATTGCTTCGGCAGCTTGCTCTCTCGTCGACTCGATTTTGGCCGAAAGACGATCGTAGCGCGCCATCGCAGCGCCTAACTTCTTCTCGTAAGCCTCCTCTGAGGCTTCCAGGGCCAACGTGTTTATGGTGGCGTTGCGTTTGGCGTCCTTGGCGTTGCGGGCCGAGAGGCTGGCGATTTGGTTGGCCATGTCCTGGGAGGCCGCTTCTGCCGCTGCTTGAGCTTGGGCCGCCGCCAAAGCATTCGCTTTCAGCTTTTCAGCCCCTTTAGTGTTGAGCTGGTGTAAACCAAAGTCCAAGTCCGACTTCAAGTCCGTGGTGGCCTTGTGCAAGTCGGCTTCGCGCCGCTTCAAGTCCGCGAGCCACTCGATGCTCGCCAGTCGCCGGTCCGCGTTGTGCTCGGCGAGCGCTTCTCTCGCGTTCAGAGGCCTGCAATCCCACACTTGCCTCGTAACGCGCTGCGTCCCGTCAAAAGCCGGCGGCTCTACGAGCTGCACCGCACAGGCCATGAAGGCGCCGTCTCCACCGCCGCTCAGCACCATTTGCCCGTTGCGGACCACGCAGAGGCCCCCCACCCCACCGCCTGCGCCAGCGTCGCTGAGCGGCGGCGGCTGCACGTGATGGCTTTGCTGCAAGCCCTGGTCTTTGTCTTGAGGCCGCGCACCGCCGTGCAGGGGCACTTCCCGAAAAGTGCCCGCATAAGCCCCCAAAGGCCACTTGTAGACTCGCATCCGGCCGTCGGCGAGGCCCGCGTAAAGCGCTGCGTGAGCCGTATCGAGCGCTAAGGAGGTGTGCACTGGGCCAGGGTAGTCGATCACGACGTGGCTATCAGAGAGGCTCTGGTTCCATCGCACTTCGCGCAAGCCTCCTTCTGCACCCGCCGCCACGCACACGGATCCTAACACAACCCCTGGGCTGCTACCACCACCGTTGCTAGTCTGATTTCGGTTGCAGTTAGGGTCACTGGAGCGGCTAGTGTTGGCCGCGCTGCTGCGGCGGCTGCTCTCCATTGCTGAGGAGGATCGAGGGTTCGAGGCAGAAGGCGGAGGCACTCCAGCGGCTGCTGCAGCCTTGGCGCCGCCGCCTCCAGGACTAGGCACAAGGACTGCGGAAGACGCTGCAAAGCCCGCGTAGGCTTGATCTTCGTCGTCGGGTGAGGTCGGCGGCAACAACACAGGTAAAGCATCGTCTTCACGGCACACCAACAAGGCATGGTACCCTTTACTGCGGTTCAAAAGCTGCGCGTCGTCCAGTCTCTTCCCCGGTTCCTTCGAGTCAAAGAGCTCCCACCCAAACACGTTCCCATCGTTCCCCGACGACCACAGCCGTTGCCCATTGTTGGACCAGCACAGCGCGCGCACTGGCTTGATGTGGCCCATCAGTGGGGGGCCACGCTGCGCCAGGGTGAAAGGGTCGTACAAACACACGTTGATGCCCACCGCAGCCGCTAGCACGTCGCCACTGGGCGAGAAACTCAACGCGCGCACGCCTTTCACCAACCACTCGTGCCGCGCGTGCAGGCTCGGCGGCGCGTGCAGCAAGCTCATGAGCTTGAGCCGGTCGCGAAACCCGACGGCCACCAGCGTCCCTGCGGGGTGCACACTGGTGCACAGGGGCTCATCGCCGGGAAACTTGGTGGCCACTTCGCAACTGCCGCGCAAGTAATTCCACACGCGCACCCACCCGTCTGCGCCGACCGTCGCCGACAGCGGCACGTCGGTAGCGGCGCTCACGGCAAGGATGGGCGAGCTGTGAGGACCATGTATCAAGGGGGTGGAGACTACAGGGGAGGCACTGCTGGGAATGACTTTGCCTTCACTGCGGGCTTGGGCTGCGGCTGTCTCGTGTTCAGAAGTGATCCGTTGGATGGCGTCGGTGTCCCCCTGTGGGGTGCCGTCCCCCGCAGACTCAATGGCGGCCATGGGCACGGTTACCAGCTGATTGGCCATGGTGTAGAGCAAGACTTCGTTGCGGATCGGCAAGAAAGAGCACCCCACGAACCACCGGTGGCCCAAGGGAGCGTCCGCAGGCAGCGGTGGAGGCTTCGAGGAAGGTAAAGGAGAGGCAGTCGGGCTGCTGCGGCCGAGCTGCGCAGGAAACCCATTTGGACCTAGAACAGCCCCGGGTACTCCCGCACCTACTCTCAAGAGCCCTACTAAACTGAGCGTGGGCGCCAGCTGCTTCACCAGTTCCACGACCACCTCTTCATCACCATCGCCGCTTTCCAAAGATTCCCCTGCTGCTGCTGCTCCTCCCGCACTAGACGCAGATGCAGATTCAGATTCCGCCGGTATAGGCTCCGGCAGCGCAACCGACACGCGCACGACCGCAACGAGCCCTCCGCAGCCGCAGACCACGAAGCCATCTGGAGTGGGGCACATCGCCGTCGCCGCCACTTCGTCTGCCTGCGGCTCTCCGCCAGACGCGCTACTGCTGCTCCCAGGCGCCACCTGAGGCGGCAAGGGCCGCAGCGGCAAGACTAAAGCTGGGGCACCTGCGCCCGGCAAGAGCAAACTTCGCCCGGAGGGAGGCTCCAAATCGGGGTTACCGCAGACCGAGTCGCCCTGCCAATCGAAGCAGTACACCGACGCCGAGTCAGTCCCGTCACCGCTGTTCCTACCGCCATTATTGCCGGGGCTGTTGCCGTTGAAAAAAGCACCACCTAGAGCGGGGCTGCGCGAGGCCGGCGACACTGGCGGTCCACCTCCAGCTGCTGCCGCGGCGTCGCCACCGCTAATGCTGCTGCGGATTCCTTTCGGGGACTGCCCCTGCTGCGCTGAGGAGCGGCGGCGGCCTTGCGGTGCGCTACCCGTGCTGCGCGGCCGTCCGTCGCGGTCCGTTACAGCAACAAGCAGTGGGTATGGGGCTGCGCCAGGGGACTGTAGGGTGAGCCAGCAGTGGTCGGCTACGCCTACGCTAGCTTCGGAAGCAGGCAGGGGCCCCACGAGCGACCTCAGCTCCAGCTTCACGGGCTCCTCGGGCACGCCAACGTGGAGTGGCAAGAGCGGCACCGCACTGCTACTTGCCGTCAGGTTGGAGCCTAGCATGGCTTTCGGGCTGCCCCCGTAGCTGCCGAAGTGGTCTTCTTCTTCCCCCGAGCCGTCGCTGTCCTCGGCACCAAAGCTGTGGTCTTTGGGCTGCGGATAGCGCCACAGGCCCAAGTGGCCTCCCCCCGAAGTGGTGAGCGCCGGGGGCGGCTCGTCGGCCTCATTACCGCCCGTGGGAGCTGGCATGAAACGGACACGGTTCAGCTTGGAGCGTTCGGGAACGACGCCGCTTGCGAGCCGCCCTACTTGTGGCGCTTTGCTTGCGCTCGTTGTAGTTGAGGCCGGCTTCTCGTTGCTGGCCGCGGCACCATGCAGGCTGCCCTCGGGCTCTAACCGCTCACGCCACCGCCACAGCACAACCGCGGCACCTTCAGCACCGGGCCCGTCACTAACGGTTGCAAGCGTGGTCGAGTCTGGCCCAAAGGCCACGGAGCCCCAGTCCAAGCCCGAAGTAGGGCACTCGAGGGTGCGCAACAGCTGGCCCGTGCTCAGCAAGTACACCGACACTCGGCAGCTGCACGCGTTGGGGTCAAAGCTGTTCATTTCGTCTTCCCCGGAGCGGCTGCTTCTAGCAGACCCGCGTGCTGACGACCTTGCCGAGCCTCTTGCGGAGGATCGGGCTGAAGGAGGCTGAGAGGATGCTGGGCCGCCCCAGCGTCTGCCCATAGGCGCGGGCCTCGGCCGCAGCCGCTCGCACACCGCCACTACCTTGCCACTCGGGCTAACCGCCATGGCTGTAACGCCGTGGTGTGGTGTCGGCGGCACGTCCGAAGGGTCGCGCCCGCCGCCGCCGTTCAGGAAGTGCAGTGCTGGCGGCCACGGTTCCGCGAGCGTGAGGCTAGGCGGCGTGGCCAGCGATGGCTCCTGAGTGGGGCCCAAGAGGTGCGGCGGCGGCGGGAACTTACGCACAGCTACCAATTGCCCCACAGGATGCACGAGCACCTCGCACGGAATCGGCTCCGCGAGCGCAGCGCTCGCTGACACGGGTAAGCCGCACAATGGAAGTTGCTACTCACAGCAACGAAACAACAACACAAGTGCGAAGCACGAGATTTAAAGACAAATGAATAGAGAAGAGCCACATGATGATTGAACAACATCAAATTAGAGGACTGCAAATCGGAGTGGCAGCAACGCTAGGTTTCTTTTTCTCGCATTGCATCTGACCTCGACGTCGCGCACCACTACATCGATCGTGTTGCGAATTGGTCCCGATAAACCGCATGCCATGACTGGTATAGGCCGAATGCCAATGAAGGTATCGATAGGTTGACCATTCTCCAGCTCTGCCTGCTCCACCATGACGGCAGTCGCGACAAACCTAACCCCAACCAAAGCCCAGCACCAAGCTAGTGGCTAGCGCGTAGCGCCGCAGTCCACAACGCAATATTTACCGTCTACTTTGCCCCCCACAAGAGGGTGCGCATGGTTGAAATACAGGGGGATTGAATGTTGCAGACAGGAGTCGACAGCAGCAGACGGGACTTTTGCACAATCCAGCAATCCAGTGCATTGCCACTCCCCATCGTTCGCAAAACAACGCACGATTCAGCTACGTCACAATGCAGCCAGATAATACGAAGAGTTGTGTTGTGCATTAAGAGGGCGCCATGACATCAAATTTGAATATCCGGCCATAGGTACCAACCACCAAAGTCACCAAAGCGACGGAAACTCTTACGCCAGTGAGAATTGGTTGTTCTATTCGTCCTCTCAACTGAGTAGACCTTAGATGGACGCCCGAAATTTTATTTATGGAATCCAAAATAGAATTTTAATCTACGTAGGGCGGGCGACCCCTATTCAATATCGCTTGAGGGAATTCCTCGTCCCTCCTCTGAGGGCGCCGCGGCAGTTGCTTACTGGCTGGGTAGCACACTCAAGGCCGAATGGATGCCCTGAGATGACATGGCGTCGGACTTTAAAGAAGGCTCTAAAGTGCAAAGGACTACCGGTCAACTTCAAGGAATGGCGTGCCATAGCAGAAGATAGGTCGGAGTGGAGATCACGGACGTACTCGAAACCTATGCCTCCTTCCGAGAATTGATCCTACAGGGTTCATGAGAGTAAAGATGAATATTGCATTGCGCAAAAGGACACTCAGCCCAGTCAGACTTGTTCTGGAGGATTCATCAAAACGCAGCTTTATGCTATTTGTTGTTGTTTCTTTGCAATTGGGGAGTATAATCTAATCTAATCTAATCTAATCCTCTGAGGGTGTGAGCTCTTCTTCTTCTTTTAGGGAATACTTTAAGGGCGCGAAGGGGCGTGTTACTTTGGGCCGCTTCCATCACTTCCATGGCCAATCTTTCTCATGTGCCCTCTTAGCTCACTTTTCGTATAAGCCGCATCGATTCGTATCTCTACCTGTCAAATCTCTAATTCCAATCCACCGGGGCCTGTGTCAAAAATCAGACAAGGGAATGGGCTATATTAATTTTTCATGCGCTGAGCTCCTCGTGTTAGTGTTAGCCGAGTCTTTTTATTCGCTGTTGCTTCCTATCATTCCACTCAAAATCTGGGCCTCTCGGGTCCAGAGTCATAAAAAAAAAGGTTCTGAAAGCCCACAATTATACAGTACAATTAGAAAAAAAAACCGAGATACATGGCCAAGTGAACAGGAAGGAAGCCTGTGCTCATGCTGTGATTTTTTTTGCCCCATCACTGGCAAACTACACCAATCCACCACTGCCACCTCACTTTTGAGTTCCACTCTGTACAGTGAATTAACCCCCGCCAAGCAGCTTTCTTACCGGGTCTCTTAGAATTGACGCTTCGTCACGCTCAGAGAATAATCGCTTCCCTTCCGCAGCTACTAAATTTCGGTGTTCAGGCCGTGTCAGGTAATACTTGAGAGCAGGCACTAGTTGGTCCCTCGTTGCGAATGCTACTCCGCTTTTCAATGCAGCCTGCTCAGTAGCTGCATACGAATCCCTCCGAGGGCTTTTTGAAGACGCGGAGACTTCGGCAACAACAAATTGTCCTTTGATAAGGAGCGGAGCAAGACGTGTAATTTTCCATTCCTCTTCTTCATCGAAAGCAAGGAGACTGAGCACAATCTTTGCATCTGCGACCAAAGCTTCAAGGTCGGCTCCAAAGACTCCTCGATTCATAGCATTGGCGTGCACAACCCTTAAACCTGCGACACGTAGTTCGGCTAGAACAGCCAACCGATGCGGGGTTGCAGTACCATAAAAAAGCACATCAGTACCCTTCCTATTGCTTGAATAGACATCAGATTTGGCAGTGCTCGCGTCCATGGCAACTCCAAGTGGTACATATTCTGCCATTATGCCTATATGCGCAAGCGCAGCCACATTCGCTGCGCTGAAGTCCCAAATGCGGTCGCCAAAGCTTCTGTACACTTCCAGCACCTCATTGGTTGCATGGGACGACCCGCCACCTGAACCCTCGGCAGAAATATGCTCAAAGTTGTACAAGACTGCGCTGCCGAGGTAAGCACGGATACCAACGCCTCGAGGGTCTGGGTCAGCGCCGGCTGTGGTGGACAAGAGAACAGGGCGCCCGCTGTCACTATCTACAATTCTAGCCAAGTTGTGTGGTGCAAGTAATATGATTTGCAGTCGTCGACTTCCCATTTCCGGTGGTGCCCATGCGAAGTCTCCGCATGCATGCGGCTGCACGGGTGCGCACGCGAGTGGTGCCAGCACATCGTAGCCAAGACTCCGTAAGCCCAAAGTGATAGTGTCGGCGACGTCTGCAAAAGTTCCTACTGTTGACGTGTCATCGCTCCCTTGCGTTGCAATCACTACTCGAAAGACAACCTCTGAAGTATCACCTGACGCAACACCTACTTCAGCGTGAATTTTTGGTGGCGACAGTGATGGTAATGGCCCAAGGAGACGACGGCTGAGCGCTTTATCTTCCCATGTAAGGCTAGTTTCCAAGAGTCGTTGTGTCCACACTGCAGCCTTAGCATCCAATTCAAATATATTACTCACTACGCCATCGTGCTCTGTGACTTCTCTCACGCCCATTGAAGAAGCCGCAACTGAGGCTAACGATGGCCACAACAGTGCCAGAGCCCCGTCGTTAATCACACTTTTTTGCCCTTGAAATGGTAGCTTTGGGGACGCATCAAAAACTAGTGCCGTAACCCTCGAGCTGTCGCTACTCTCGCCCCCAACGCTTAACACAAACGGTGGTTCATCAGCATCAGTCGGGCGATCTGCCCCTGCGTGCCTACCGGTGGCAGCCGCTGCAGCTTGAAGATAGGACACGAATAAGTCTTCTTCGCTCAACGTGATGGCTTTGGGTAGTGTCGTTAGTGCCATCGCAATGAGTACGGCTTGAGGCGGGTCACATGTGATCTCAATATCTTCTCGCGAGCTCCCATTCCCAAAGCATAGGAGACGCTGCGCATAGGTCAGTGCTGATTCTATTGTATCCGCCATAGTAGAGGCTCGTGTTGTTGGAATGCATTTTACTGAGGTTTCGTTGCACAAATGTACCGGGAACGGACATAGAGCGATAGTGCTATCGTACTGACGCAATCCTGCTGATGGTTCGGTCCAAGAGGACAATAGCTCTGATAGGTGATTTGGAGATTGAGGTGAGAAGAGCAAGATGCGGTAGTGGGGAACTTTGCTGTCTAGGGCCGCTGCCTCAAAAGCAGCAGCTGCCAGTTGATCCTCTCCGTCGCTGCCCAACTGATGCCTTTCTGCAAAAGCGGCCGCAGACAAGCGGATGCTTTGTCCTCTATAGACCTGCATTTCGTACTGCTGGATACTCCCATCTGAAGCTAGCTGAACCGGTACGGAGACTACTGGCAGCTGCGTTGTTTCGGTTGAAGCATACCCTAGGAATGCTATCGCTGCAATCACCACCCTAAGCATTGAGTAGCGCCTCATTTGATAAAGACGACTTCGAAGTCATACAATGACACAGAGAGAAATAACTCTATGCACCGAAACTACTAAACCTTCAAAGAGGCTGAAGCTACAGATATTTCGCTTCTCACAGAAAAGAAAGGAAGAAGTAGGAGTGCTAATGATAAGTTAGTTCGCGCAAGCATAGCTAATGCCGAGAAGAAGCTAACACGACCCGGATTCCTGGATCTTCTCGTGTTTCTGTTTGGTTCGTTCGGTGTTTGCTGAAACACGACCAAAAAGTGTTGCAGCTGCAGCGTTGCAGCATATAGATATAAGTAGGTGTCTTCATAGCGATATTCTTGCAATCATAGCTGCATACAGTACGCTGTGTCCTCATTTATCTCATGGCACCCCGAGTGGTGGAGCTATTTATTTACCCTGTGAAGGCTTGCCAGGGTATAAGCGTCGATGAAGCACGACTGACCCCTCATGGCGCTCTAGAGTATGATAGGGAATGGTGAGTTACTTCTGCGTTAACGATAATATACACATTCCATCTTAGCGATTTAGACAATGTGAAATTCAATGTGCCTTCGCTTCTTTCGCGATGATGCTTCATGTTTGCGTCCCTAGCCGATCACACACAAATATCTAACTTGAGCTTCTTGTAGCTAGCTTGACACTGCGATCTAGACTTTGAAGTCTTTTATAAAAACCTTTTCAAGCACACAAATTTGATAATGATCACTTCCCTGCCATAGGTGCATTTTAGATCTTCGCGGCGATCGCTACCCTGCGATGCAGTCTTTGAGCCAGCGCAACTGCCCAGCACTAGCTTCCATCTCAGTGGCATTAGAACCCGCTACTGCACCGACACAGCTGGTTCTCACAGCACCCGGCTCAGAGCAGCCGCTTACTGTGAAGCTCCAACGCGATGGCACTCGCATTGATTGTGCTGGCCTCAGCTCGCGCGATGGTGACGTCGCAAAAATTGACAACTCAACAGGCAGCGTGGTGGGGATTTATTAAGAGCCGTTGAAACAAGCAAGAAACAAAATGGGAGTGTGATTGAAGAAGGATGTCTTGCCATTTTCTTTACTTTCAATATCACTCTTTTTATTTGAACCATGAATTCTTCCTCACTGCGCCGCTTGGTATTATCATGCTATTAACCAACTTTTATGGCAAGGCGGTGGAGTGCGGCGGTGCGAGCACTACCAGTGCGGGCGCGTGGCACCTGGGTTTGCTTCGCGGTTGGGACGAAGGTGACGCCGCGAGCGCCTGGCTTAGCCGCGTGTTGAACGCAGACGTCATCAAAACAAACGCCCAAAAGAAGGAGGCTTCAGCGCCTCCTGCCAAGGTGGCCGAATTTCGTTTGGTGCGTGCTGCTGGTGTGCGAGCCCTCGCAACTTATGCGGGCCCCACTCAGGTGCCATTCTCCGAAGACGTGAGCCAGCAGCGACTTGGCGCGGCGTCGCCGTTCAAAATGCAGCATGTGCCTGTGCAAGCACACGGTGTGTTGTGGAAGAGATAACGCCGAATTGAGCTACTGCTAACCTTGTGCTTTTCTTTCATGCTATCTCCTTGCCGCATTTTGTCTCCTTATCCATTCTATATACTAGGCGATTACGGAAATTATTATCATACCTGAGATGCTTTTTTTTTCAATGCACTCTTACATTTGACTTTGTTTCCTACCTGTGAAATTATAGACGGCATGCAGTTTTCAGATGTAGCGCCGATGCACCTTTGCTCTCTCGCTTCCTTACGTGACCTCAAGGTAATTTGAGAGATAAATGATTCTACAGACTCGGTAGTGCTTGAATGTGTGTTTGGTAGTACTTTCTCTCTTCCTCTTTTTCCTTCAATGAATTTTCATGTAGGTGAAATTGGCACTTTTGGACCCACCCCCATCGGCAGAAGAAGTAGCCAATTTTTCGGTGCGAGCTTTTCGCCCTAATGTAGTCGTCGACGGCTCCTCGCCCTGGGATGAGGTTTGAAGAACGCTCAATATTCCTACATTTTTGCTACTTTGTGGCAGATGAATAAACTTGATGAGGGGTGTTTTGTGCACTTGTTTCTCACTCGATTTTCTGCCTCATACGATGCTTCATAATTTTAGGGTTTTCTTCCTCATAATTACACTCCCGTTTGCCATGTTTCTTTTGAAAACAGGAAGATTGGGCCAACTTTGAGCTGGGCGCGAAAGGTGGCGAAATAGTAGCCCGCCTTTTGAAGCCTTGCCCTCGCTGCACGGTACCTGCACGCGCGCCGTTTACTGGCAGCTGGCATTTCCAAGCTCGCCCTTTGCTTGCGCCCCAGGTTGGTGGTGCTCTTCTCCCAAATTCTTCTTTCAATCTTGCTGAGTGTTTTGTTGCACAATTTCGTGACTTCGGCTGTGGAAAAATAGATGGCGCTGCGCAAGTTCTGGCCTGCGAAATGTAAGGATGCTGAGTGGGAAGTGGAGTGGGAAGGGCCGATATTTGGCGTTCATCTAGGTATCGATACCATCGCCAAGGAAGTCACTAATTCCAATTTTCAACTTCGAGTCGGGGACTCAATTCAGGTCTCCCGTCGCAAGAATAAAAGATTGAGTTCGGATTGTCGTATTGTTTTGGGCGCTATTGCAGCCCTCGTATTGGCCATTGGAGTCGCGTTCCTTATCGGGGGGGATTTTTAGGGTATCATGAAATGTCAGAATGTGCACTCTCAATCGCTTCAGACTTGATATTTTATCAACTGCTCGGCGGCAGTCAGATTTTCCCTTTGGCGAAATAGCACATACTCTACCTACCCTGAGTTTATTTTTGCCTTTTCAATTCAATGTAAGTGAGCATAACTCCCATTCTGTACCCATGATATAGTTTCCCTGCTTCCTGCGCCTCTGGAACGCATTTCTATGTTCTTCGATTATCCGTCTGGTGTGGCAGCTACACATTTTTCGTCCTGCCCGACGCACTCCTCCTCCAATCCAGCGAGCCAGGGCCTCGGCTATTGAAGTTTCGGTGCTAACGCGGATAAGGGATCAGTGCACACAAGCAAGATGCACAGTCGACGGACCAACCCCCCCTCTGTATACTACAGGGGTGCCCCATACCCCAACTCTCCCACCCATCTTGCG
>Ga0307931_1001788_pt1 | contig 14046 bp, 4 predicted proteins | sample OrgLakmetageno47_FD_201816 | JGI IMG/M metagenome (GOLD analysis project Ga0307931, IMG submission 201816) | Saline water microbial communities from Organic Lake, Antarctica - #47 | ecosystem: Environmental > Aquatic > Non-marine Saline and Alkaline > Saline | place: Antarctica: Organic Lake... | reverse complement strand
AACGGCGTGTTTTCTAATCCCGCAACAGGCGAATCGCCAGTAAACAGAAAGAGTCAAGTGGATGACCAGAAAAAACTTGTAGATTCAATTCAACGAAGTAACGCTATTAACAGCCAAAATCGTCGGTAATGCAGTCTAAATTACTCAAAGGTTATACAACACATTATAAGTAAACTGTCATAGGGAAAATAAATGTCAGAAATAATAATTACTGCACAGCATATTGCACTGCTGGATATCATAGGCAGAGGAGAAGCTGTTAACGGAGCAAATCCTTATATTACACTTTGGCCTAGTAGTACTGAATCGTCGTTGGTGCAAATGACACTTGCTGAAGTTTCAAGATTTCAATTGTCAAGAATTAAAGAAAAATTTAAGTCTAACGCAGTGGGCAGATATCAGTTTGTGCGCAAAGACCTAGAACAAAGTGTAAAAGATCTAGGGTTAAGCGCAACTGAAATTAAGTTTACTGCTGGCATTCAAGACGCTCTTATGATTGATCGTCTTAAAAAGGTAAGGAAGCTGGAAGAATGGCTAGGCAAAAGCTTGAAATCTGATAAATTTATGATTCAGCTAGCCCAGGAATTTGCTAGTATTCCAGTACCTTATCCGATGACAGGCTATTATCGCGCAGTAACTAAAGGTGAGAGTTATTATTCTGATGATGAGCTTAATAATACTAAACACGATCCGGACACACTTTACCAGGAATTAGAAGATATTCTCGAACTAGCACCTGGCGCTGCAAAGAACGTATCAACGTCTCCTACTGGACTAAACGGAGTAACTGCTGCGATAGGATCCTCACCTAAATCGCAAACTGCGTCTACTGCTGCCGGAGTAGGTGTGGGTGCGTTTTCCGGCGGTAATGCCGGTGCACGACCTTTACCTGCAAACAAGCTGCCGTCTGTTGGAAATGTATATGATTACAAACTAATTGACCCTCTAGACGATCGTTACGATTTTAGAACAGGTCATTCGGTTAAGGATATGCTAATCTACGGCACAGGGGCAGCAGCAGCTAGCCCAGTTATTAACGGCAACATCGGCCCAGCAAAAGTAGCTATTACTAATTCAGGTGCAGTCCCGCCAGGAGGAACCGCAGACATAACTGACGAAAGTTCAGTAAGTTCAGCTCTTACTGGTAACAAGGATCAGACTGCACCGGGTGGAAAAGGTGCATCATACGCAGCAGCATCAACTAAAGAAGACCGTACAGAAGAACCAAGAACACAAATTAATAAACAAATGTCACCGGAACCTGTGACCAAGAAACCCAAATAATTAGGAGTATTAAATGTCCCAGGGCTCATATCGCCGCTCGGCAGTTAACAGCACAACAATAAAAGATTCAGGACCTTATGAAGCAGTAGTTGTAAATAACCTTGATCCTCGCTTTATGGGAGGGTTAGAGGTTGAAATATTAAAATACACAGGCGGTGCGAATACTCCGTTAAAGAGCGGAGAAATAATAACCGTTCGCTATCTAAGTCCGTTTTACGGAGTAACGCCGAGTAGTGGTTTAACACCACAAGACGGATATGCAAACTCACAAAAGAGTTATGGATTCTGGGCAGTCCCGCCTGACATAGGAGCAAAGGTCCTAGTTATGTTTGCTGAAGGCAATGCTAACTACGGTTATTGGCTTGGCTGCATACAAGACGATTATATGAATTTCATGGTGCCTGATGGCAGAGCAAGTACTGCTATAACCACCAGCGGAACACCTTCAGATTTAAAAGGTGCCAAGCTTCCTGTGGGCGAATACAACAAATTAGCTGAAACAGGCGAAGCTATAGATCCTACTTTGTTTAACAAGCCTTATAATAAAGACTTTACTAAGACCTTAGAAGTACAAGGATTACTGTTTGACGAAGTAAGAGGCACAACTACTACTTCTGCTCGCAGAGAAGTACCGTCTATGGTATTTGGTATATCAACCCCTGGACCAAGAGACAAACGTCAAGGCTCACCTAAGTCGCCAATAGGTGCAGATAAAAAACAAGCTTCTGTTCCTTATAGTAGACTAGGCGGCTCTAGTTTTGTTATGGACGACGGCGACGACAAGTTAATACGCAAAACTCACGCAGAAGATGGCCCGCCGATTTATATTAATAAGCTAGCAGGCGAGACTGGTGGTGACGAAACAATACCGCAAAACGAATTGTTACGATTTAGGACTAGAACTGGACATCAAATCGTACTACACAACTCTGAGGATTTAATATACATAGGAAACAGCCGCGGCACAGCGTGGTTAGAATTTACATCAGACGGAAAGATAGATATACACGCACAGGACAGCATTTCAATAATGTCAGACGCGGATATTAACTTTACTGCGGAGCGTGATTTTAATATAGACGCTGGCAGAAATATTAATATGAAAGCAACTGCTCGTTATTCAGATGATGTTCAGTTTTTAGACAATAAAGAAAGCGGCAGGATTCAGTTAGAAAGTGCATGGGATACTAATATATTAGTGGGCAATAATTACAAACTAACTGTAGAATCTAATAGCGATGTTGTAGTAGGTATAGACTCAAACGAACTAGTGAATCAAACTTACAGCCTTCATGCAAAACAGAATATTAATAATACGTCAGATAAGTCTATTCATCATAAAGCAGCTAACAGTATATTTAGAACTGCTAGCAAAACGATACACGATAACGCTGACTTGGCGTATATGTTGCATGCGAAAACCAGCGACGTTACTATTAAAACAAATAGTCGTTTGCACGTTGGTGGGTTCCTAAGCCAAGATATTCTAGATGAATATAAGACTACAGTAAAGAAAAAGATTACGTTGCAGACTAAAGAAGATTCAATGCACTTTGAATCAGTTAAAGGAATTAATCTTTTAGACGACACTATTATAACAGGTGATGCTGCCGAAATACATTGGAACTCGGGTAAATCGGTTCCGGGCGTACGGTCAATTGAAGCTGTACAGATTGCGTTAAAAGCAGAAGACGCAGTTGACGCTGAAAAAGCAAATCAATTGCCTACGATCACGCTGCCGTATATGTTCCCTGGAGCAGCGAAACCTGTTCCTTACGAAAGTATCGTAACACGAGCGCCACAGCATGAGCCTTGGTCGCACCACGAAAACATGAATCCTCAGGCGTACAAGAAAGAACAAACTGATAGAGAAGATCCAGGCGGTCTTGCAGTAAATGACAGGATTATAACGCCGGATGCGTTTACTAAGAATCTAGGACCACGTTCTAGTCAGACAGTTTTCAACAGCGGTGGCGGAGAAAACTTCGACGGCGGTACTGGGGATTCTGTTATTTCTAATAATACAGTAACATCGAACAATGCGATAATCTCCTACGCAAACGGTGCTAAGATTGACGACACTAGGGGCGATCCATCTAACGTTACCCAGCGGTTCTTTGTTGGTGACGGTGCTCTTGGAACCATCAAAACCAAGTCAGGAAAGACAGCGCAAGTGGCAGAAGTATTTGTAACAAACTTCCAGGGGTTTATCGACGACCTTGAAGCAACCGGTTATCAAATAAAAACGCTGTTAGGATACGCTAAACGACAAACAGTGAGCGGAGCAAGCTGGTCGATACATGCTAGCGGCGGCGCGATTGACATTAACCCGCCTAACCCGGTGTTTAACAACGGACCAAACGGATTTTATTCTCCACGCCCGTCAAATGCCCCAATTACCGATATGCCTAAAAACACGTTAGAACTTGCAAATAAACACGGCTTAGGATGGGGCGGTGCGTGGCAGTCAATTGATGATGCCATGCACTTTAGCTCGTACAAAGGCGAAGGAGGAGCGTTTAAGTTCCGTAAAGGATTTATACCAAAAGGACCATCAAATAATAGGGACGATGGAGTACCGTCAGTACCAGATGAGAAGGCAGAAACCAAAGGACCTAGTGGTATAGACGATAGTAATCTACCAGGACCGCAACACATTGACGGATCTCCTAACGATAACGAAGAGCCTATCTAAGCTGCTAAATACAGCATGAGCAGCTTAGAAAAGAATCTATACCAACGAGTAAGAGTAACTCCCACGAAGACCACTACTTCTACAGGTAGGGCCTATCGTGGGTTTAGTACTGTAGCAAATACTAACGAAGGATATTCGTTGTATGATTTTGCGTTAATTAAGCAAGATTTAATAAACCATTTTCACATCCGCCAAGGTGAGAAGTTATCAAATCCTGACTTTGGCTGTATTATCTGGGACTTATTATTTGAACCTTTTACTCCTGCTGTACAAGAAGCAATTATACAAAATGTGACTGCAATTATTAACTATGACCCTAGGTTAACAGCCAAGCAAGTTGTAGTTGATACTTATGAGCACGGAATATCTATTAGTTGCGAACTCACTTATCTCCCCTACGACATCTCCGAATCAGTAAATTTTACATTTGATCAAAGAAACGGCTTAATTTAATTAAGTACGCAGTTTTTCTATTCTGATAAATATCATAGTTAACGAGGAATCTAATTTATGTCTGCAACAGATAGACAAACACGACTTTTAGTAGCAGAAGACTGGAAGAGAATTTATCAGAGTTTTAGAAACGCTGACTTCCAAAGCTACGATTTTGATAACCTGCGTAGAACTATGATTAATTATCTGCGACAGAACTACCCAGAAGATTTTAACGACTATATCGAATCAAGCGAGTACCTTGCTCTAATCGACATGATCGCATTTCTTGGGCAAAATCTGTCGTTTAGAATCGACCTAAACGCCAGAGAAAACTTCCTTGAGACTGCAGAACGCAGAGAAAGCGTGTTGCGTCTCGCACGTATGCTGGCGTACAATCCTCGTAGAAACCAAGCAGCTAACGGTTTGTTAAAAATCACAACAGTAAAGACGACTCAAACGATTGTTGACAGTGCTGGTGTCAACCTTGCAGGTTCTGTAATACGCTGGAACGACCAAAGTAATAATAACTTTTTTGAACAATTTATTAAAATAGTAAACGCAGCTCTACCTGTTACTAATTCAATCGGAAGTCCACTAAAGTCAGAAAATATTGACGGTGTACAAACACAAAAATATAGACTTAACGCTACTAACACCGCTGTACCTGCATTTCCTTTTACTAAGACAATTGAAGGTGTGAGCACACAATACGAAGTAGTGTCTACAGATTTTTCTAATGGTGCTATAAGAGAAGAACCACCGTTGCCAGGTACTAGTCCTGCATTTTTGTTTAGAGATGATGGCCAAGGCGCTGGCTCTAATAATACTGGTTTTTTTATGCATTTCCGTCAAGGAAAACTAGACGACGGGATATTCTCTGTAACTAATCCTATTCCTAACCAAATTATTAGCATAGATGCTGAAAACATCAATAATGACGACGTGTGGCTTTACAACGTAGATACCAACGGATTTGAAACTACTGCTTGGTCTAAACTAGCCGCTGTAGAAGGCAACAACATTATCTACAACAGTCTTTTTGAAGGCATACAGAATGTGTACTCTGTTGCTACTCGTATAGGTGATAGAATCAACCTAGTGTTTAGTGACGGTGTTTTTGGTAATTTACCAGCAGGCAATTTTAAGATATATTACAGAACCAGCTCAAACAGAGCAAGCGTAATAACGCCAGGGGCAATAGGAAACGTTAACATTGAGATTCCTTACCAGAGTCGTACTGGTTCTATTGAGAAACTTACAATTGGCTTACGTTTAAATTATACAGTGTCTAACGGAACGCCGACAGAAACCAATGATAGCATCAAACAGAATGCTCCTGCAACCTACTATACACAAAATAGGTTAATTACTGGAGAAGATTACAATATTGGCCCTCTTGCAGCGAGCCAAGATATAATCAAGACCAAGAGCGTTAATAGAATAAGCAGCGGTATTAGCAGGTATTTTGATCTAAATGATGCTAGCGGAAAGTATTCTAACACCAGTCTGTTTGCAGATGATGGTATTGTATATAAAGAAGCTTATACAGTAAGGTCGCAGTTTTCCTTTTCGTCACAAAGTGATATTGAAGGTGTTATTGTTAACAATATAGAAGGCATTATCAACAGTCCTAATCTTAGGAACTTTTATTATTCAGAATTTCCAAGGATAATTGTATCTGACCTTAACGCTACGTGGAAAAATACAACCAGATTTACTAATCAGTTTACGGGGTTTATTGAAGATATCGACAGCTCGGCGTATGCGTTAGGAGTCTTTACGGCCAACAGCTTGCGCTTGGTAGAGTCCGGCACATTACTTAAATTTATATCACCTGTTGTTAACGGAGTACAGCAATACTTCCTGCCCAACGGCACTTATACAGCTGATGCAACAGCAAATGGTGCTACTAACTACTTGTGGACTAAAGTAGCTGCTGTAGAGGCCGCTGGCAACGAACTAACGGTTAACAGCAACGGACCAGTGACAATAGTAGACTTTATTCCGGACAATGCACAACTAACACAAGTTATTCCAAAGTTTTCTAGGACACTAACTAATGACTTAAAGACGCAAATAATTGATCAAACCTTTGCTTACAGGGATTATGCGTTGAGGTACAATGTTAATGATAGAGAATGGCAATTAATATTAGCGACAGACATTAACACTATTGCTAATTTTAGTACAGGTAAAGCAGGAGACACGAGTGGCAGTAACCTTGATGCAAGCTGGCTTATCTACTTCAAGACCAACGGCGAAACTTATACGATTACCTATCGTGGTTTACGGTATGTTTTTGAAAGTGCAGATGAGATACGTTTTATGTTTGACGGTTCTGACAAGATATTTAATTTCAAAACTGGAAAAATTGCTCGCGACGCGATAAAGATATTAAGTATTAACAAGCAGCCTGACAACGCTAGCAGCTTTACTAGAGATTTTAATTGGAATATCACCAATGCATATAGAGATAACGAAGGATATGTAGATAGTAGAAAGATTGAAGTACAATTTTCGGATCTAGATGATGACGGCGTGGTTGACGATCCTGATCTTTTTGTCAGGATTATTGAACCAACTATTTCTGCAAAATCTAAGTTAATTTTTCAGAAAAGATTTATTACCACAGACGGAGTTGAAGACTTTAGATATTTTAATAATAGCAACAACACAGTTAAAGTGATTGATAACGAGTCAAATATTATTCGTAGTGCTGAAGAAGAAGGGCAGGTATTTTATCTGTTTGAAGAGCAAGTATTTAAGACGTTAAATAAAGCATTAAATAACACAACTATTAATACAGAATTTCAAGCATTTTTTGGAAGGGCAGGATTAAAGTTTCATTATGTACATGTTGCAGACAGCAATTATAGAATTGACCCAAGCGCCAGTAATATTATTGATACGTATTTGTTAACCAAGAATTACGACGACGAAGTTAGAAAATATGTTGCAGGATCAATTGCAGTAAAACCTAGACCTGAAAGCAGTGATAGCTTGTTTAGATCTTACAGTGCAGGCATAAGTGCAGTTAAATCAATTAGTGATGAAATTATTTATCATCCAGTTAAATATAAGATACTGTTTGGTGAGAAAGCAATGAACGATCTGCAGGTCAAGATTAAAATTGTTAGAAACAGATCATTAGTAGTGAATGAAAATGTGTTAAAAGCAGATATTATTGAAGCAGTTAATCGATTCTTTGCTATTGAAAACTGGGACTTTGGCGAAACGTTTTATTTTCAAGAATTGAGTGCATATATTATGAACTCGTTAACACCGCAGTTATCCAGTATTGTAATAGTGCCAAGACAAGGTTCACAAACGTTCGGAAGTTTGTTTGAAATTAAATCCGAGCTCGACGAAATTTTTATTAGTTCTGCTAGTGTTTCTGATGTAGAAATTATAGACGAACTAACAGCAACAGAATTGCAAGCAAGCGGTAATGTGATAACTAGCGTTAACGCAGCTACTTCAGGCATTACATCTAGATAAGGACATAGTTAATAATGGCGTACAACGATAGTCAAAATGAAAGCCCACTTCCAATTCCGGGTAACGACAAGCGCACAGCAGCAGACTTGCTTCCTAAATTCTTTAAGACAGAAGCTAATAAGAAGTTTCTACAAGGAACTATAGATCAGCTTATACAACCGGGTGTTGCTGAAAAATTAAATGGCTTTGTGGGTCGAAAAACAGCAAAGGCATATAAAAGCACTGACAACTACCTCGACGATGTAAGTGTTGACAGAGGCAACTACCAACTTGAACCAGCTGCTGTTATTAAAGATGATCTAGACAACGTTACTTTCTATAAAGATTATAACGACTATCTCGGTTCTTTGAGATACTTTGGGGCAAATACCGATAATGCTAGCAGGCTTAACGAGGAGTTGACCCATGCGTGGGATCCGCATATTGACTATGATAAGTTTGTTAACTTCCGCGAATACTACTGGCTTCCAAATGGGCCGCTTTCTATTCAAGTTGCCGGAAACCAGCGCGATGTAGTAAGTACTTACACTGTTACTACTGTGGACGAAGGTGGCAATACTTCTTACTTGTTTAACGACGTGCTGACGCGAGACCCAACGTTGAAACTCTATAGAGGACAGAAGTATCGCTTTGAAATTGACACCCCGGGGTATCCTCTTGCATTTTCGATCAGCAGAACTTTTACGCCCGGCGGCGCTGTTATTACTGCTGGCAGAGAAGGGTTAAGAGACAACGGCTTATTTGATTCATCTCTTTATGGCAACGAATACGATCAAGGGGACTTTATTATACTGCCTAGCAGCGGCAGTGTAGAGTTTATTGACGATGAAAATGTGTCAACATTCTACACCGATGGAATCCGTAAGCTGGGCGAAGCAGGTGAGGAAGTAGCCACAGTCTATGTAGAAAAGGGAACAATCGAGTTTACAATCCCTTACAATTCGCCAGACCGATTATATTATATCAGCAAGAATAACATAGATACAAGCGGACTTTTCCGCATCTACGATATCGAAGAAAACACTTTCCTTGACGTAGATAACGATATCCTAGGTAAGAAAACTTACCGAACATCTAACGGATTGCTGCTAAGCAACGGAATGCAGCTTACGTTTGTTGGTAACATTGCTCCGGAAAAATATAGTGAAAGTCAGTGGTTTGTTGAGGGGGTAGGAACTAACATACGGCTAATTAAAGATTCGGATCTAATAATTCCAGCGGCGTATGCTACTAACAAACTAATTCCGTACGACACAGACCAGTTTGACATATTTCCGTTTGCTGACGCAAGTTCTTACGCTGCGTCAAAAGATTACTTGGTTATTAATCGAGCAAGTAATGACAGGAATGCGTGGTCAAGGTACAACAGATGGTTCCACAGAGATGTAATATCGGCTAGCTTTACTGACAATAGTCTTCCAATAAACATTGACGAAGAGGCAAGAGCCAAGCGACCTATTATCGAGTTTGAAGCAGGACTGAAACTTTATAATTTTGGTACTGAAGCAAAGCTAGACGTATCTCTTGTCGACGACTTTACAAACGATATATTTTCTACAATTGAAGGACAGATAGGATATAACGTAGACGGCGTTGATTTTACACAAGGCACTCGTGTGTTGTTTACAGCAGACACCGATATCCTAGTTAGTGGCAAAATATACGAAGTAAATTTTATAGACGTTGGCAACAGAAGGCAAATTAGTCTAGTAGAAACAGAAGATAGTGTTCCGTTAGAGTACGAAACTGTTTTTGTAACCCAAGGCAACAAGTACGCCGGCTCGAGCTTTTATTACGACGGTGCTGTTTGGAAACTAGGACAGAAAAAAGAAAAGTTAAATCAACCACCTCGGTTTGACTTGTGCGAGTGCGGAGACGGAAATAGACTAGAAGATACAGGCTTTTTTAACAGCTCTACATTCAACGGCACTCCGCTGTTTAGTTATAGACAAGGCACCGGTGCTAACGATCCTCAGCTAGGGTTTCCGTTGTCCTACAGAAACATTGAGAACTCAGGTGATATACTATTTGATTTTAATCTGTTAAGTGATACATTCTCGTATCAATTAGGCGAGGAGTTAATAGAAGTAAAAACAGATCGCGCGTTACTAAGAAAGTACTCAACTAGAGTTAATTTTAAATGGGTTAACGCTTGGGCGAGTACACCAGTTAAGTCTAAGCAATATGTAATTAGACAGTACGATGCTACAAATATTAAAAACAACAACTATAGCATTGACGTCTATAAAGATGCAGGGTTGTTAACTGATCTAAAAGTAATTGTATATGTAAACAACAATCTGCAAGTTAAAAATAAAGACTACGAAATTGATAGAGTTAATAGGTCAGCGTTTGTAAGATTTTACCAACCATTAAGTTCTGGTGACGTTGTACAAATTAAAACTGATTCAAAGACAGTAAAGAATAATAACGGATATTATGAGTTCCCGCACAACTTAGAACGCAATCCTCTCAATGACGATGTTGCTGACTTTACACTGGGAGAAGTTGTAGATCATGTTGATTCATTAATTGAAGAACTTCCTGACTTTTTAGGTTCGTTTCCTGGACCAGGAAATCTAAGGGATCTAGGCGACGTTGGTAGATTCGGCAAACGTTTTGTTAAGCACACTGGCTCAATTAACTTTCCGTTGTATCACTTGACCAGCAAAGATTATAACATTGTTAAAGCATTGCGTTACAGTCGAGACGAATACGCTAAGTTCAAACGAGTGTTTTTAGACACAGCAAGTAGTTTAGGTTTTGACGGTGACACGCGAATACACGTTGATAAAATACTAAAGCATGTTAACAAAGATAAAATCAAGACACAGCCGTTTTATTTCTCTGACATGGTAGCGTATGGCCCTAGTACTATTGTCGAGTACAACGTATTAGATTCAAGGACGCAAATGTATGCACTGAGTCGTGAGTTTAACTTAGACACCCTGTCAGCTAACAGTGTTGTACTTTACTTAAACGGCCAGCAGCTTATTCACGGCAGAGATTACACGTTTAACGCCCAAGGCTTTGCTGAGGTCTCTGCTGGACAACAAGAAAACGACCTCCTTGAGTTTGTAGATTACCAATCATCAGATGGGTCGTTTATTGCTCCTACTCCTACTAAACTAGGGCTTTATCCTAAATTTGAACCAGAAATAACAATAGACGACACGTATCAAACTGTTGCACCAAGCAATGCTGGTCCTTATAAAGTATATGGCGAAGTTGATAATGCAGATTCTAGCGCTGTACGAGGATGGTTTACTCCAGTTTATAATACCAAGAGCGCAGCAAGAGCAGCAGACAGTCGTGGTGAGGTTTTTCAAATTAGACTTAAAGGACTAACTGAAACACTGTACATGTCATCTAACGCAGCAAACGTACTGGGCGGTGAAGACAATATTGAGGTTGACGCGTACCCGACAGGCGTTCCGTTTATACGAGGACACGACGGCAGCTATATTCGTGCTTACTTGGACTACAGAGATGAACTATTGCTTGATCTCGAGAAGCGTATATTCAACAATATTAAGGTGCAGTGGTCTGCAGACGTAATCGATGTAGACGGGTTCTTTGGTGGCGACTTTAGAGAGTCGGCGTTTACAGCAGCAGAGATTAATAGAAGCTTGTCTCCTGAGTTTACACAATGGCTCAAGCTAATTGACAACGATTATACTGACAACTATTTCTACAGTAGAACCAATGAATTTACCTACAACTATACTAATGCTAATAATCCGATAGAAAAGGATGTTCCGGGCTTTTGGAGAGCAGTGTATAAACGTGCGTATGACACAGACACTCCGCACAGTCATCCATGGCACTTGTTGGGCCTTAGAATAAAGCCTATGTGGTGGGATGAGGTATACGGATCTGCACCGTATACCAGCGACAACCTTATATTGTGGCGTGATCTAGAACAAGGAATTGTTAGAGAACCTGGAAAGCAGATTGTATTTCTTGAAAAATATGCAAGGCCCGGACTGGTCAATTTTATTCCGTCAGACAACCAAGGCAAGTTAAAATCTCCTCTAGATGCCGGATATGTTAAAAACTTTGTGTTACGATTAAGCACCCAGAACTTTAAGTTTGGTGACCAGGCACCTGTTGAAACTGCATGGAGAAGAAGCTCACATTATCCGTTCTCGGTGCTAACGACTATGCTTCTAAACCAGCCTGCAAAAGTATTTGGCGCGGGTTTTGATGTTAGTAGAATTGAAACAAACCCAGCAGGACAGCGCATATACACAGAGACTTTGAAATTTATCTCGAATAAAGACGTAGTATTTCCAAATACAGCATTGGCTGAATCGAGGGTATTGACCAGCGGGTTTGTAAACTATATCTACAACCTAGTAGCTGGCGACGTTCTTTCTGTTTATTCAGATTATCAGTCGCAGTTTACGTCACTGAGAAATAAGTTAGGATTTAAACTTGCAGGTTTCAGCGACAAGTCTAAAATAAATCTAGTGCTAGAAAGCACTACACCAAACCAAAGCGACCGGGCAGGAGTGTTTGTTCCACAAGAAAACTACCAAGTGGTGTTCAATACTAGCTCACCTATTGACTTTGTGGTGTATAGCGGCGTTGTAATCGAGAAGTCTGCTAGTGGATTCATACTTAGAGGATATAACAACGAATTTCCGTTGTTGGACTATTATGCACCTAAGGTTGGAACTACTAGCGTAGATATTACTGTAGGAGGAATATCTGAGATTCCTTCTTTATGGGAAACAGACACGCTGTATTATGAAGGTCAAGTAGTAGAACACAATAACGTCTATTACCGTGCTACTACTAGATTTACGTCAACTGCTGTCTTTTCCATAACTAACCTAGCCAAGTTGCCTAAATTGCCTGTGAGCGGCGGTAAGACGGCAAACTTTAAGAAAACCTTTGATAGCAGAAAGACACTAACGTTGCAATACGGTGAGAGATTATCTTCGTCACAGGAAGTAATAGACTTTCTGTTAGGATACGGCGAACGTTTAGAATCTCTAGGCTTTGACTTTAATTATGCAGAAGAAAACATAGTTAACAATTGGTATCAAGCAGCTAGGGAGTTTCTATTCTGGACTACCCAAGGATGGGCTGCTGGTACGGCGATTACAATATCGCCTGCTGCTAATAGAGTTGAGTTTAAGAGAGACTTCGCTGTTGTGGATAATATATTCGACAGCTTTTACACATACAGCCTGCTAAAAGCAGACGGTCTTTCGTTAGAAACTGAGTTTAGTAGTTTATTGCGTAACGAAAATAGCTTTGGTATAGAAACAGTTAACACCGACGATGGATTATATTCAGTTGCGTTGCCTTTAGTGCAAAAAGAGCACGTGGTGATACTCGACAATAGAACTATTTTCAACGACGTGATTTACGAGCCGTCTACTGGCTATAGAAGAGACAGAATTAAGATTGCAGGATATCGCTCAGGCGATTGGAACGGCGGTCTAAATATTCCAGGATTTGTGTATGACAGTGCAGTAATTACTGAATGGGAAAGCTGGAAAGATTTCCGTATTGGTAGTCTTATCAAGTACAAGCAGTTCTATTACGTAGCAACTGAAAATGCACCTGGCTCTCAAGAATTTAATCCTACTCTTTGGTTTAGATTAAGTGAGAAGCCCGAAGCAGAGCTTATTACCAACTTTGATTACAGAATCAATCAATTTACTGACTTCTATGACTTAGATACAGACGGCTTTGATGCTGAGTTACAAAGAATGGCCAAGCACCTAACAGGATACCAAAAGCGTCGGTACCTAGCAAACATTATCAACGACGACATATCTCAGTACAAGTTTTATCAAGGTATGATTCAAGACAAGGGTACTAAGAATGTGCTGTCTAAGATGTTTGATAAGCTAGGAGCAGCAGGTAAAGAAAGCTTAGAAGTCTTTGAAGAATGGGCCATTCAAGTAGGAAGATACGGTGCTATTGACGCTGTTAGTCAGCTGGAGATTAATCTCAAAGAAGCCCAGATGCAACTGTCACCTCAGCCGGTTGAACTTGTCGACAATCGTCCTGCTACTAATTTAGAAAAGGTATACAGAATACTACCAAGTGAACTCTACGACAGGCCTAGTGACTACAAATCTGCACCTTTCTTTACTAAGCCAGTGACTGAAGAG
>Ga0307931_1001787_pt1 | contig 14049 bp, 8 predicted proteins | sample OrgLakmetageno47_FD_201816 | JGI IMG/M metagenome (GOLD analysis project Ga0307931, IMG submission 201816) | Saline water microbial communities from Organic Lake, Antarctica - #47 | ecosystem: Environmental > Aquatic > Non-marine Saline and Alkaline > Saline | place: Antarctica: Organic Lake... | reverse complement strand
ACTTCAAAAGTGGCGACAATATCCCACGGTCCGTCTGTGAGACACAGTCATGCACGGTGGGCATCAGGGGAGGGAACGGATTCCTAGGAACTTCGGGCCACCGACAGATGATGAACCCTTCCGTTACGAATTTTCAGCACCGCTTGGTACTTGAATTATCCGTGGGACTCTCGTTTGATCAAAGGCAGGCACAATGGAGGATTGATTTATTTTGGCTGCAGCTACTTGCATTGTCAGCACGATCTTGCCGATCACTAGCGCGGAACCTGCACTCTTCGGGGTATACGCAGTCGACTTGCTCTCAAAGTGGAGGGCCTTGCGAGGGTTTCGAAAAACGCTGTATGTCAATGGGGTCTTTCTTTGTGTTTGGGGAGTGCTCACTGGACTAGTACAATAGACTAGACTAGACTAGACTAGACTACTAGACTAGGATCAGCTCTTAAGGATCAGCTCTTCAGGAGATCTATGGGCAATCAATCTACAATAATCCTTGGGTTGGCTATGAGGGTTTTTCATTTGCTTTGGTGGGAGACATTTTTTTATCAAAAGGTGCATTTATATGTCTATTCAGGTAATTGTTGAAATGCTGCCACGCTAAGGGAATACGTGGTTACAATCGGGAGGTCTCACGTGTTGGTAGTTGGTACTGAAAACCGATTTTTCTTGTACTGCAGTGCTAAACTTTGCTTAGGGAGCGAGGTATAAGAGTGAACCCCCCCACCCGCATCACCTAAAACTGCCCATAATTCCATGGAATTTATCGGACCTCTACTTCAATTACCGTAAGTGAATTGGCGAAGATAAATCCTGATTTGACACAGGCTCCAAAGGTCCGGAAATAGAAGGCTAACAGGGACAGGAATACAAAGGAAGAAATAGTATTCTTTGGCTTTTAAGCGATCTGTGTACTTGAGTTATACGGAACAGCGGAATGCAATTATTTCAATTGCAATTGTTTAAACGTAAACAGTAAACAGAAAACACAGATATCTACTAAAGCAATGTTCCTCTGCGGGACTGCTCCATGTCATCAAGATTCATCTGGAGCGGTACTCGTGGCATTGCAGACAAGGCAACGTCTAGGGCAAATGTCATTTTGTGTTCTACAGATTCCACCTGGAAGGAGTCGCAAACGTCGAATTGCTTAGCACCAGCCTCCGTTGACATATTTGGTGTCGTTAGTATTTGCGTTTCACCCATGTCAGGAGTGCCTGATGAGCAAATGTCGCTTCCTTGCGCACTCCGCAAGAGCGCCTTCAAAGGGCCGATGTCGCTGTTGCCAACGCCGATAACACCAACTCCAGCTTCTTCAACCTCGTCTTCGCTTCGATCACTGTGGACGTCTACATCATTGATGATATCTCGAGGCGGGGACATGACCAGTGGTCGTTTCTTACCTACAGGCTGTTTCACACCTGGTGATTGTTTTGAAGATCCAGGAGGGCGCGCTAGAGCAGCTTGCGCCACAGGTGATCTCGCGCTGGCCTGAAAAAGAAGTGGGTATATGAAAGGGATGCATTAATTAGCAGTAAATTTGTGTTCTATCTTCAGCGCCCTGAAATTCATCTCTTTGTTTATATTCCAAGGTCATTGCTTACGAAACATTCACAATTGCGGGTACCCACCTTGATTGCACGAATCACCGGATAAATATCCTTAGCACCATTAGCACAGATAACTTCTGAGGCCCAGAGTGCATTGAACCCAGCCTTTTGAAGCTTGTCGCTTGCTTCGGTGAGCTTTGTTTTGTCCACATAACCACTGTGCTCATCACGGAATACTGGCACTGGAGCGATCTTTGCAGTGTGTGGTGGTAAGTTAAAATACAACTCGCAGGTGGCATCTATGCTTAAGCCTTCGCCCACCAGCACAAGCTTCACTTTGGCCTCCTTGGGTAATTTGTTGCACAAGTCTGCCAATGCATTTGCCTCATCCTTATCGAGTACTTCAGAGATAACCTCCAAACCGTACGCTGGTGCCACTTCTATCAGATTCACTGCGCGCTCAGGGCCTAACAACCGCCAGCTGAGCACCACTGCCGTGCAGCCACACGAAGATGCTTGTGCAAGCTGTAACTCTGAGAGAACAGGACCGCGCCAAATGACAGGAAGTGGTGACATACCCAAGGGCTGCTTCTGGTTGTTGTGATTGCTGCGAGCTCCTGCCTGTTCCTCCATTACGGTCTTTACATCAAGCAGACTGCACCCGCCCTCCATCGGGTCCATGTACACAGCAGCTGCGGTGGCGCCGCCCACACGGAAGGCACGACTCAGGTTCGCTGGCTCGGGCAAGTCTTCAATCAGCTGGACATTTCTCCTATTGTTGCCGATTTGGGGCAGGGATATTCGGCGCCGGTACTCGGCTATCAGCGCCACGGTCTTACCCCGCTTCACCAACATCGTAAACAGTGCATTGTGCGTGGTCTTGGTACCTCGAAGGGCCAACAAGCTTGCAGCTTCTTCAGCAGGCACAGGCACCTCCGGCAACGGCAGCAGAGCCGCAATGGAAGCACGCACTTCGCGCTGATGTGCTGCATCATTCAACTTGTTAGACCATCCGCCTTCTTTGCCTGCGCTGCATCCCAAACCATGCACTGCGCCCGCCTTCACCAGCGCATACAAGTTGACGAATTCTTCTTCGTCTATACTGCCATTCTTGTCCGCATCAGCCATGAAAAATGCCGTGTAGAGGTCCGTGTCCGATGGCAGCATGCTTTCACCGCTCTCTTTCATCAAGCGCACTACTAACGCTATGAAGTATTCTCTGCTCAACGCACCAGGGCTACTCTCTGGGCACGCAGCTCTGAATGCTTCCCGCAGGGCCTCCACTTCTTGTGCCGAAGCAACGCAAAGCGCGGCTGCTATAGATGTCTTTACCTTGCTGCGCTGCGCGACATGGGCACACTCTTTGTTGTTGCCTGCGTCTATTGTTACCTCAGGCGACAGTGGCAGTATTTGCATTTGAGCTACTCCTGCACTATGGCGTGGATCTGTTGCCATCGTCGTTGAAGACGGTTCGATGCTAATTCCCTGTGCTTCGATGCTAATTCCAACGTCAGGAGTGCCTGATGAGCCAATGTCGCTTTCTTGCGCACGGCTTTGATTGGCAGCGAGAACGCGAGCGCGGCTTTCTTCCTGTAGCTTCCGAACATGCACTTTTCTCAAGCCAACTGTGGGTGACATCAGAACACTGTCATCGACACTCGCCATTTGAGCCAGTGAGAGCACTCCAGCTCGACGAATGGCGGCCTCGAAATGTTCGAGTTTGTGATGCCGCAGGAGCGCCTTCAAAGGGCCGATGTCGCTGTTGCCAACGCCGATAACACCAACTTCAGCTTCTTCAACCTTGTCTTCGCTTCGATCACTGTGGACGTCTACATCATTGATGATCTCGCGAGGCGGGGCCATGACCAGTGGTCGTTTCTTACCTACGGGCTGTTTCACACCTGGTGATTGTTTTGAAGATCCAGGAGGGCGCGCTAGAGCAGCTTGCGCCACAGGTGATCTCGCGCTGGCCTGAAAAAGAAGTGGGTATATGAAAGGGATGCATTAATTAGCAGTAAATTTGTGTTCTATCTTCAGCGCCCTGAAATTCATCTCTTTGTTTATATTCCAAGGTCATTGCTTACGAAACATTCACAATTGCGGGTACCCACCTTGATTGCACGAATCACCGGATAAATATCCTTAGCACCATTAGCACAGATAACTTCTGAGGCCCAGAGTGCATTGAACCCAGCCTTTTGAAGCTTGTCGCTTGCTTCGGTGAGCTTTGTTTTGTCCACATAACCACTGTGCTCATCACGGAATACTGGCACTGGAGCGATCTTTGCAGTGTGTGGTGGTAAGTTAAAATACAACTCGCAGGTGGCATCTATGCTTAAGCCTTCGCCCACCAGCACAAGCTTCACTTTGGCCTCCTTGGGTAATTTGTTGCACAAGTCTGCCAATGCATTTGCCTCATCCTTATCGAGTACTTCAGAGATAACCTCCAAACCGTACGCTGGTGCCACTTCTATCAGATTCACTGCGCGCTCAGGGCCTAACAACCGCCAGCTGAGCACCACTGCCGTGCAGCCACACGAAGATGCTTGTGCAAGCTGTAACTCTGAGAGAACAGGACCGCGCCAAATGACAGGAAGTGGTGACATACCCAAGGGCTGCTTCTGGTTGTTGTGATTGCTGCGAGCTCCTGCCTGTTCCTCCATTACGGTCTTTACATCAAGCAGACTGCACCCGCCCTCCATCGGGTCCATGTACACAGCAGCTGCGGTGGCGCCGCCCACACGGAAGGCACGACTCAGGTTCGCTGGCTCGGGCAAGTCTTCAATCAGCTGGACATTTCTCCTATTGTTGCCGATTTGGGGCAGGGATATTCGGCGCCGGTACTCGGCTATCAGCGCCACGGTCTTACCCCGCTTCACCAACATCGTAAACAGTGCATTGTGCGTGGTCTTGGTACCTCGAAGGGCCAACAAGCTTGCAGCTTCTTCAGCAGGCACAGGCACCTCCGGCAACGGCAGCAGAGCCGCAATGGAAGCACGCACTTCGCGCTGATGTGCTGCATCATTCAACTTGTTAGACCATCCGCCTTCTTTGCCTGCGCTGCATCCCAAACCATGCACTGCGCCCGCCTTCACCAGCGCATACAAGTTGACGAATTCTTCTTCGTCTATACTGCCATTCTTGTCCGCATCAGCCATGAAAAATGCCGTGTAGAGGTCCGTGTCCGATGGCAGCATGCTTTCACCGCTCTCTTTCATCAAGCGCACTACTAACGCTATGAAGTATTCTCTGCTCAACGCACCAGGGCTACTCTCTGGGCACGCAGCTCTGAATGCTTCCCGCAGGGCCTCCACTTCTTGTGCCGAAGCAACGCAAAGCGCGGCTGCTATAGATGTCTTTACCTTGCTGCGCTGCGCGACATGGGCACACTCTTTGCTACCACTGCCAATAAGCCGTGCGCTCCAGCTGCTAGTGTTGCTGCTGCATAACCCGCGCACTGCACCAGCCTTAATTAGCATATACAGTTTGATGAATTCTACTTCATCGACACTGCCGCTCTTGTCAGCGTCGGCGACCTCAAAAGCAGCGAGCAAGTCTTCATGTGACGGCATCGGTATATCAGGTTGGCCTTCTTGCATCAACTTCTTGACGAGCGTCATGAAGGCGTATTTTCGCAACGTCACATTAGCGTTGGCACGGCCACCACCAGCAGCTGGCTGTTGGCAAGCAGCTTGAAAGGCACTCCGAAGCGCGTGATCTTCCTCTGGTGTGAGCTTAAAAAGTCCTCCTCCCACTGATGCTTCTATGCGCGCTATTTGTGCTGTATTTGTCGGTTGTGACTGCGTTGCTCCTCCACCGTTGCCTAATAATCCAACAATTTTGTTCCCGTGGGTTCCATTGCCACCACTGAGACCATTAATTCGACCGCGTGCAACAAGGTTAAACAGGTTTACAAATTGTTCCTCGTTTACAGAGATAGTCGTATTCATGTCCGCGAGGTCAAACGCTGCGTGTAAGTCCAAATCAGACGGCTGCGAGACATGTCGCTCTTGGGCGAGCTTTCTTGCAAGCTTCATAAATTCTTCTTTCCCTAGTTTGGGTGCAACGATGCATGTGCCCGACAGATATAATGACTCGCGAGCACATGCATCGTTGCACTTCATGTCATTACCGTCTGCACTTTTTTCGTGGCCAGGCTGAACGGCGAGGGCACACGCTTCGCGAAACTTGCTCCGGAGCACGTTAACGTCGGCTTGCCATGCGGCTGCATCTTTCTCAGCAGCTCGACGCACTGCCGCTTGCGAATCGCCGTCGCTGCTGTTGCCCTGGTGCATGCCTTCACTCGCAGCTGTGGTCGTGAGCGCGACACGGAAGGCATCCAGCTTGGAACCTGTACCTTGGACTTTGCCCCACATGGGCACTCCAAAAAAACGACTGCTGCCGCCGCTCAATCCATGTACTTTTCCAGCTTTTATGAGCGAACATAAAACCATAAATTCGTCTTCATCTACAATACCATTGGCGTCGGCATCGGCGATTGCGAAAGCCACGTCTAAGTCTGCGTCTGATGGCCCAGAAATATCAACGTTGGTAGAATTACCTTGTCCTACAAACGACATGCCGTGACGGCTTCCACGAGGTAATTCAAGTGTAGCTTCTGAATATATGTGAGCACTTCTAGAAATCACCAATTGTTTTACGAGCTGTTTGAAGTCTTTCTTTCTGAGGCCGCCACTACTGCCGTCAGTTGCGCCACTATGAGTTCCAGGCAGTGCCTTCTGAAAGTGCAATCGCAATTCTGCAGCTTCATCAGGAGAAAAATGCGCGAAAACATTACCACTTTTGTCACACTTTCCACCATTTTTTTGTCTGTGCTTACCCTTTGGGCGCGACTCAGCTGCAGCTTTCATCTGGGCTCGCCTTGCAGCAAGGGCGCTACCTGTAGTGATGTCGCCCGCCAATTCCAACACCGCAGGTCCCACCTCTTTCTCAAATAACATGGCAACCTCGGCCATAGGCGGCCTTTCCAGAGGTTTTTGAGCCCAACAAGCTTTGAAGATTTTCGCGAGCGGCTTCGGTGGTGCTGGATGCTTCAAAGGTATGCCATCTTTGCCTGGAATTATACAGGGCCGAAGTCTTGTCATCGTGGATGTAATGATTTCGTGGACAGCCTTGTTCTCATGAGGTGGTCGCTTGAACCAGAGCTGCCAAAGCATGATACCTAATGCGTAAACGTCTGCCGCTGAGTGGTTTACTTTCTTCAGCTCCTCATCGTCCACAAAACACTCAGGGCCTGAGTAAGCAGGATGGCCTAATATGAAGGAACTATTTGGGGGGCAGCCGTCAATTGCAACACTGATGCCTCCATCTTGAGCAACTTTGCACGGTTCATCAGGTATGTTGCCTTTTCCATGGCCATTGAAAATATCGGAGTGGTTGCCGAGACGAACATGACCGAGCAGGCCGCTCAGCCTAACACTCTTTTGTGTCGGATTATTGAATAGTACATGTTCAGGCCGCAAATCTCGATGAACTACTCCATGTTCATGAAGAAAGCATAAAGCGCTCATGAGTTCTGTGACAATGCGAACAAACTCCTTCTTGGTGAAGGCATCATCGTAATATTGAGCAGCGAGAGTACCGCCACTGCAAAACTCCATCACGACGAATAGTCCAGGTGGACCTCCACTCGTATCTGAAGCTGCTCCAGCCTCTATCGAATCCAAGTCACCCATGTTGCTCTTCTTCTTTTTCTTCTTCAATCTATTCCTACCTTTCTTGCCACAGTCTGCGCCGCTTTCCGAGTAAGGCGTAGTTCCAAATATTTTAACGAGGCAAGGATGAGCAAGATCAGCCAATCGGGCTACTTCTAGCGCCGCTGCAGCTTCAGCTTTAGTCCTCAGTTTCCCCTCTGGAAAACTACTGCCACCTATTGTGAAACGCTTCGCGACTATTTCATGAGCCCCGAGGTACGTGCCACTGTATAGTGCTGCCCCTGAGGTCGCACCCCACGCAAAAGGCTTGCTGTCTAGCTTCACGTCGTTCCACGGCAGAGAATATGCTTCGGAATCAATAGCATCGCCCGCATTTTTAGTATTTGGCTCTTCACTTGGACAAAATAACTTTGAAACAATTTCAATGATCACAACAACTATCGGCAGAACTTGGGTGATAATGTTCTGCACAATCGCGAACAATTGTGAGTTCACCATAAAAAATGAGGTAGTTGCAACCGGAAAAGCACCCAGAAATCCTAAGAGAGCTATAATTTGAGTAAGAAAGCGAAATAGAAAGCTCGTGCACTCTGAACGTGTCTCCGCAAGAAGGACATAAGGAGCGAAAAAGATGACGGAGACGAAAGTGAACAATTCGAAGATGCACAATACTATCACTTGAACGTATCCCCATGGAGCCAGGGCGTTTACAATCAAGGCAAAGCAAAGAAATCGCACGACAGATGCTGGGTAGTAGCTGACATGCTTTGGTGTAAATTTGTTGAAGAGGAGGCCATAAGCGTCGTTTATGTCTTTGTCGTCGTCTTTAGGAATCCACTTGCCCGACTCACATCGAGCTCCGAACATGAATGCGGCAGCGCCTTCTAATGGCGTGCTGCTTTGCCAAAGAACCTTCTCAGTTGGCATTCTACCGTTGATATTGAGTGCTCGTTGCATCGCCAAAGGAGCTCTCTCGTTGCTGAAGAGACCGCAAAACTCGTGGTAATCTAAGATACCATTGCCGTCAATGTCAAGTTCCCTAAAAAGAGCTCGGCCCTCGCGTTTCGTCATGCCCATGTGTCGTGCAAACTTCATGATCTCGGCGGATGATAGATATCCTCCCATGGTGCTACTGCTGTGCTCGCCTAGTAAATGGTCATGAGAACGCGGGCTTCGGCGAGTCACATTGGCAAGAGGTTTCCACAAAGAAACTTTCAAGAACGCGTAACTAAGCTTGAAGAGCCATGAAACAAAGACACCAATTAGCACAATCTGTGTCAAAGCTACGACTTTCCAACCCATGGCCGAATTTCGAGCACATAGCACCCCAATGGAAATGTCAAGCATTCCTATCGACATGGCCAAAAACACTTTGATTTCAATATGCGGAAAGCGATATCCGCCTTGAATCTGCATTGTAGAATAACCAAATAGATGTGCCACGCCCAGAAATGCAAGGTGCACAACAAAAGTAAAACTCATGGCGAAGCAGACCCAAAAGATATGCATCCGCATTGCAATTGATGCTTTGGTGTCCCACTGTTCGGACTCTTGCTTCAGAGTCAAAATCTCGACGATGCCATCACTTGTCGATGGCACACTGACAGTGGCCACGTTATTGTTACCCGTGGAGTCGGACCCACTGCTGTCACTCCATAGCGCATATAGATTCGCGTGGTCTCCATCGACGAAGCGTCGTCCTGGAATAATCTCTGACGCGTTGAATGCCCGATCGTAGACAGCAACAGTATCTTGCTCCATACCTAAGTTTTTCCCTGTTGTAAAATCACCATCCTGTCCAAATATAAATTTGCCTGTGTATTGTCGGCAGTCTCCAAAGTTTGCGTTGATGCCTTTTGTGGTAACAATACCGTCAACGTATAGTACCATTGAAGATCCATCCCAAGTCAACACTACATAATGCCAGGTGTTGGCGGACATGAATGCGCTGCCGTCGATGCTGACGCAATTTCTTTTCGATCCTGCTGACCAAGTGAACCTGCAGCAGATTTTAGAAGATGGTGAAATAAGTAAGAGTGGACTCACAAGGGAATTTGATGCGACTCACCAGAATAAATCTTTGGAGGTGGAAAACGGCTTCACCCAAGTTTCAATAGTATACTTCGAAGATAGAATAAAAGACGAGGTAGTCGAGAAATAATAGGTAGACTGGGACTCTGGGAAATTCCATGAAACTGATGTTACAGCAGGGCTGCGCGACCATCCATCGAAACTGATCGATTCGGTTACACCAATTTTCAATGATGATGCGCTGATTGTTGCATCAAAATCGTCAAGTGCAATATTTCTACCGCTACTGTCCATCCACAATGCGTGTACTTCTAGATCGTCCACGACAACATGCCTTCGTCTAGGGAAAATCTCTGATGTGGCCCATGCACGTCTGTAGATTACCACCGTATCCTGTTCCATAGCTAGATTGCTTCCAGCTTTCAAGTCATTACTCTGCCCGAACGTTAATTTGCCTGAATATTCGAGGCAATCTGCAAAATTTGCACGAATACCGCTTATAGTGGGAGTTCCATCAACATGAAGCAACATCGTAGACCCGTCCCAAGTAAGGACCACATAATGCCACGAGGCAGCCGAAGTAAAGGAGCCGCCGTCAATACTGATGCAGCTGCTTTTCGATTGTGTAGACCAGCTAAACCTGCCAAATGAAATCAAAACAAAGACGCATACATCAAGTGTAGAGAAATAGAGTCATTGACGCATTATCTATGTTCAGACTCTGTAGATACCTCTCACGAAGACAGTCCTCATATTACAGACTAAGCTCTCGGCCACAAGTATCAGAACTAGGCTAGTTCTAGCGTGGCAATCAACTAATCATCCAACCGATATATATCGAAAATCGGTAGCGACATCAATAATTCGTTAACATACCAGGAGTAAGCGCTTGATGTTGAGTACGGTTTTATCCACGTTTCGATCGTGAACACGTTTGGAAGGACAAAGTTGTCTGCACTCGAGAAATAATATGAGTTTTGATTACTCGGAAATACCCATGATCCTAAACTTGGCATTGAACGCACCACAGAAGAACCCGATGTAGCACATGGACATTTGTATACGGTCACTCCTGTCACATGATTAGACCACTTTAGTCGACGACGTTTGTCAATGAACGGCGCCTTAGATTGGTCGCTGAAAACGACGTTCGTCAACGAATAAGCCCACTGCGGCGGCTCAATCCCTTGGAGATTGAAAATCGTCAAGCTGCCTGCAAAGTCGCGTCGATACGCTTTCGGTGCGCTGCGGAGCTTGCTCGTGACAGCGATGACTTGCACGAGGAAGAGCAATGAAAGTGGATCGCCAGCATTATTGGTCGATCCTTTGAACCGACGATTACCTCCACCTACAGACTTCATTACCGATGAGCCAACAGAACCTGTGACACCTGAACTAAGTGCGCCACCCAGGGTGAGAGTACCCAAAGCAGCCAAGAGAGCTGCGCCAGATGCTCGTCCCACAACCGTTTCGAAGTCTTCAGATGCCACGGTCGGCTCTACTGTAGGAAAAATGCTAGGCCCAGGAGTCGGAGTGGGCACAGGAAGGAACGAAGGCACCGATGATGGGAGCGGAGTCGGCACGGGAGTAAGTGTAGGCAGAGACGATGGTATCGGAGTCGGGACTGGAGTGGGCCATGGGGATGGCTTTAGGCTGGGTCTTGGGCTCGGCACTGGCATAGGTACCATTGACGGCGACGGTGATGGTTGCGGTGTCGGAGCAGAAGACGGTTGAAGTGTAGGGACCCCAGAAGGATGTGGTGAAGGCATAGGCGTAGGAACTGGAGTTGGGAATTTCGTAGGGCGGCTTGGCGACGGTGTTGGAAGGTCTGTGGGCACTGGAGTTGGATAGGAAGTTGGCGCACTTGAAGGTGAAGAAGTCGGCAGCAGTGTTGGTGTTGATGTTGGAAGTGGAGTCGGAGATGCTGTAGGCTTCGATGAAGGGACCAAAGTGGGCACCGAGGTGGGGTAAGGAGTTGGCGCACTTGAAGGAGAAAATGATGGTAATGGTGTTGGTGACGACGATGGAAGTGGAGTCGGAGATGTTGTAGGCACCAGCGAAGGAACCAGGCTTGGTAGAGAAGTTGGATCTGACGTAGGGGCTGGCGTCGGGACTGGTGTTGGGTATTTGGTTGGTCGACTCGGTGCTGGCGACGGAAGAATCGTTGGAAGCGGAGTCGGCTCAATGGTAGGGACCTATAAGATTGAAAGCGATGAACAAACAGAGTAGGCATTTAGTATACAGATTTAGTTAACATGAGTAATTTATCCTGAATAGAGACAAGTAAGACCGAACTTGTCATCTACCGGTGAAGGGATTATGCTTGGAACTGGACTTGGAAATGGTGACGGCTCCAGTGAGGGAACTGGCGTTGGCATAATCGAGGGGACTGGTGTTGGCAAAGATGAAGGTGCGGGCGAGGGCAACGATGTTGGACTTAATGAAGGGACTGGTGTGGGTAGAGGTGAAGGTACAGGCGAAGGCAATGGAGTTGGAGACAATGTAGGGACCGGAGTTGGCAAGAGCGAAGGAACAGAAGTTGGAAGTGGAGAAGGAGATGACGTTGGAGTCAACGACTTGCAATCATCGCCATGACGCACTGCAGGAATGAATGAGGTCGCACAATTCAGGCACTTCAGCCAGCTCGAACCAAAGTTAAACCAGCCTTCAGGGCAGCTGTCCGCAAAGTGAAGTGACGCAGAGTCCTCACGGAAAATGTCCCCGTGTGAGCCACTGGAGTCATAATTACCATCAAATTCGTACCCTAGAAAGCTCAATCTCGTGGTTGACGTGTAAACATGGATTGCACCTCCGTAGTGATTCACGCGATTGCTTCTAAATATACAGTCAACCAAGGTGCCCGTTGCGCCGCCACCCACTCGAATGGATCCTCCGTCGTAACGCGCATAGTTTCCATCAAAAGTGCAACGAGTTAAAGAAAACGTAATCGCCGCACTTATGCCTATGCCGCCCCCATAGCCCGCAGACACAGAGTTTTTTCTTAAAGTGCATTCCGTCATAGACAGAACTGCAGAGCTCGACGACGTGTAGTAGCCCCCACCATGACTAGCTGTATTATTAAATATTGATACACGCGTCAGCGACACCGTCGAAAAAGCGCCACCTCCAATGCAACCGCCATAAGATGCGTAGTTCGAGCTCATCACGCTGTCCACCATCACCAGCGAGCTTGATTCCACATACACTGCGCCGCCCCACCCCGTCGACGCCGTCCTGCAGCTCGTGATGGTCACACTCGACATGCGAAGTGCAGAGAACTCACCAACGTAGACAGCAGCACCGTAGTTGGAGTATTTGCTAAACGTCGACACAAACCCATTCGATATGGTCAAGTTGCGGAACGCCACATTCATTCCGGTGCCATACACCAAAAAACATCGCACTGAATCGCCCCCGTCCACCGAGTATTGGCCTCCGCCGTCAACCACGAGTCCGGTAAGAGCTGCTTGGGACGCAACACGAAACATATAAATTGTGTCAGTCAACTGTATGTCAGCGCCTAGCATCAGTGTTCGATTGATCATGAATGCCTCCTCCAGGTCATATTGCGTCGTAATCTTAAGGAAGGTACCGGTCGACGACTTGCAATCGTCGCCATGAAGCACCGCAGCAGTGAACGATGATTCGCAATTCGAACACTCCAGCCAGCCGTAGCCGAAATTGTAATAGCCAAGAGGACAACTGTTCGCGAAGGTTAATGTTGCGGAATCCTCTCTATAAATGTCTTTGTACGAGCCGCTGAAGTCATAGTTACTAACAAACTCATATCCTTGAAAAGCAACTGTCGTGGTCGACGTTAAAATAGCGACGGCGCCACCATAGCGCTTTGCACGGTTCCCCCTAAATGTGCAGTCTAACAAGGTTCCCGTCGCGCCAAAACCAACTCGAAGAGCCCCTCCGTCGAGGTCGGCGGAATTATGAACAAATATGCAACGTGTGAGGTAAAATGTCATTGTCGCACTGATATCTATGCCACCCCCGTAGCCTGTAGATGCTGAATTGATCGCCAAGGTGCAGTCTGACATGCTCAGTGATGCTGTGCTCGACGACGTGTAGTAGCCTCCGCCCATGTGGCCTGAGTTGTTCGAAATTGCTACACGTGTCAGGGAGACCACTGATAAGTCCCCACCTCCAATGCAGCCGCCATAAGATGCATAGTTCGAACTCATCACGCTATCCACCATTATGAGCGAACCTGACACTACATACACTGCGCCGCCCGAACCCGTCGATGCCACGCTGCAGCTGGTGATAGTCACGCCCGACATGCGAACCGTAGCTGATCCACCCACATACACGGCAGCGCCATAATACGACTCCTTGCTCGTCGACGACGCATACCCGTTCGATATCGTCATGTTGCGAAACGCCACATCTATACCGCTGCCGTACACGAAGAAGCACCGCACCGCATCGCCCCCGTCCACCGAGTACAGCCCACCGCCATCGATCACCAGCCCGGTAAGAGCTGCATCCGAAACACATCGAGTCATGTATATTGTCTCTGTCGTATGAATCTTCTTACCAAGCGCAAGAGTCCGATTGAACATCATTGAAACTACTAGTTGGCGTTGCGTCGTGATGTTCGTAAAAGTCCCTGTGGTATGCTTGCAGTCGTTGCTGAGAAGCACTGCGGGTTTGCATGACGACACACAGTTCGGGCACTCCAGCCAGCCAGAGCCGAAGTTAAATGAGCCATCAGGACAGCCACTTTCAAAGCTCAAAGTTGCAGCGTTGGAGCGATAGATGTCCTCATGGGAGCCGTAAGGACCTATGTT
>Ga0307931_1001785_pt1 | contig 14056 bp, 9 predicted proteins | sample OrgLakmetageno47_FD_201816 | JGI IMG/M metagenome (GOLD analysis project Ga0307931, IMG submission 201816) | Saline water microbial communities from Organic Lake, Antarctica - #47 | ecosystem: Environmental > Aquatic > Non-marine Saline and Alkaline > Saline | place: Antarctica: Organic Lake... | reverse complement strand
GCCTTCTGGAGCGAATTCGCTAGCGCATTTGCAGCTCAAGTGCATTCTATATGTGCCTCTGTGACTGCTGTGTGCTTGTCTTTCTTTGTTTTTGGGAGAGTATTAACTAGACTAGACTAGACTAGAGAATATGGCAGAACAAGTATAATTCGGCTAGGTGACCATATGCACAATACAATTTTTATCTCTTATTCAAATGACTCCGTACTCCGACCAACCCGCGATATTTCTATGCCATTCCTTAAACTTCATCGGGAGTTCCTTGGATCTCGAGCGCCCAGCCCCGAGTTATCTCTGTGCACCCATTTGACCGAAAATGCACTATCCAGCCAACAAGTAATTGATTGCCGCTTAAGCCAATTCAATGGTCCAGGCTTGCCTCCCCTTTCACTTCCGCGTCCTTTTAAGGCAGTGTGCAGAAGAAGCCCCCCTTGCTCCAGCCGACGGGCGAAGAGGAGGAAGGAAAATGGAGCAACCACGAAGAACGAAGTCCGACGTCCCTTCCTGCTCCCTGAGGTCTGAGGTAAGCGACACCTCACGTTGCGTTAACGCTGCGCTTTACTCGCAGTAGCAGATTCCTGATTGGCAATTGTCCCAGCTAAATTAATTCCACTTAAATTCTTTCTGTTTCTGTACTATATCTTATGCGCAATACAGCAGTACTGCTTATAACGCAAATTACGGTATATATTTTTACTAATTTTGTTTTATGTTTTACGTTCATCTTTTATTGTTTATTGCAGTACACACGACCAATCACTAATGATATCGCCTCGCATAGAACAAACTTATAGATGCAAGGTCATTCAAATGAATTCCATTGCTGTAGCTCCTGGAGTATGCCCATGTCGAGGAGCCACAGAACAGTAACAATCACAACGAAAAAAATGCCGCATAAAACAACTAATCGATGTTCCATACTTGACCAGGACACATCAAGCATATGAGTCAGCAATTCCAATAGTGTAGTAATAGGCTTCGAATCAGTTTTCTTAGAACAGACGACCAGTGTTGTAAGCGTACTCTGCGTGGGACATTGCGCCCATAGCAGCTCCACCTATCACGCCAGCTAGCAGGGCAGTGGTTGGCCGCGACATGCATTTATACAGCACACCCGTTGAAAAACCTGCCCCGATCTGATTGCAATATGGAATTACGCCACCTGTAAGTTCGTCGGCACCTAGCATGTCGATGCCTTTTTCTGTTGACGTGTAGAAGAGTGCGAGCACGCCCATAGCATTGCCTGCGCGGCTGCCATATTTTCCCGCTCCATTAAAGAGTCCATTCATTTTAACTCGCATCTTCGAGCTTGGCGCTTGAGATAAACCTCTAAGGCCACCAAATATCATGCCGCCGATGGATCCCACTGTGTATGCTACTCCACTATTGAAAAATAGCTTCTCGTGGTAAGGCCGTCCTCGAAAATCATATTCTAGATAGTCAGGTTCATCGTCAAAAAGCGAGGCTGGTCTCTGCAAATGCTCAAATTGGCGTTCGTCCATCTTGGATTCCTACTGAGTATTTTAGTTCAATCGCACTTTCGATGCTTGAACGAGGCCTCGAGAAGCTACAGACGTCGGCAGAAGCTACAGATGTAGCGTTTAGCGAGAAGTGTCGCTGTGTGTAAAATGTTGGAGGCGGCTGGAGGCTGCCAATCTGCCAGCTACAGGTACTGGCAAAAATAAGCTGAAAAATACGTGTTTTTTTTTTCGAATGATGATTGAAGATGTCGCTAACAAAAAGCATTTTCTTCCTGTACTTACTGCTGACGACACGTTGACAATACAAGAAGAGTAATTACTGAACGTCAAGAATGCGGGCTCTCTTTCTGGTTGCAGCGCTAGTTCCAGCATTGGGCTTCGTGCCGTCAACGCCCAGTCGTTTGGCGGTCTCGGCGCCGTTCCGGCCTTCTCAGCGCCTTCCAACGGCGGGACCGCGACCGACACGTGGCCCGGGTCACTCGAGGCCCATCGGCCGGGCTTCCATCAAAATGGTTCGAAGGGTTGCTACTTGAATTAGCGTTGGTAGAGTAGAGGCAGCTTTAAGGAGAGATTACATGCTGTTGATCTACTCTAGCTATATAGGTTCAGTTGTCTTGTTTGCCTCGCTTCCGGCAGCTGGCTGCTCAAGTTGCATTTTGCTGTGTGGATGCTTGTGAACCATTGCACACGCAACAGGAAGCAGACTACTACAAAGACTTGGGAATTCCTCGGAGTGCAGACGAGAAAGAAATCAAGTCTGCATTCCGGAAAGCAGCACGAACGTGCCACCCAGATGTAGCCCCTGATAAGTCCGCTGAGTGGGCCAAAGTTAGCAATGCCTACGGGGTCCTTTCCGACCCCGAGCAGAAGAAGCGGTGCGTCACCTGTGAAATGATACTTAATTGTTTTTGGTAGTGGCTTAGTTTGGAATAGGTTTACACTCTTCTAGGTTGAGTTTAGCATGTTGGCTGACAGCCATATGCTCCTAGCCCTGTTGAAGTCCACAACCCGAGCTGGAGGGTTGTTGTTTCTTGTCTTGAAGCAATTCTTACTTCTGCCTCTATTCATCCGCTTGCTTTCTCAACGACTCGTAGGTACGACATGTTTGGCGAAGCTGGCGTTCAGGGTGCAGCCGGAGGTGGGGGCGGAGGCGGCGCGCAGCAGGTAGACCTCAGCGACATTTTCGACTCGTTTTTCGGCGGTGGCGGCGGCCGTGGCGGTGGCTTCGGCGGCATGGGTGGTGCGGGCGCCCGGCAGCGGCAGCGGGGGCCCGTGAAGGGCGACGACCTTCGCTTTGACTTGGAAATTGACTTCGACCGTGCAATCTTTGGCGGCGAAGAGAAGGCGAAGATTCGCCACCTCGAAACGTGTGAGACGTGCAAGGGCGATGGCCTCAAGCCGGGGACCAAAAAGCGTGGGTGTGGCACCTGTGGAGGGCAAGGCGTCGTGATGCAGGTCACGCGCACGCCCCTCGGCAACTTCCAAACCCAAGCCGCGTGCCCGACCTGCCGCGGCACGGGTGAAATCATTGACGAGTTTTGCCCCAAGTGCAGCGGGCAAGGCACGAACCAGGTAGCCAAGACGGTTACGCTCACCATCCCGTGTGGCGTCGAAAACGGCCAGAAGCTTCGGGTGCGCAGCGAAGGTGATGCAGGGCCAAACGGCGGCCCCGCAGGCGACTTGTACATTTTCGTGAACGTGAAAAGGGACTCGCGGTTCCGACGAGAGGGCACTGAGATTTACAGCGACGCCTCGGTGTCCTACGTAGACGCGATTTTGGGGTCGGAGGCGGTGGTACCCACGGTGGACGGCGACGTGACCATCAAGGTGCCCGCTGGGTCCCAGCCTGAGACGGTGCTGCGGCTTAAGGGAAAGGGTGCCCCGAAGCTTGGGTCCAAAGATGACCGCGGCAACCACTACGTGACCCTCAAGGTGAACGTGCCCACTTCGCTCTCAAGCAAAGAGAAAGCCCTGATCGAGGAGCTTAGGGAATTGCAGAAGTAAGGCCTTCTACTTCTAATGTGCTTGTAGCATCCTGGTTGGGAGTTGTAAGAATACGAGCACCAAGAGAGGTGAGTGTGAGCCCTGGCGAATTGCCATAACGAAATTATCATGAAGGCACACACAAGGCGGCCCTCTTTTTCCTTCCTTGTTGCTGCCGCTGATAGGTGTTAGCTGTGTTAGCTTAATGAATAAGTCCTATTGGCTGCCGCAACGATATAGTTATATCAAATAGCCAACCTGATGCGACCTGCTTACGCGCTCCTCACTTCAATAACTACCCAGACGCAGCCCTGGCCAAATCAATGATCAATGGGTCGCGAATGGATTTGGCGACTTCTATATAATCCATATATCATATACTATTTTTAAATTTGAATTCGGACTGACAACTGACAAACTTTATAATACCCAGATGCGTGCGAATTGCGGCTCAAAATACTTGTTAATACAAGCGAACTTAGTTACCTGGCTACATCCACGCCTGACTTAGGACTCGTTAAGGCCCATAAAATGTGTACGCCACCTCGAGTGATTCCAAGAAATCGTGATCGACAAGCACAGTCAGCAGTTAGATGCAGAGACGCATATAGACCCACATCAAATAAACTGATTTCAAGCGTGCAAAGTAAGGGCGTGTGCGAGAAATCCATCGTAGCTCTCAATGAGACGGCGGCGGAGCGGCGCAGCTCGCTTCCATAGTTTTTCTTGCTCCCACTTGTACTGCTGCCGTCCTTCCACCGTTTCCACTAAAATGGGACTCACGTCCATATCAACAAATACGTCCCGCATTCGGCTGTTTCCTTCGCTTGCAGCAGACTCGACTTTTGTAAGTTGAGCTTTGGTGCGACGCTCTTTGCGTTTGGCTTTGCGTGCAAGGCGGGCCGCTACTACAGGATCGAGAGAAACTTCTTCTGGCCCTGCCTTCTTTATGTCTGTTTTTTCAATTGACTCAGGCGCCGCTGCTGCTACAGCGACTGCTTCTAAAGGTGGCTCTACAATAGAAGTGTGTTCGAAAGTAGCTGAAGTCTCGCTCCCGGGTGCAGGCCCGCAACAGACACGTCTCTGGCTCGGAGTCATTGCCTAGAAGGCCAGAACGTACTCAACGAGTAAACTACAAAGACATCAAAAGCAACCCGACCTGGGTCAAAGCACGACAAGCAAGATAATACCGTAACATGAAGCAGAAACTCACCGTTAGGTCATACGGTGAAGCGCGCATGTCTAAAGTGCGTGCGGCGACCGCGAGCTCGAGGATGTCTCCGACCAGCGCAGAGTCCACCCACGGGACAAGCTTCATGGCGTACTTGAAGAGGTCCATGCTTGCGTGCACGCAGCCTGGCTGCTCGTGCGCCGCTTGAGTCTCACGGCTCAGTCCTGATTGCTCGTTCAGGGGCACTGCACCCTCCGTGAAAAAGCGGAAAGCGTCGAAGTGTGTGCACTTGAGGGGCGCGCGAGACTCGACTACCGCGTTTAACGCATCTTGGCTTAGCCGTAGTGGCAACCGCTGGTGACGAGACAGCTTCGCACCTGACGTGCCTTTTGCTTCCTTTGATGCACATGTTTCACAATTTCCCACGGGCGCTTTGTTATAGAGCATAGCCCACTCGTGCAAGCCAAAGCAGTTCAACACAGGTGGGCGCTGCTCAGTGGCCACTACGTAGCAGAAGAGTGGTAAAGCACGCGATCAGAAATGCAAACACAGCAAAGTGCAAGTAGCAGCAATATGAGGCTTTACCTAGAAGGTCTCGGGTGTTCTTAAAGCCTAAAAGTGTTTCTGCTGAGCACAATGAAGCATCAAAGTAGAGTCCATGCTCATCGGCTGAAGAGTATTCTCGTGGTTGCCGTTGGCCGCCAGAATGATTGACCTATCGTCCCAGCAAAAAAATACGCGCACGAGAAGGGTCAATGAAAGGTGTGAATTTGCACGAACCAAAAAAATACCTCCATAGGTGTGGCTCCGAGAAGAACTCGATTGTAGCCCGGGGAATATGTCGCCAACGCTTGTGGCTTCCAAAAGTAATACCTGCCCAACCAAGGAGAAATCATTAAACTCTAAATCGGAAGAGCACGGCGTCCGGAAATCCTTACTATAATGTCGAACCTGAAAATGAAGTTGTATATGGGATGATCGCCATCAAAACCTGCCAAGCTCCCACCAACGAGCCTTCTTACGCGCTCTCGGTGAGCAGCGGCGTCGGCGCGCCAAGCAGACGGTGGTAGAAGTTGCAGTTCCGGCGCCGATTTCCTTAATGCGTGCGTGCATTTCAATGAGCGGATTTTACTAGGTAGCCAAAATGCCGATGAAAGTCGATTTAAATGCCCCATGATCACGACAATTGTTATTACAAAGCGTGAACTAGCACTTGGTAGCCGGCGCATATCATGCGGCAGCTGCCTGATCCTTTTTCGTATAAGTATACCAACCAGAGGAAGGCTAGATATCCTAGCTAGCCTAAGAAGCTGCTTGCTGCGTTGTGATGTGTCGTAGGTAAATCACGAAAGTCTAGTCAACACGAGCGCCGGCGCACCAGCTCATGGGATGGGCTGATGGGCTCACCGACAGGCGACATGACAGGCCTTCCAAAAAAATACGTTAAAAAATTGAACCAAATACGTCAATCAATACGTCAAGACAGTAAATCACGTTATATTAGGGCAGATCCCCACTAAATGCATGGCAAACGCCGTATATAGGCGTATATTTAATGACGTGTCCACGGTGACGTCAGCAGAAAAGTGGATGCGTCGCGACGTATTTGCCTTATATTCTGGAGAAAATACGTCAGATGTTTTATTGTGGAACCTACTCACCGACCATCGGCTCATCTTCGGCAAGCATATTTTATTTTTGGGTACTAAATTAGTTAGATTTTGTTCTTGCAGTTGGAGAACACGCGAATATTTTTTAGACTTCTCTGCGCCGCTCCGCTCCGCTTGAAGCAAAAGAATACATAGTCGCCAACCTCTAGACACACGTGGCATCCGCACGCAAGCCCGGTCACATCAATATAATGAGGACTGGTGCTCTTCTTGTGGCACTTCTTCCAGTACTATCTGCTGGCTTTATCTCGCCATTTTCTCCTCACAGCCTAGCACGACCGGCTCCAAAATTCGAAAAAAGACGCGAGCTCTTACATGCCCAAGCTGTTGCGCAGAACTCAGGTGATAGCAACCAGCGACCGTCTCGCCTTCGACGAATAATCAATGGAGTTTTCTTTTGGCGAAAGAAATCCGACGAGGCCCCTGTATCTCAAACGCAACGTGCTCGAAGGTCTGTGGTTGATGATGAGGATGAGGATGACTTTTTAGCTCTTGGGGACGATGTCTTGACATCACTTCGTGAGATGAAGGAGGGAGTTGGCCCAGTGGTCGCAGCATCCGATGAGCCTCCGAAACGAAAGAAACTCTACGACTCTAAGCCTAAGGGGAAGAGTAGTGGCAGGGGCGGCAACGTGGCAGGTGCAGTTCTGGACCGACCCGGAGACAAGGCTGCACAGCGAAAGTTGGACCGTGCATCTTCCAAGGCCTCGGGCTCGGTACCACCACCTCGTATGTCGTCCACTCGGGCGAAGGCAAAGCAGCAGCCAACAGGTGGCACTGCCGACGACGACATAATGGACTCAGTGAAGCCTGTAAAGGATGAGGGTGCGGATAAGCTGGCTAGTGACGAAGACATTGCCCGTTTGAATAAGATGTTCGGCCTCTGAGGCTAGATTACAGAATTTGTACATAGCCGCCGCCTTTTATGCCATAGAATTGCTTGCGTTTTGCTTGGAGGATGAGAAGCCAGCAGAGATTTCTCGAGGAGCAAGCTGCTCTCGAGACTTCTTGAAGAGTAAGTGTTCTCAAGGAGTTTGTCTATTATCTTGGTTGGGAAAAAAACTCCGCATAGCAACTGCGACTATCGACTGTTGAATGCTCCGTCGTTTATTTCTTCGCGCCTGCGTGCAAAGAGAGGCCAAGATATAATTCGTGTTTTTTCTTCTGCTTGTATAAGAACAGTGGATTTATAAGTCACATAGCTGAAGTATCATAGTCTGAAACTCTGAAAGCCGAAACTCCTGAAACCCCCCTTTGGCTTGGCTGCTTTTTACGACGGCCATTGAGATATATTACGTAATTTCGTTTCGATTTCGCGAAATTTCGTTTGCCGAAATCCACTATACGCCAAAGAGAGCCATATGCAGCCGAAATGGGAGGGGTAGAGGTTAGAGGGTACGGAATGAAGGCAAGGTAGCAACCGGTTACCGGTTACCTGCCCCCCCCGCCATGCGCCGCAGTATCTTCTCGAGGCACTTCCTTGCTGCAGGCCTAATTCCTTAATCTTTGCGACAAGCCTTGCATGGTCGCGCTTGGGCCTCGTTGCTCGTCGCTAATATTGCCGCTGTCGTCGTCGCTATTGTCGTTGCCAGCTGCTGACTCAACAAGTCAGAAAGTGTAGAAAGCCGAAATATGGCGAAATTGCGCTACCGGTAAGAACCGAATTTCGTCCAACCAGGGAGACGCAACGAAATTACGTGAATTTCGTCAAATAAATTTAGACGAAACGAAATCCCGTAAAAAGCTGCCATTGGCTTTTGGCTTTGAGCTCTTTGCGTTTTGGTTCGAACTCGAACTAATACAAACCCAAATGACACAGAAGCCAATGCTGCGGGCAGAAGTGTACGCGCCTGCGTTGCGCGCAAGTCAAAATCGTAAAGAGGATAGTGTGTAGAAGTTTTGGAGCTGAAGTGCTACTAACTACTGCGCTTTATACAAGTAACGATGCCCCTAGACACCCGTGATCTCTTGATATCCCACACAAAGCCGAGAGTACCTCTACAAGTGGGGCTTCTCTCAATTACTTGGCGCATAGATGTCTTCCTCGGTAGCAATAAGCGCGTGTCGATAGTCGATAGTCGATAGTCGATAGTCGAAAGTCGATAGTCGCTTCGACCTACGACCCGTGCTGTTACTGACACCACCAATATACATCAAAAATTTGAATGCACTTCGCTCTTCCCGTGTATAATTCGAGAAACCATAAACTTACGAAGCAATCGCCGATCTCACTACTGTATCGACCTCGTTACCGTCTGCAGAGGCCATCTCAACATCTCTATACGCCGCCCCAGCCTGCGCTGAACGAAAACAGAAAAGGCACATAAGTGCTCTGTTGAAGTCGGTTTAGATTCAAAGCAACCTATTGTAGATTGAAGGTCTAGAATAACTCCTCTTCGTAATTAGGGATATTTCCAATTGCTACTTAAAGATAATTTGTTATAAATGAGCCCACTACCTGCTGAGTCTTCGTTTTGAGAGCTATAACGGCTTCTTGTACTTTGAGCTACATCTGCTTAATTCCGATGCCAGAAGGAATTTATTGTCGTGGAGTGTAATTTCACTAAAATTTCTTTGTACACACTGCCTCTCGAACGTTTGGGTCCAAATTATCTCTCTATGCCCGAGGTATGTGCTAGCCAGCCAGCGAGTTATTGCCCTCGTGCCTGGATCATCGGCATTTGGCATCCGCTTAAGATGGCCAGCGCTACGGAGAAACAGATCGCGAAAGCTCTATAAAGGCCAAGGCTTTTCAAGTCTTTTTCTTTGTTGTTGTGCACAGAGATGTTAATTCACCCTTGTTAAATTATATCGCACTTCGATTAATCTAATTTTCTCCACGAACATAAGGATTATAAATGATCTAGAGAACCAAGGGCTGTTGGTGTGAAACTTCAATGAGCTCAATGTCGACTGAACGGACAGCCGACTAGGTTCTTCCCCTCTGAAGATTCTGTAAAATATGGAGAAGATACCGACTTCATTTTTATTTTACATCTGAGGGTGAGGGTGTGATTTACAGTCACAGAAACGGCACCTTCCTTTTTATACAGGCCGCGAAGGGCCGGACAAGAGGGCCAACAGGCCGAATTGCATTGCTATTAAGCTTATGCTAAGAGATATAAGAGAGGCCAATCAGTTGTATATGCACGAGTGGCCATAAATTCATGTCAATTCATGAGAGTGTGGGAATGGTGATAGCTCTCTAAAGCAATAAGTGACACGTGAAATCTCAACCAGGTCACGCGCTTACCTTTTTCTTTGTCTTCTTTGTTTTGCTTTATGCTCCATGATGGACTCTATGAGCCTGTTCAAGTAAGTACCTAAATTCAAACCAAATATAGTTTTTCTATTTAATGAATGATTATACTTAGGCGAGTTTGGTGGGGGGCTCAGTCCCGCCGACTTAATTGGAGGAAAGGCGCCAGTTGGAGCCTTAATTGGTCTTCTGGAGCGAATTTGCTAGCGCATGTGCAGCTCAAGTGCATTCTTTATGTGCCTCTGTGACTGCTGTGTACTTGCCGACCAACTGGCAGCTAAAGGGGGGTCATTTCTGACATATCACCCTTATTTGCCATAACATACGCAAATCCAGGCGGGATTCCCCTATTCGAGCTCATACGGGCTTACCACTGTTGCCCGGTATTTTGGTAATACCGAGGGGGAATCCCGATACCAAGAAGCACGATTGCCTATTGAATTTGGGGCCTAGAATGGGCCAAAATCGCTCAAAATCCGCAGTGTAGCTGCTAGATGAGCACCAAAAAAGAAATAATGGTACCTAACGGACAAATTTTCCATGGCTTTACGTCGTGGCCCTACCGGGTATACCAAACGCGGCCTATCTGCTTACCTGTGCATTAAATGATAAATAAATCGCGTATGCGAAATAGCCAATAACACGCGAAATTTCCGCTTTTGCGAGAAGTGATCCCCCTTTAGCTGCCAGTTAGACTACCTTTCTTTGTTTTTGGGAGAGTATTAAGTATTAACTAGACTAGGCAGACTGCAGACTAGACCAGACTTATGCGGAAAAGAAACCGCGAGTTCGAACAATATGAACCTAATAAGAGATAAGAGCCGATGCCTTATATGCCGCACAAGCACAAGCACAAAACATTATTCTATAGACTATAATACTGTAATACATCCTTTCTATATGTGATATCTGGTATCTGGTATCTGGATCTGGTATCCGGGTCCGATAGTACTATTCGTACTATGTTGTTTTGTTATAGCTTTCAAATCCCAAGTCATGTTACGGCACCAATTTCTTCAACTTGCTATCGGAGAAGCGGAGAAGCCAGCCATGCAATTACTCGCGAATCGTAGATCGCAAGGTGGGCAGCAGACGGCACTAAGAACTTAGTTCTCGCCTGTATGCGCGCGCAGCACTTCAAGAGCCTCCTCAATCTTGGCCTGAAGAGCTTCTGGCGACTCAAGGAGGTGGAGCAGTTCACTGTTGTCCATCTCGAGGAGCATGCCTGTGATCTTCCCCGCCAGCTCCGGCTGCGACACCACGATGAGAGGGTACAATCGCTCACCAATCATGTTCTTTTGCATGGTCTCGTCGGCGGCCGCCAGCGCGGCAGGAGTGAGTTGAGTAGATGCGCCAGGCTGCATTGGTGCCTCTTGCGCTGGTGCTGCTTGCATGGCCTGGCCATCCATGGGGCCGTTGGGTTGGTTGCGCACTTGCTGGTTGAACTTGACGTTCGCCTGCTGGGGTTGGCGCTGGGCGGAAAACGACAAAGAAGAGGCGAAAAAGACAAAGTTAGCATGGGTACATACATATTTTTTTGAAAACACAAGGAAATAAAGCGCCAGAAACATGTGTGCTCAGACATCCAAGGAAGTTTGGTGCCTCAGGGCCAGACGGGGCGGCGAAGCCACCGGATAAGGCATAAATCGGCGGTTACTGCGTACTGGGAATAGTGTCTTCGATCATTGCACAACACATGAATTCAATCAAAAGCATAGGGTCTTTGCCTGAAAGCCAGACAGACTCAAAGTAAACAACAAGAGAAGGAAACAGAAATTGGCTCACCTGGCCTTGGCCCTGAGGCGCGCCCTGCCGCATCTGTTGGCCTCCCTTGCCCTGGGCGCCGCCGCCGCGCTGCTGCTGGTTGTTGTTGCGCCGTTGGCGCGGCTGCTGGCCATTGTTGGGGCCCATCATTTGGTTCGGCATGCCGCCTGGGTAGCCGCCTTGCATCGGGTACGGGCCGCGCTGCTGGCCGTACGGCATGGGGCCCCCGCGAGGCATGCCCTTGCCGCCCATCATCATGGCCGGCATGCCGTACGGGCCGCCCTGTTGCTGCCCACCGCGGCCACCCATGGCCTGGTACATCATGGGCACCGCGCCGTACATTTGGCCCGGCATTGGCCCGCGAGGCCCGCCGCCCATGGGCATGGCTCCAGCCGGCACTCGCGCCAGGGTTTGGCTCAACATCTCGCGGCGCTGCTCGCGGCGCTGGGCCAAAGCCACGAAAATGGGCTTGCCGCCAAGCACCTTGCCGTTCATGTCGTTGGACGCGGCAGTGGCTTCTTCTGGCGACGAATAGCACACGAACCCGAAGCCCTTGGAGGTGCCGTCAGGGTGGCGCATGATGCGGCTGGAAGTGATGGTGCCGTAAGGTTTGAAGGCAGCATCCAAACTTTTCTCGTCCAACTGGTCGTCTAAGTTCTTCACGTACAAGTTGACTCCCATGAAAGACTGAGCCGTCTTTTCGCGCTCGAGCTGGAACTTCTTCTTGAGCTCGCGCAGCCTCTCCTCTTTCTTCTGGGCCCGCCCCACGAACAGCTCGCGCGTAGGCACTCCTTCGCCGTTGTCCCCGGCGGCCGCTGCCTTGCTCGCCGCCACTGCATCCGCCTTGGCCGCGGCCTCTTCTCCAGCCTTGGCCTCGTCGCCGCCCGCTGCCTTCGCTGCCGCTACCGCAGCCGCCACGGCTGCCTTCTTGTCCTCCTCGGCTTTGGCCTTGGCAGCTTCCCGGCGGGCTGCGCTGTCAGGGTCCGGCAACCACTTGCCGTTGAGGGCCTCCGCGGCAGCTGCAGCAGCCTCATGCTCCTCGAAGTTCACGAAACCAAACCCTTTGGAGCCGCCCGCCTTGAGGTTGTGGCTCTTGCCGCTGGCTGCGTCCTTGGCGACTTCTTCTTCGGAGTACACCATGAGCTTCAAGCTCTGCACCTTGCCGTGCTCCGCGAACATGGTCGTTAAGTCAGCTTCGGTCAAGTGCGTTGGCACATTCTTCAAGAACAAATTGGTCCACTTCGCAGCTCGCTGAGGAGCCGTCTTTTTCTGGAACTTCTCAATGGAAACTTTGGTGCCCATGATTTCGATCTCATCCATGCGATCCACCGCTGCCTTGGCAGCTTCGTCGGTCTGGAATTGCACGTAACCGTAGCCCTTCGACTTGCCCTCCGCGTCGAGCGCCACCTTGCAGGACAAAATGTTGCCAAAGAGAGAAAAATTGTCTTGCAGCTCTTTGTGGTGCACGTCAGGGTGGAGGGACTTGACGATAATGTTGCCCACGCCGCTCTTACGCAGGCTCGGGTCGCGCTGCGACCACATGATGCGGCAGGGGCGGCCCATAATCGCGGTGTAATTAATCGTCTCAAGCGCGCGCTCGGCATCAGCCTGAGCATGGAAGTTAACGTAGGCATACCCGAGTGAGCGCTTGAGCATTGCATCGCGGCAGACGCGGATGGACGCCACAGGTCCGACTGCATTAAAAATGTCGAAGAGCTTGCCTTCTGACACTTCAGGCGCGAGGTCGCCCACGTAAAGGGACGACGAAGCGTAAGTAGCAGCAGCGGCAGGAGTAGTGGTGTTGGCCATCATGTTGATAAATAAAGTGAAGAGGAGATAAAGTCTAAGTGGTAATGTAAGGGGTTGTAGTAGATGAGCAGCTTGGGAGATGAGCTGCTTGTGGTTGAGGAAGCGACGTAAGGAAACGGTCGCGGAAGATAAAAGGGTAGAAAGGAGGCCGCTTTTTTTTATGTGTTTTTTTTTGGTGCGACCTGATAATAGAGAATCCCACGCAAAAGTCGCAAAGTGGCAAAGTGGCAAGCAACACGAGAATGTAAGTGGGCGAAGGATATTTCGTACGGAGTGTATCGCCAATCGCTGACGTGATACATTGAACGCGCAAGTAATGTGTCTTCGGGTCAAAAGGAGCAGATCTCACAGGAAACCAAGAAAGTGGCGAAAACTGGTCAAGAGTGCAATATTCTTCATATGCACCATTCGACAAGAGTGTGGGGGGCAGGCAGTGGGCAAAGGTGTTGGCGAGCACCCGATAGAATTAGACGTACCACAGAAATAATTTTGCCAACCAAGTCTCCTCAAAAAAATACGATTTCGTCATAAATTCGCTGTGCTGTTATTTAGGATGGCGTAACACCAGTCCTCCCCTCGGGGTAGGCGTGAAAAAGTGTGTACAGCGTAGTGCGTCTGCTGTACGTAAAATAGTGGTCCTCCCCTCCTCGGGAGAGGCGTAAAAATCGAAAAAAAGAAAAAAATGTCATCATCAAGAAGAAGTAAGTACAGTAGTACCAAGAAGGGTATCTTGGATCTTGGTACAGTAGTACAGTAGTCAAGTAGCTAGTTGTTGTTTGTTTGTTTTTCTTCTTGCTCTTTCTCTTCATTATGCAGGCGGCAATGGAAACGTTGGAGTGGCCGGAAGGTGTCTCAAAGCCGGAGTTTATGACGCGTGAGTACGGGAAGACAACGGGTGAGAGAGCCTCCCGTGTGCGCG
>Ga0307931_1001783_pt1 | contig 14063 bp, 13 predicted proteins | sample OrgLakmetageno47_FD_201816 | JGI IMG/M metagenome (GOLD analysis project Ga0307931, IMG submission 201816) | Saline water microbial communities from Organic Lake, Antarctica - #47 | ecosystem: Environmental > Aquatic > Non-marine Saline and Alkaline > Saline | place: Antarctica: Organic Lake... | reverse complement strand
ACCATACCCTGGTGTGTGCTCCAGGTGCATCCCCAGCTGGGACCGCCCACAAGTCTACCGCCCCGGCGGGTGTAGCACCCAAACAACCGTTGGAATGGTACGGTGCTCGTGTTCGCAGCGGCACGTGTGGTTTTGGGTGTGGTTTTTATAGGTGGTATGGGTTGATAGAGATTGATACTACCGCCGTGGCACAAGGAACAGGGCGGGAGCGCTGACTTGTAGTTATGGGTGAGGAATATCATAAGCATATCTCTGATGCACTAGCTGGTCATCTTTCTGCTCATTCAAAGGAGCTTTCATTTAGCTTTTTGTCGCCCGGATGATAGAATGGCTTGCTTACAAAGCCCCATGGTAACTTCCCCTGCTTTTAACTCCCGTTCCGATGGAAAATTCGCTTTGAACTGAGCTCGAAATGGCTTATTTACCTACTACCAGCCACTCTATTTCACTAGGATGACCCCCCTGTAGTCGAGGATACCACCCGACCGTTAATTTGTCCCGGCCGTTATATTGCCTTTTATTCTATTCCTTTCTTGGATTATTTTGAACTCTTCGAAATAAGATTATATCATAACATGCACAGCAAATATACCCCTTCTTGTGCGCCCTGCAATGGAGTTGCCCTTTCGAACTCCGGTGATTGCCGCCCTTTCTACTTTCCAAGCCTCGCGAAGAGACGAGGAACGGGAGAGAAGGCAGCACCGTGTGATTGCAGCTTGTGGTGAAATGTTTTTCACCAGTGGTGGTGTTTGGTTGACTCTCCTTGTGGGATGGTCAACCACGCTGTCAGAACGCAAAAGCTCAGTCTCTAGTATTCTTCGAAAGAAGGCTCAGAGAAAGTGCTTAAGAGCGCTCGCCGCGGATGCGCCGGGCAAGCTGGATGTCCTTTGGCATGATGGTCACGCGCTTGGCGTGGATGGCGCACAGGTTGGTGTCCTCGAAAAGGCCCACGAGGTACGCCTCAGCAGCCTCTTGGAGAGCCAGCACAGCCGAGCCCTGGAAGCGGAGGTCGGTCTTGAAGTCCTGCGCAATCTCGCGCACCAGGCGCTGGAATGGGAGCTTGCGGATCAGCAGCTCGGTGGACTTCTGGTAGCGGCGGATCTCGCGGAGAGCCACGGTACCGGGGCGGTAGCGGTGAGGCTTCTTCACGCCGCCAGTGGCAGGCGCCGACTTGCGCGCCGCCTTGGTGGCGAGCTGCTTGCGGGGCGCCTTGCCACCGGTCGACTTGCGGGCAGTTTGCTTGGTACGGGCCATTTTTGAATTCGGTTTGGAGTTGTTCGAGACCAGGAGGAAACAGGTTGAGGAAGGTTACGGACCGACCGATTTCAGGAAATTGACCAATCCGCAGGAACGACCCCGAACCAGACAAATTTAGTGTTCTATGGGTTTCTTCAACGCCCACCAATCAGCGACGAGATAATACGAAGTCCAGTCTTCGATTTTTTTGGGTTGTCGGACCCTTCTGGAGAGTCGACCCACAACTCGTGGCCATAACATTTTCAAAGACACTCTCAACTATGTCCGGTCGTGGTAAAGGAGGCAAGGGTCTTGGCAAGGGCGGCGCCAAGCGCCACCGCAAGGTATTGCGCGACAACATCCAGGGCATCACCAAGCCCGCTATCCGCCGCCTCGCACGCCGTGGTGGCGTGAAGCGCATCTCGGGCCTCATCTACGAGGAGACCCGCGGTGTGCTCAAGGTGTTCCTCGAGAACGTGATCCGTGACTCGGTGACCTACACCGAGCACGCTCGCCGCAAGACCGTGACCGCCATGGACGTGGTGTACGCGCTCAAGCGCCAGGGCAAGACCCTGTACGGCTTCGGCGGTTAAGCACTTGGGTTCACCCCCGGGTACTTCCGCTCAGCTGTAGCAAGCAACAACCAACGACACTGGTGGACATTTTCCACCACAAGACCATTCGAAAGCAGCAGATCAAAATAGAAATCGAGTATAGGTCCCAAGATCTAAAATTGCGTGCGAAAATGAAAGGAGTTTGGACTGTCACTCCAATGGCCATATGAACGATAAATCTCAAATCCGTTTCAAAAATCAATAAGAATTTTTAGGGGCCGTAAACCAACTATAACATATAACTCCAACCATTAGACTTGGAATAATCCCGAACGTTAACCGATTTCTCTTATTTTGCCCTCGAGATAATTCCCGACTTAAAATTTTCTACTTCTAATCGCTAGTATTCGGCGAGGCAGCAGCTTACCTGCCGGAAATGGCGCAGGAGCCAACTTGGTTTTACGCAAATTTCTGAATTTACTTCTTTTTTTTTGTTTTTCTTTTCCCCACAAAAAGCGCGACATAAAGATCCTTTCGCAAATCGTTCGGAAAATATTACCTATTGCGCAATAAATATTAAATGAACGCAAATTTTGAGTTCACGTTTAAACCGCCATACGCCATACCCAGCCTAGGGGAGCAGGGGCAGCTGTGCAGTTCCTTTGGTTATATGGCCCAGCTCGAGCGCTCCATGGCAGCTTCGTACGCCGACAGGAGGGGCGCGTCAACCATTTCGATGGCGAGGGTGCCTGTCAACGGGCATTCGCCGGCCACCTACACACAAGTGCACAGAAGCAAGAAAAGAATGCAAAACTAATCAAAGGAAAACATGCACCCAGAAGAAGCAGACAACAAAATATGCTAGGAGTGCTCTCACCAAGTCATCCAGTTGCGTTTGGAACGCGTCTCGCTCTGATGCGGATAAGCTCGCCCCGGGCCCCGCTCGTAAAGCTTCCAAGCGCTCTTGCTCCTTGGCTTCTTCTCTTGCTTCTTTCTCCAAGAGCGCCGCCTGCTGTTGCTTCGCACTGCTACTGCTGCTGCTCGAATTCATATTTAAGTTCAGACCATTGGGGCGCATGGAGCGTGGCGGCGGTGCATAGCCCAAACGAGCGCACAAGTCTCGGACGCGGCGCTGCTTGTGGGTCGGCAAATGGGGCGTCACGTGGGCGATGAGCGGCTGTTGCGCGCACGCGTAGCCGCTCGGGAACACGTAAAACGGGCCGTCGAAGACCCGTTTGCCACTCAGCGGGCACAGCGCTTGAGGGTCGACGGTGAGTTGGCGTTCGCCCAAGGCGTCGATGGCACGGTGCACCTGCGTGCATGTGGTCGGGTGGTTGAGGCAAATGTAAACAAACAAAAAAGATAGATCAATGAGCATAGGAAAAATGGACGATCGAAAAACATGCAACAAGAATTGAAACAATCTCCAAGAGAAGCAGCAAATGCAGAGCATCCTAACCTAGTAAACGAACGCACTCATAAATATTTTCAGCCATATTGACGCACACACACACCTCTCGGGCCGACTCCGCAAAGCCGTCCATTTCTCGCTTCAGGCCGTCGATATGCGCGTCGTAGGTCTCCAGGGCCTCCACCACTTTGGCTTTGAAATCGTCGATGGTCGCCATCTCGCCAAAGAACGGCAACACGTCTTCTATCGTGAGCACTTTGGCAGTAGCGGTCGCGGCTGCATTGGAACTGGAAGTGGCAGCAGCACCGCCAGCCGCCGCAGCACTCGCGGAACGCTTTGAGTCGGCACCAGAGGAAGAGGCCCCAGCGGGAGTGTTGGTAGTGACGGAGGGGCATTCGTCTAAAATCCCGAGAGCCAGCTTAGGGTCGGTCACTGTCGCCACCTGCGAGGAATGACGATGAAACAGGAAAATGGAAACATGTGAAACAATGAATGCCGCCCAGGCCGATGCCGTCGTTTAGTTTGAAAAGGCAAGAAATAGTAGCTGAGCGTCTCAATCTGTGCCTCCTGTCAGCTCCCTCCTTTCTCTGTCCACCCTGAGATCTAAATCAGTGCTTTTATTTACCGTGTGCTGCGCCACCAGAAGCCACAAGCGGCGGGTGAGCTCATAGTCGTGCAGCGACGATGAAGCAAGCCGTTTCGCCATCGGCACATCCACCTGTGAGGTGATGGATAAAAGAAGGATAGAAGGAAGAAGACTAAGGATGTAAGACCATTAGAGAAGGTAAACACAACATTAAGAAAATGCGAATAAATTGTCGACATGAATGACGTGCAAAGAAAAGATGAGCGAGGGTGCGTTGCGGGACCTTCGTAGTGACCAAATAGTTAATACGACACGAATGCACATGCATCCACTAAGGCACCCATGGCATGAGGCAATTCACCTTGAGCGCGAGTCGAACTGCGTCCTCGTGCAAGCCCAGGGCAGCGTAGACTCGCACGGCCGCAGCGATTTGATTGGTCGAGGTGCACACCCGCAGCGCATACTCCAAGTCGAACCTAAAAATACGAATTATTACATGTATACGGCATTCATTTTGTCTGCAAAAGATTCCGAAGTAACGAAGTTCAGATGCACGAAAAGAACTACGGCAGAAAAGCAAAGACCATGACAAATGGTAAAGAGCACGAGTGAGCATCCTAAACAGACACTGACCGTGTTGACGAGTTGTGCGCACTTGACGAAGAAGGCAAATGAGCGTCGAGGAAGCGAAGGAGGGCTGCGCCGTGGTCATGGGACTGGGCGTGCAAGAGTAGGAGATAGTTGTAGATGGCCTTGTCGGCACTCCCTGTTCGGATAAAGAGGAACAGAGGAACAGAGAAACAAAGGTGATAGAGACAGTGGCAGAAGAAAGACATTATTGATTGGGCTGAACAAGAAAAAGTAATACATGCAAGAAAATTTAAATCAGACGAAGGTCGAAGCATGCAACAAACCATAAGTGGCAGAGCACAACACTGATAATATCATCCATTTACCAGGCTGAGCATTGCCAGTGTTTCGGCCGATGCAATGCTCGAGGAACTCCACCGCGTAATTGCGCTCGTTGTTCGAAGAGGCAGCGCTGGCGGCACCGCTGTTATTGTTTTGTTGCAATAATAGGGCACTCCCACGCCGCTGCGGCGCTGCGGGTGGCGTTGAAGAAGGAACACTGCTGCTTTTCTCGAGGGCGATTTTGGCGTCCCGCTTTTGCGCGTATGCCACCAGGGCTGGAATCAACTTGGTGGGGTTGAGTTGCGGTTTCCGTTTCCATACCACGACGGTTGGGCCGGGTACTGCGTCCATCAACGCACTGCTGAAACGATAGAAGAGGCCGTGGACCTTTGGGAAGAGAAGAGAGATGAGATAAGGTATAAGGCAGTTACATTAGGATTAAAAGAAAAGATGAGGAAGATGGGGGGCATTGAAATCGTCGTCTCAGCGCATGGATGGGAGTTTACAAGAAAGCCTTTATGATTTCAGTATGTTAATGTTGAAGCGATCAGGCTACAGAATAAGCCCACGCACTCTCTTACCTTGTTGAACGAGGCTTCGTCCAGCACATGTAGCACGTCCAGCCACTGCTGCCTCGAGGCGTAGTGCGCGCAAATACGCTCAAACTTGGCCACGCTGTCTTCGACCACCATGGCAAATTTGAGGGCCGCCTAATGTGATAGCAAAGCAAAGAAGCAAAAGTGAATTAGATGGACGGCACCAATTGTGAAGTCTAGGAGCCGAAAAACGAAACCTATAATCAAGATCCTGAATTTGCTTCGATGAAAGAAGATCTGCGTAGCACAAGTATGTCTTTGTGCAGTGAACACCTGCCCCCTCCCTTCCCCCCCTCCTCTTACCTCTGCGTGGCCGTGTCCGTCGAGGAGTTGAAACGTGGTGTCATGGTCGAGGCTACCCTGGTGCTCTTCCAGAAAATCCAACAACTTCAACTCCAAGTCTTCACGCTTCTGAAGCAGCGCTTGCATGTCAGCCGGGTCGCCTTTTGCCTGTTGATGAAGCGAGAAATTGGAGTTCGAGGAAAAGAGGAACGGGAATAAGCATTAGGATTCCAATACTTCTATGCTTTTGACAGGATAGGAACACCCCCCCCCCCCCCAAGAAAAAAAGAAGAAAAATAGCGCATTTGATTCCTTGCTACGGCAACATTGCTCTTTAAGCTATGGGTACTCACTTCTTCACGGCTGTCCTTGGGATCCGGCAAATAAATCAGCCGCTTGAGGTAGCACTCCAGGAGCCAAGTAGTCAGCATCGTAGCCTGCACTTTCCCCCCCACTTCGCTTACACGCAGCTTCTCCTCCAAAAACACTTCCAAAGCAGCGCCATCGTCGCTAGCGTCTTGATGATAGGCCTTCCTATTGGACGAAGACGTTGAAGAAGAGGCTAAAGCCACTAAAGCTGCCTCGGCATCGGCTTCCATCAGTTTCAGAGTCACCGCTTCAAAGGTCAGCAACCCGCTCAGCGGCCAAGGCTCCGCTTGCACTTTCGCAAAAGTCCGAGCGGCTTTGGCGTACTCCTTGCGGTCGAAGTACCAGTTGGCCTTTCACGTGCACATGTAAATGCGTGGTATTGAAGTAAAATACGATGATGATAACAACGGGATAGTCATGATGAAAAAGGCAGTGATAGTCAGGACAGATGGATAGCGATAAAGTGAAAAGATGAATTACTCCTTCGATCATTCATCCATACTCTTCCTCCTCCTTTATCATATGCAGCATGCACCATTTCAGCTCCTCCTCTTTCAAAGCACCTGTTTCGCGAGCACGATTTGCCGCTGCTGGGGACCGTCGGCAAGCCTCAAGGCGTCGTCAAACCTCGCGCTGCTCGAGGGGCCACTTGAGGCCAGGGCCCGGTCCAGATACAGGGACCACACGTCCCTTGCTTCGTGGGCCACCTGCACCTGCCACACCCCCCCGTTCGAACTCCACACAAACACCGCGTTGGTGGCGGCGTCGCGCACAAAGCCACCGCTGTACTTGACTGAGGCGGAGGGCGAGGATGCGTCGGAGGTCGAGTCGCGAGACGATGGAGCCAGCGGGACCGGCAGCATCAATTCTTGCACCAATTCGCCCGAAAGCCGGCTGTTGTTGTTGGAGTACATGCATGAAATTGGAAATACGAACAAAATATAAGTAGAACAGAAAGCAGGATGCTTCAAGATTAGCCTAAAGTAAAAGGAGGTACATGGGCATGCAGGAGAAAACAGGGCAGAAAGGAAAAGAAGTGATTTCATGCCACCATAAGAGTGGCTTAATCCTACGTAGCATTCGTACCTGAGGCAAAGGATACGGTCGGGGTACAGGGCCAGGAAGTGGTAGGCGGTCATGTCGATGGCTATTGGAGTGCCTCTTGGGGGCGGGTAAGGCAACAGGCCCGGCTCAACGACCGCCTCGGATGGAGCTTGCACGCTGGCGCCACTGCCGCCGCTTTTCACCTAGAAAGCCAAAAAGAATACAGGGCAGAAAAAAAGAATTCGCCCGTGAAGGCATGAGTTCAACGCCATGATAGAAACTGGTGCTTGATAGAAGCGGCATTGTGTCTCTCTATCCCTATTTTTCAGCACCGAGCACCCAGCACTACACCAACCCACCTGCAAACCCCCATGGTAAATGCCGTGCTCGGTGAGGAGGGCAAAGAGGCTCGCTTGGTCGGTTAGTGACGCGCTGCTTCCGCCCATGCCCCCGGACACTACCGAGACGCCTAGCCGCCCCATGGCCTTGCTCCGATGCTGGTCCAGGCGTTCGTAGCTGGTGGGAAAGACAAGAGTGACTAGACAGTAATTCTGAGAATAAAGTATCCATGGGTAGACAGAATAAGTTCAACATTAAGTTCAACATAAAGTGACAATCAGGAAGTAAAGGTATTGATTATCCCTCTCTCTCTCTCTCTCTCTCTCTCTTTACCGGAGCAGCTCCACTCGTTGGCTTCCGCTCAAAGCGCCCAATTCTGTGAAAGTCCACGTCGACGCAGCTCCCGCCGCGTAGCCCTGCTGCTCGGCCGCGCCAAACAGGTCCGCGAAAGTGGGGCCACCCAGGAAAGAATAGAGCCGCGTGGGGGCGTCGGTGGCGCACAGCACGAGCAAACGGCCGTCGTCTTTGCTGCTGTCGCTGCCGTTGTTTTGGGCGTCGAGTTCGCTGCCGCGGCCGATGAAGCTGTCGCGCGCGCTGCTGCTGCTGCTGCTGGGGTTGAGGCTGCCGGTGACGAGGCCCAAGCTAGACGACGCCTTTTCCGTGGCCCCACCAACCACATCCACCCCCACTCCACTGCTGCCGGCGCCGTTGCGCAGGCCCACGCTCACTACATGTAACGCCCCCACGCGCGCGCCGGACACGGCACTGCCGCCACCGCCCGATGACGAAGAAGAAGAACTCCCACCACTGCCCTGTTGATGCTGCTGCTGCTTTTCATCCACAATGTCTAGAGTGTGCACCAGCACGGGCGGAGCAGCTTTACCGGTAGAGTCGACCACGGTTTCGTAGAGTTTGCCCCCTGAAGTGCCGAGCAACAAGGCCCGGGTCGTGGTTTCCGACACGTGAGGCGCGTCGAAGGCCATCGATTCCACCTTGAAGACGAGGGAGAGAGAGAGGGGGTTAAATATGGCGCGCACAACAGCAGTAATGTATATTAATCTGTAATAAGAGCACCGCGAAAGTGCAATATTCTTGCACTCCTCTCCATATCCATGTACCATTTGTCCGTTGAGCGTCGTGCGCCACCCGCCGAGCTTCTTGGCGACCTTGGCCCGCGCGTGCAAGTAATAGACGCGGCCCGAGGTCAGCGCCACGAAGCAGTGGAAGCCGTGCGGGTCCACGAAGACTTTGTGAATGGTTTCCCCCTTGGCGGGGCGCGCCACGATCTCCACTTCTTCGGGCTTGGCGTCCCTGTGTGCGTGTTTGGGGGGATCAAGGTAGATGAAATTTAGAAAAGGATGATAGATAGAGGTAAATGAAGAAATTGCAGGCAACCTATAATATTGCGCAGTCAACAACGAATCTAGATAGGCATAACAGGTAGAAAGCGATCTAGAGCTTGCGCACAATGGTCTCGTAAGGCTAGTAACAGGAGACGCTTCTGGTGATTGGGATATGTGTCATCAAAAGGCAACAGAGAGGAAATCTCTGGGCTCCTGCATTCTGTCCTCATCATCATACACACGAGTCTAACAATGATGAAACACCTGGTCGCCCGCCATCGCAATATGCGACACCCAGGTAGCGCTAGGCACATGAGGCTGTTCCCCACAGCTACGCTGCTGACACCGCTGCCACCGACAGTGTCCTGCCATGGAATAGGCTCAAGCGAAAATATGCTGTCTCTGTCCGCAGCATCAGAAGCAGTTGCCAATACTTTCGTGTCCGAAGTCTGAGCTGTTGCCAGTGCTGAGGATGCCCCCTGGTTAGGGTTCGAGCCACCGCGCGTAAAGGGATTGGCTCCTGAGGCCGAGCCACCGCTAATGCTCGCACGAGGCGGGCTCGCCCCGCCTGCACCGCCCCGTGCAAAAGGGTTGTTGGCGGGGGCAGCGGATGGTTGACTAGCTACATGGGAACTACGGGATCCTGCAGCCTTGGGCGGGTTAGACAGAGACTCCCGCTGGTTCCACTCCTCGAAGACACTCATTTTTGGCCTTCACTGCCTACTTTCTCCTTTCTTCTTCTTGATTCTTGTATCCTTTTGGTGTGTTTCTTGGATATCGTGTATTTCACCACACTGTACTATATCAGAGGTAAATTCAGCGCCATTCAACAGTGAAAAAATGGCGTGCTCCGAATAGTTGTTACGGCAATAGTCGCCGGAGAATATCTAGCTGCGTTGTCCTTTCGGCTTCGAAACTGACTTAGGAGGTTGAGGTTGAATATGCAGTCTCCCAACCTCCCGAAGCTCATCGCTCAGATCAACGCGTCTCCATCGTTTTATATGCGTACGTTCCCGCACTTCTTCCGCTTGCTTTCTCATGCTTGCCTAGGTCATAACACTACATAACCAGGCTAATTCATGTTTCAATCCTTGAACAGGCGTTCAGCCGGAGTTTCAACAACTGAGTCTGCCGCCCGTTAGCCTCGTATTTCGGTCGCCTGGTCCCAAACGAGTACGTTCCCCTTGGCAATTGTCTTCGTTTAATTCCTGCGCTCCTGCCCTCGATGCAGTATCTAACGAACCGTTACCGCGTGCATTCATGCGTTGGTCGTTCACAGAGCTTCCCCGGCTATGATAGCAACAACTCGGCGTCTTTCTCGGACGCGAATATGCTGGGCTTCCCTCTGGAAATGAGCCCAATGCGCGCGGAGATCTTACGAGCCAAGGACGTAAGATCTCTTGATATCTACACTCAACCTTTGAATCAAATGCATACTTTATCCATATGCATGGTGGATAACATGCACTTTTTTTTTTTGCCTGTCTTTTTTTTCGTCCACGTGTATTCGGGTTGCGCTCTTACTCTGCTCTCGTTGGCTATCTGCTACGCGACATGTCTCTTTCAGAACCGATTCTCGGCGTCCTTTATAGCGGGCGGGTACCGCGACAGCCGCTTAGGTGTGTCTGAAATGCGGAAACGCCGTGTGCAACGCTTGCGAGCCAGACAAGAAGTCATCAACCAAGCCCAGGGAAAGGTTCGTTCGTGTCCTTGTGTGCGCATACATGCGACAGGAGCTATTCATTGAAGAGAGACCCTTGTGGGAAGGAGCGAGCACCGAGGAACGAAAGAGTTTTTTTCTTCTTACTCCAGTATGTCTGTCTTTTTTTAGGCACACGGTCTACGTCGTTTTATTCCTTGTCTTTTCCTGTAATTTGTGTTTCTCTTCAGGTGGAGGCCTCGATTGCTGCGATCGAAGAGGAGCGTGCAGCCAAGCGCCACTTCATGCGTCAGAAGCGCTTAAAACTGTGGGCCGTCACCTGCCAAGTGATTCAGCGCTTCATGCGGGGCCGCCTCGCTCGCAAGCGCTGCGCTCAGATGCGGCTTGACCGCCTACAGGCCCGACGGGACCAGGTTCGTTCCAACGCCGCCACCGCGATTCAGCGGTTTGTGCTGCGGAGACTGGCCGTGTTCTTCGAACAAGCGCGGCTGCTCCGCAAAGGCGAGAGCGACAACGATTCGGAGATTTCGTCCGACGACGAGAGCAGCAGCGAGACCAGCGAACAGGAAGCTGATGGCGACGATGGGTCCATTCCTTTGCGTATGAAACGGTCCGGCCGCCAGAGCAACACTTACCTGTCTCATTTAACGCAAGTGGATACTTCCGAAGACAGGGCGTGGAATAGTGCGGTGGTTTTGTCGGAAGCTCACGCGGGAATGCGGCACGAAAGCGAAGATGGCGGCGGCAATAGCGGCGGCAGTGGTGGCAGCGGCGGTAGCAGCCGGAGCGGGAGCGGGAGCCAGAGCGCGAAGCACAGCCGAAGAGGCAGTGGCAGCAGCAATTCGAGCGGTGGGCGGCGAAGCAAGTCTACCAAGGCGAACTTTTTGACGGGCCAAGGTCGCAGCCGAGAAGAGCGCATGGACGCGGAAGAGCAGGACCGGCAGAGGCGGCAAGGAATCCTGGCCGCCAACCATTACGTCAAGGGCAGCGTGAACTTCATGCAAGTGGTAGCGTCGTGCTCCTTGGTGCAAATGCGGGTCCGGCGATTTTTGGCGATTCGGCGACGCATCAAATTCCAGTCGGCGATTGCGCTGCTGCGGTGGTTCTTCGGCAAGTTTTTCCGAACGGCGCCGCTGCATTTGCAAATGCTCGCGCGGTGTGGCAAACCTCGCTTGATGGAAGTGGTTGAAGGCAGAGATGTGGTGAGCTTCGGCCGTGCGTCTTCGAGCAACATGCTACGTCATTCGTCGTCGTCGTCGCGGCATTACAAGCGGGCCCCGAAAACGCCCAACGCAAAAATGAAGCAGGTGCTCTCGGCCTTCAAGACCCACCGCAAGTTGGGAGTGGGGGTGGTACTACCATCACTAGTCACTAAATGGCTGGACAACCGCAAAAAGTACACGCGGGGCAACATTGATAGTGGTACGAGTAGCCACTTTGACGGTGACAGTTTTGACGCGGATGTGGACTATGTTACCAGTACCAGCGCTGATAGTGGCAGTGTTGCAAGTAGGAGGAGTATGAGGAGGAATGCGTCTACCTGGTCTGCAGCCTCACTCGGCATCAGCCGCGGCTTGACCCAATCGGAGAAGCAATTTGTGGACCGAGACAACATGAGTACCCCTCAAAATGGCGGCAACGGCGAAAATAATCTTGGTGGAGATTTTGGTGGCAACAAGTCGCGCCCGAGCTCGCGTGCTGCTGCAACTTCGCGAAATTCCAAGACTCCTCCTACGGGTGGTGCGCCGTCCACCGCGGCTACTCCCACGATCGAGGAGAAAACCAAAAAGGGCGTGAAGGCGAAGCCCCCTCACAAAGGGGGTGATGGAATTGCCGCAGCAGAGGACATGTTTCGAGCCAAAGCGCGCGAGTTGATTCTGAAGCGGCCAAAAGCCGCTCATAACGCGTGGGATATAACCTCGGTAGGACTAACGCGAGATCAAAGAGTTTCTTGATGCCTGGGATTCTTTGCTATCGTCCCTGATTTCTTCTTATTCATGTTTTCAAAAGTAAAAATATCACTTCCTCAATCGCTTTTGCTGCCCAGATTTTGCTCCGCGTGAAAGTGCGCCACACCAAGGCGGTGGAAGAAGCCAGTTTAGAAGCCCGGCAAAGCAAAGCGGTTCTCAAACTGCAGTCGCGTGCGCGCATTCTCATGGCCACCAGACGCATGGCCACGCTCGTAGCGGCAGCTCAGGAGCGGCAATTTCGGTTGGCGACCCGCACGGTGCAGCAGCAGTTGGCCCGCTTTCCGCCCGAAGCCGCGGACAACACCGCCGCGCCCCAGTGGCTCAAGCATGTGGCGCCCCCCTTGGGGGGACCGGCGTCGGGTGGGGGCCTGGCGAGCCGGCAGGCCGGCGCTCGGCTGCGCTCACACCGCGGCGCTTTGAACCTGCGCCGCACGGCCAGGGATACGTTTTGGCTCGGTGGGGGTGCGGAAGTGGGCGCAGTGGGCAGCGACCCACACGCAAGCCGCGAGGTGGCGCTGCTGTCCCCGCAGAGGCGCCAACCGCCTCCAGCTGTTGCTGCCCGAGTGCGCGGAGTGAGTACCAATCCAGGGCTTTTGAGCAGTGGTCTAGAAGCGAGCAGGTTTCAAGGAAATGCTGGCATACACCCGCCTGGGACTTGAGAGAGAATAAAGTTGGACCATTGAGGCATGGGAGGATGAGATTGCTACAGGGACATCCGCGCTTCTGTCATATTTCAGATCTGAAATCGACATAGTAATCAAACAACGCAGTAACAGGGCCCAGGGGAATATGGGGCTAATTTTTAATGTCTGATTGGTGTTAAAACCAACTCGCAGGTAAAGGTAAAGGGAGGTCGCTTCTGAAAGACTGCCGCTTTCTTCATTCTTCTTTCTTGGCCATAGCATTTGCAAGGAGTGCAAATCATATCGTGAGCTCTAGTGCGCATTTAACTCAGTTGGTTGGGTGTTGGATTATTGAAACCCAGCAATGGAATCGGAATTGCCCCTAACCCTTCTCACATGGCCATGCCACTGTGGCTCGATATTTTAACCACATTGAGAGGCAGAGGGGCAGGGGCAATTCCGATGCCAAGTACCCATTTATATTTTATTCTGCTGAATTCTCTGAGCCAAAAATTGGCCCTTATTGCTCATGTTATCCAGTGCAGCCGAGCTGCATTCTCAGTGTAAAAGGAGCGCCAGAACTGAAAATTTCCATCCACTCGAGGCATCTATGGCCTACTGCATATAAGAAAGAAGACCCCCATCCAACCCCCCACAAGCGAATTTTGCGATTCCAGTGGCGAGCTAAGTGCATGGGTACACAAAGAAAGATATGCAAACCCATGGCGTATGGCCGATGGCCGTGAGCACCGCAGCAGAATCGATTCCCGCGGGCATCTAGCTAGGGAAGGATAACGAGGGACGAAGAAAATCCCGCGCCACTTCAGCACGACAAAACGCCATCAAAAATGATAGCCAATGCCGTATTTCCGTACCTTTATTATTCATATACGGTATACGGCACGTGTATTGCGCGTGAATCACGTGTAAATCACGCGCGAAATCAATCAATAGCCCTGGTGTGTGAACCGCGCGTGCACGTGAATTGTGTCCTTGCGCATGTCCAATTGGCAGGGTTTCGAAAAACGCTGGAGGACGACCACGACTAGCGTCCGTGGCGTTTGATGGAAGATATATGGGTTTAGCTCTTTGATAGGGAGGGACCGCTAGGCCACAAGCGGCCCGCTTGCATGTTGTT
>Ga0307931_1001780_pt1 | contig 14064 bp, 9 predicted proteins | sample OrgLakmetageno47_FD_201816 | JGI IMG/M metagenome (GOLD analysis project Ga0307931, IMG submission 201816) | Saline water microbial communities from Organic Lake, Antarctica - #47 | ecosystem: Environmental > Aquatic > Non-marine Saline and Alkaline > Saline | place: Antarctica: Organic Lake... | reverse complement strand
AGCGATGTATTTTCCATCTCCTCGTCAGAGGTACACGGATGGAAACACGTCTAACTTTCCTGTTGATGATACTGGCTCAGTCAGTTTTACCGAAAGTTTCAGGTATCTGGGTTCAATTATCCACTATTCGCTCACATCGGATGCTGACGTCGACTATCGGATCTCCAAAGCCTCGGCAGCCTTTGGCGCTTTGAGTAATGTGCTTCGAAATAAACACGTTTCTAATCACCTCAAAGGAGAAGTTTACAAAGCTCTCGTTCTGTCTACTTTGCTTTATGGGTGTGAGGTTTTGTGCTTACGAGAAGACCTATTCAACCGACTCCGTAGCTTCCATAAGCGTTGTGTTCGTAGCATGTGTCGTGTCAGCCTTCGCCATGCCTTTCATCATCACATTAGTTCAGCCACTCTTTTTCAAAGGCTCAATGTCATGGACCTTGATAGTTACTATCACAATCGGATTCTTCGTTGGGCTGGCCACGTCGCTCGGATGCCTATGACTCGGGCGCCGCGGCAGTTGCTTACTGGTTGGGTAGCACACTCAAGGCCGAATGGATGCCCTAAGAAGACATGGGGTCGGACTTTAAAGAAGGCTCTAAAGTGCAAAGGACTACCGGTCAACTTCAAGGAATGGTATGCTATAGCAGAGGATAGGTCGGAGTGGAGATCGCGGACGTACTCGAAACCTATGCCTCCTTCCGAGAATTGATCCTACAGGCCTACAGGGTTCATGCGAGTAAAGATGAACATTGCATTACGCAAAAGGACACTCAGCCCAGACAGACTTGTTCTGGAGGATTCATCAAAACGCAGCTTTATGTTATTTGTTGTTGTTTCTTTGCAATTGGGGAGTATGATCTTATCTAATCCAATCTAACTAGACTCTTGGAGTGCGCTATTATTTTACTTGTCTTTCGTTGCACTGGGGCAGTGTCCGGGTGTTATCCAATCTAATCTCTAATCTATTTGAGGATAGTTCCAATTGAAATTTGAAGTATGCATTTCACAATTCACAGGCTCATTTCAATGCTTAGTTGTTGTTGTTATTCCCCTTCTCTCCGTCTGCGGGCTTCGCCACACAACCAAGTGAAGCCCGATTTCAGTTGTTTGCGTGAACTAGATAGCTAATTTATAATCATATGGGCCTCATTTGACGGCAACGGCAATTGGTAACCGGCCACAGAAGCATAGGAGCCCAAGAGCCCATTTCTTATTTCATCTCGAGGATACCAGATTTGTAGATACAGCGGTACTAAAAAATAGATTTCTTCGTTGCAAATCTCACAATAACAACGAACGCTTGATGGTGCCATCAATGGCGGATGCATCGGCGCACGCGCGGTGCAATATGGCCATCTCATTTGCCCCGTTGCCGTCAACGTCATCGTCGGCGCGCACAGTGCTCTCTACGGCGCCTTGATAGCGCCACTGCTCCCGCAATTCGTCGTAGGCCGTCTCAAAAGGCTCCCCACACAGCCGGCACGGCGCTGCCGTCAAACCTACCATGGCGACGCTGTCTTCGCGGGTTTCAGTACTATGTCGACCACCAGCGCCGCCTGCAGTCGGACCCTCAGAAGCCCCACTAACCTCACCCAACCGGCTCCTATGCATATCACTGGCTGCTCCACCTACACCAGCCGCAACAGTAGCACCATCAGCGACCCAAGCACTCGCTGGTGGTGCCCATCCTCTGCTCTTGGCGTGTTGCTGAGAGAGCAGCCGCTCCCGCACCCGAGCTTCAAGCACTTCTTGGTGCTCGGCCAAGCTTGCCGCTGACGCGAAATGCAAGCCATCCAGGGCACAGCGGTGCGGCAAAGCAAAAAGCGCACATGCAGCAGTAGCAGCCTCGGCTGCAGCCTGCTTGGCGCCCCCAGGAGGAGGATATTTGAGCATGGGGCTCTGCTTGGCGCCCTGTGCCGCAGCTGCAGCCAGCGCGTGCGTCCGCTGCGCCTGTAAAGCTTTGGAGAGCGCTTCTTGGCAGGCAGCTGCACATCCAGCCATGGCTACAGCGCCTTGTGCATCACTTAAGCCGCCGGTAGATGACATAGTGTTGCGGGTACCCTTGGCGTGGGTGGCGAGGTGAGCGAGCATTGCGCGCGCCTGATTCGGGAGGCTCCCAGGAGTTGCGCCCCTGACTGATGCGCCTGCTGGCGCGTTAGCGAGAGGTGCAGTATTTTCGCGGGCTTTCAACAGCGACGCCTGGGCATGAGCGTGCACACTTTTGGCCTGTTCCGGGTCGGACTCCCACAGCTCCTCCAGAGTCATGGGTTGCGTTGTTAAGCCGTCTTGAAGCGCCGTGAGCACGCTCCGCGCCGCAGCTGCCTCCACCACTGCTTCTACTTCGAAGGCGGCGGCCACGGTAGAAGGGTCCGTGGAGGTGGTGCGAGGCCGCTTGGCCACAGGTTGCTGCCCGGTTGCAGCTGCTACAGCTGCTGTTTGCGGCGGCGCCCATTGTGCAGAGGTCGTCGTCGGCGGATGTTGAGTGGCAGCCTGCTGGGGTTGACTGGCAGCTTGGGCCTCGATCCACGGCAAGATAAACTTGCGTATGGCGACAGTCTGGTACGGAAATAGAGGTGGCGTGTTGCGCTCCCACGTTTGCAGCATACGATAGAGCCGAATTTGCCCGTTCAAGCCTGTCATGGAGCCAGGGTCGGCGCCGCCCACCACTGAAAAACTTTCGCAGAAGGCGCGGTGGATGTGTGGCTCCATAGCTGCTACGTAAGCGCCACCTACATTTTTCAAGATCGAGTCGGCCACAAACAATATAGGCACGCGGCATGCTGCGGGCGACGATCCCAAGGAGCGTACTAGTAAGAACTGCACAAGCTCCATCACGGCTTGTGGATGAGCCTGTGCTTGCCGCGCCTGGCTCGTGAGCTTCTCAATGAGGGCACGGTCTGGATGGGCGCCCATGCGTTGCAGAATCGTCCGGAATTCCTGCAACCTCGGCTGCGAGACTGGCTGCTGATACATAGTGTTTGGGCGCAGAGCTAGCAGTGTGCTTTAGACCTGCACTGTATCTGCAATTTAGGAGCTCCAGTCTAGCTAGTCTCCCGTGCACGGTATAGTACTTACTCATGAAGTCATGAAACAACAGCGAGGAAATGGACCAAAAAAATCAAAAATCAAATCGAATCGTCGACTCCCTCCCTCATGCACCAATCATGAACAGTAAATTTCAGTAGTCGCGTCGCATCTGACACTCTGACTTGAGAGAGAGCTCTGACACTTTGACGCCCGTGCCAACGCTATAGCTAGCTAGCTAGCTAGACATCAGGCATCAGACACAAGAAGGAACTTCATTACTAGTAGGTCGTTTGAAGCTTAGCTTCAGGGGATTAGCATCGCTCGAACTCGGTTGGAAAAGTATGAGAACTTTCGATGTCACCTTCGAGAGTGCCGACATTGAAATTGTAAGTTTCTGCTTCATCAATGGACACGATGCCAGAGAAAAAAACTCACCAAAGATACTACTCCAGTAACTCAGGACGCTAATATTTGATCTTATTCATCTCATCATATACCCCATCAACACAAAGGTGCCAGCCGATGTGTTTGGCAGTGGGTGGCCGCAAACGAGCATTCGCCTGAAGCTAGATGGATACATCCCTGCAGCCATTATGGTGTTCAGCTTTGTGCTCTACTATTTCGTGTTGGTGCCTGTGGTATTCCCGGCCACGAAACCCCAAGGCGCTTCTGCCGTCGCGAGCTGCAAGTCTTGGCGCAACGCTCATAATTTCACGCTTTTCATCTACAGCGGAGCGTGCTGCGCTGCTACCTTATACTATCTGTGGAGTGATGGACAGCTGAGCGACTGGCAGCGACTACTGTGCGCACCAGTCGAAGGCACTTGGCTACGCGTTGTCTCGGTGACCTTCACCCTCTCTAAGCTTGTTGAATGGATTGACACGGCGTTCCTCGTTTGGCTTGGCCGTTCGCCACCCGAATTTCTTCACAAGTAAAAACGAGGATTGCATGGAGCAGATTTGTATGGGTTCTTTCAATCACTTTTACATTCTAGTCGCTCTAGACTTCTGCTAGAATCGCTTTAAAATGCTAGGATTTACATGAAAAGACTTGACAATGCTTCACATGCAGGTACCATCATGCCACTACGTTTTGGCTCTTCTGTATCGTGATGAATCTACCTGGCCCGGAAAAGTTTGGCATGCTGATGAACGGCGCCGTTCATACCATGATGTACGCTTTTGTGATAGGAATTCCTGCAAGGGCTTTACCTACATGATCACTTTTCAGGGTGCTTGCTTTGTGCTTCACTCTCGACCTTGTTTGGGTGTGATTGTTGGCAGGTACTCGCACTATTGGCGGCCTTGGCCTAAAGCCATTGTGCCAATCATCACCGTGCTTCAAATTGCTCAGCTGGCAACGGTAGCACTGACTCTTTTGAGAGTGTGCTGCCTTCTACTTCTCCTTGATTCGGTCTCTTGAATCTTGTGAAGCTTTGAGTGAATTCCTTCAAACCCTAATTGGACACGCATGCTATGCATGTACGTGTACTGTTATTTCCTTTGCGATTTCGCTGACGTTTCCATTTCCTCTTCACTGATACCTACCTAGGTAACCTGGACCTGGACCATCAACCCGGGCACTTGTCCCGCTGCCCCTTTTGCCAACGCCCCAAAAGAACACCGCCTGGTGTACCTCACTCCTTATGCCATGGTTCCGGTAAAACCACCCCCCCTACTCAACTACTCCTACGTACACCTACTATGATAAGTATGCCGCAGGATCCCTGTTTTATTCCTTATCTCTCCCACAAATGTTGCCTTGGTGTAGGTTTTCCTTTATTTGTTCTGCGTCTTCTTCGTCAAGAGGTTCGTCATGAAGAAACAAAAGAGCGAAAGAAAAGCAGCGTAACTGAAGTCAGCGCACGCAAATTGTGCCTCGCGGGAGGGACATCTACAAGTGCTTGTATTGTGCACGGTATCGCTGCATTGACCCGCTTACGGGAAGTGCTAAAGAATGGAATTGTTTTTGGCATTTGAATAAATTCGGTCTTATAACTGGCGTAGAGATGAATTCGGTAGCATTCATAGCACTTAGAGCGATTAGCTTCCATAAAAGGTGATTTCCTGGTTTTCTTCTCTTTCTCAAGCAACTGTGCAGCAACTAGAAAATGGGGAGCATAAACGGGGCCTGAACGGCTGAACGGGGACTTCACGCTATCAATAATCAAACCCATCCACATCCCGGCATTCAAGTAGCTCCGAAGAATGATTCAACCGATAAGAAGCCCTTCTGTTTTTGCCATTGTCATTGCCCCTTAGCGCTCGGAAATGAAATGCCCTTGTCTTAGTCTTAGTACAAGTCCTAAAGATAAGGGCCAGAATTATGGTTACTCGTCATGGCATTTAAGATGAGGTGACCGAGAGCTGGAATCAGCATTCAAGGTAAACAGTATTAAGACTCGCAAGAAGCATTAGGTCGGACTAACATAGCGCGAGGAAACTCTCGGCTTATTTCACGACCACCGACCACGGGTGCTCAACGCGGCCGTACTGAATGTCCGAAATTTCGTCCCACATGCGCTTCGCAAGCGGCCCAATGTCGCTCCCCGTTGGGATGTCGATGTCCTGGTGTAACGAGCGAAAAGGTGCAAAGTGAGTGGATGTCTAAATAACGGTGTCTCAATAATGAATCCTGTTACACAATTATTGTTTGATTATGCTCTTGTTACCTTGCCCTGGAACATAATGCTGTTCACGGGCGCGATCACGGCGGCAGTGCCAGTGCCAAAGGCTTCCATGAGCCGCCCTTCCACGGCAGCTTGCGCGACTTCTTTCATCCCCAGCTTGCGCTCCGACACCGTGTAGTTGCCCGAGGCGCGGCACAGCTCGAGCACGGACCGGCGGGTTACGCCGGGCAAGATGGTGCCATCGAGCGGGGCGGTGATCACTTCCGGCAAGCCGCCCTCTTTGGGGGCAATCACAAAGAACACGTTCATCGCGCCCACCTAGCAGAGAAAATAATTGGAAATATTTTTGGTGTAAGCGAACAGGAGGGGACAAGCGGCAGGGTTCGAGCGTGTGCCACTAATGCGCACTCCGAAAGTATTACAGGATAAGTAGCTGCCGCTATTAAAAGTGTTACGCCGCACCTCTGTAACAAGGTAATCGTCGTCTTCGGGGTAAAGCCATAAAACCTGGGCACACCCTTTTTCGGCGGCAGAAACTGCTGGTGCAATCGACGGCGCGTAGTTGCCGCCCACCTAATGATATATGACAGGAGGCAGAGAGGATAGACTTGAGCAGGGATTGCACGGTGACTCAAGAAAATCAACAAAATTGGATTTTAATCTGAGAAGAAAACGATGCAATTTAAAAAAGTCGAGAGCTTACTTTGCTAGCACCGCAGCCGCCAGGCCAAGCTCGCACGTTTTCTGCGTCAGCCAGCAGTTTGATTGGCTTGAATCCCGTTGGGTAGTAAGGGCCCACCGGGCAGGTGATGACGTAAAACTTGGCTTTGTTGGCGACACCCACGCCGAGGTAAGGGTCGGTCGCAATGACCGTAGGCCGCAAGTATAGCGAGTAGCCATCACCCGTAGGGATCCAGCGCTCGTCCAATTTCAGCAGAGAGCCCAGCGCTTCGACGAAGTTGTCAATGTCGACGCGTGGTAAGTGCAGGCGGTCCAGAGAGTCATTCAGGCGTCCTACGTTGCAGTCGGGCCGAAACAGCCGAATCACACCGTTGGCGTCCTTGTACGCCTTCATGCCTTCAAAGCACTCGACAGCGTAATGCAAGCTCATGGCAGCAGGCGAAATTGCGAGGTCGCCGAAAGGCTTGATGTGCGGAGCGCCCCAGCCGCTCTCTGATTCCCAATCGGCCTCCAGCATGTGGTCACTGAAGTGTCGGCCGAAAGCAAGCCCTTCCATAGCTGGTAAAGATTTGGGTTCTGATGTCTTCTCAATGACGAGTTTTTTTGCTGTGCACGCAAAAATGCCGCTTAAAGATGAGAAATAAGATAGGAAGCAGTAAAAACTAAACCTTGACATCACCATTATTACCAAGATACTTCCACAAGCCTCTTATGAGTATGCGTACGCGCAAACGTACCGTCGATCTGGGGCAATTCAGCACCACGTGCACCTCCAAAAGAACGAGCAATCACTCGCAAAGAGCGAGCATTCACACGGCTGGATCGCACTAGTGATGCCATCGTGAGCTAAAGCTTCACTTTCCACCTTTCACTTCAGAAATCAGAAGATAGTGTTTCGCCGTTTCGCCGCCGGAGCTCGTAAAATCACGCGAAATACGGTTTGTAACTTTGTAACGGAACAGGAAAAAAAGAAAAAGCGCGCGAACAGCTTGGGGTTTTCGAACATTGAGTTAGTTGGGCTCTACTAGCCTGCAATAACATGCTGAACGCCGAGCTCGATCGAGAGAAACCTCTCTTTGATGCAGCTCTACCAATGCGAGTTGGCCGGCGAGCGCAAGGTTTATAAATCTTTGCCTGGTGGATACGAAATATACACAGCAGAGATCAGACGGCTAATACGTGCACAGAGATGATGCCACTCACATTAGAACTATCAAATGCACCCAGCTTAGCAACTACCTAGACTTTAGTATATAAGTTATCGTTGAATGCTACTATTAGTTCTACTCCAACTGCCACACTCACGTGCGTAGCATTTTGTCTTCTTAACGTTTATTTTGTATGCTTTTGCCTCAGCAGCGCGCGGCGACTCTGGTACTGACGACGATGCAGTACGCGACCTCACAGTGCGCATTCTAACTGGAACTAGGCCAGCGCATGGACCTTCGCAACGAGAGCGTGTTCTTCATGTCGAGGTAAACACCCTTGAGAACTTGTTTGGCCATTGGACAAGCGCGGGAGTATGGCACAATATTGCATCTTTGGGCGACATCTATCGCAACCGCCGCACATTATCTTTGACCCGTCGCTTGTACTAGACTGAGCCTTGTGACTATTGCAACTATAGCTTTCATTGTGTCCGATATTGGAAGCCTTGGAACTTGCCTTTCACCTAACAGTTCGCATTACTACTCGTTTACTTGTACCCTTACCAGGTGACCGACGCCGCAGAGCCCTACTTCCTCTTCACGCTTGACGTTGGTGAAGACGACTTCCACGAACTGAAACGCGATCAGGTGTGTAAACAATAGTGCCATTGGGCTACGCTGCATCTATTCTAATTGAATTTTGAGTTGGGTCACGCAAAGCGTTTGTTGTAGCAACCGCGCACTGCCACTCACTGGTTGCTTGTTGGAATCATAAATTAGGCGCTGCTAGTGGACTTCGACGCGTTTCCAAAAAAGTTCATCGAGCTTCTCGAGTGCTGCCAAGCCTCTGCTGATGCAGGGACCACCACTGCGGAGGCATCAGGTGCAGCGTCTGGAATGCAAGCCAACGGTGCTGCGGCTTTTGCCACTCCCAATGCAACTGCTCCCGCTACGCCCAGTAGCCACCACAGCAGCCTCGGAGGCTCATCTTCTTCGAACCGCTTCGTAGCGCGTCTTGAAACCGACGGCGGTAGCGGCGGCGCTGGCAACGGGCGTGGCACTCGAGGAGGAGGAAGCGGCGGCAGTGCGATGCTCGCCATCGTAGAGACCAACCCGTTCAAGCAACTCACGCACTTGGCCCTAGGGGTGCGCCCCGGCGACGACGCTGCCGTCAAGCATTACTTGGCGGGAAGGCTCCACCAGCTGTTGCGTTCGGAGCGGAAGCTGAGCGCGGGGCTCAGCGCCGCCGAGCAAGGGTGGGCCCACGAGCAAACTCTGAGGGCCGCCGCGGAAGAGCGCGCAACGGCCTGCGCCGCGAGCCGTGACGTGGAGCGGCGAGAAGAAGCTGCCGCCCACGCCGCAGAGCTGGCCGAAAAGCGCGACGCAGCGCTGCAAGAGCGCGAAAGCACGGTGCGTGGAAAGGTGTCATTAAACAAAATGGGGAGTCCTACGGCTTAATGCCTTCTACTGCGCCCTTCAAAAGATTCACGTTCTGTAATATTACGCGTAAATGAAGAAGGGGATAAGAGATAAAAAAGAGGGTCAGTACTTTTCCTGGTATCTTCGGATTTTTGCCTTATTTTTACCTCTTTTTTGACGCGCGCGCGCACAAATGTCCAGGTGGCTCGGCTGGAAGCAAACCGTGCAGCTGCGCACGCCCAACTCGAAGCGAGCTTGCAGGAGACCCGCGCCCAGCTCGCAGCCTCGGAAGCCAAAGCCGCCGAGCTGAGCGAGCTCAAGTACCGCCACGAGGCCGATCTCCGGGACTTGCGCAGCCGCGCGGCCACCAGCGACGGGGCGGCGGCGCACGCGCAAGCCGACACGGCGGCGCTGCGGGAAGCTATGCAGGCGGCCGAGGGCCGGGCTTTCAGTGCGGAACGAGATTTGAACACGCGCAACCTGGAGAACGCGGCGCTGTCGCAGCAAGTCAGCGACAAGGAAGCGCTGCGCGTGCAAGCGGAACAATTGGCGAGTGGCGCCACCGAGGCCCGGCAGCGCAGCGAGCAAGAAGTAGCGAGGCTGGTGGCGAGTGGGCGAGAACTACAAGAGCGCTTGCGACAAGCAGCAGCTGACGTGAAGCGCGGCAACGAGGTAAACGTTCCAACGATTCGAATGAAATTATGCCCGTTAGTAGAACTTTAATTAAAAGAAAGTGCGTTTTTGTCTGTCCTCGAGCAAAACCCCTGGAAACATAGTTCTTGCTGGTATTCTAAAGTGGGCTATCGAAAGCACTTCCATCGTTCGTTCACATGTCACTTTTGCCCTCTCACTGCATGAAGGCAATCGAGCGGTTGGCCAATGAAGCGCGCGCTCTCAAGGACAAGGGTAAAGCCAAGTCGGAGTGCATCAAGCAGCAGGAAGTCGCGCTGGAGCAGGCACGCAGTGCTACGAGTGCCGCTGAGCAGAAGGCGCACAAGGTCCAGCTGGACTGCGAGCGGCAAGTGGAGAAGTGCACGCGGCTTGAGAACGAATTGGAAGAGGCCAACCGTCGGCTGGCTGACAGCAGCGCGCTCCTGGAGTCCAACTGCCAAACGATTGCGTGGCTGAACCAAGAGCTGAACCAGAGCATGGGAAGCGGCCTGCCGCCCACCATGGGCACACATGCTGGCGGTGGCGTAGGTGTAGGCGTAGGCGGCTACAAAAATAACGACTACAAGGTTGGCGACTACAAAGTTGGTGACTACAAAGCAGGCAGCAGTGGCTCGCAGCTGTTTCATCAAACGCAAGACAGTGGGCTAGGAGCTGACCCATACCACCACCAGCCAACACACAAACCGTCATCATCGTCAGCGTCGCGGCACGTGCCAGTTGGGGCCAGCGGGCACCATTTTCAGTCTCTCAACAGCTCAGCCGCTACCACTGGGCCACATCAGCTCTCGTCAACCTCGCTTGGAGTGTCCTTTGACGGTAGCCCCTATCGTCCCTCAGGTGGAGCAGGAGCAGCGGTGAACGCCTCGACCGTGTCAGCTTCATCTTCTTCTTTGCCGTTGGGGCACCATCCGCAAGCAGCCTTCAACAACTATCAGCCCAGCACTGCCGCGAAAGCACCCAGCCGAGACTATAACGGAGACCATTATAAGTCTAGCAGTGCAAGTGGAGCGGCCCCGGGAGCGTCTAGTGCAGCGCGAGTCACCCCTGTGCTGCACGCAGGCTTCACATCACCGCCTCCACGGCCTCTGCCGTCGCCGCAGCCCCATGCTTTCGTGGACCTTTCAGGGAGCGCGCAGCGCGGCAGAAGCAGTGGGCTGTCTGCGTACGCTCGGCCACCACCCAAGCCACCCTCTCCAGCCACGCACCTCAACAACGGCTGGAGCTTAGAAGGATACGGGTCAGCACTGGCGGCAGCAACCGAAGGTGGCTCTGATGACGGTCAGCTCGACGATTATTTGGACCCTTTGCGCGCGCCTGACCTGCCTGCTTACTGAGAGTGCTGGAGCAGAGGGGCCTTTTCTTCTTGGGTTCTTTCATTGAATTGAAATGAACTTTAAAGTGGGCCTTGATTGTTGGTCTTTTATTTTTATGTCTATAACTAATTCTGGTTTATTCCGGATTTCTTCCCGGGATTTTCGATCCCAAGAGCTCCGAGCTCCGAGCTTCCCAAGTACGCAACAAATGAACGATTGAACCAAGGGATCGCCCTTTGATCTTGATTGAATCGAATCAGCCCTGTACCCTGTACTGTAGGCTACTCGAGCTATCTTTTTTATAGATCAACGTAGAGTTGATGTTTTATGCGACCACGACCAAGAAGTGCCTCCCAAAGAAAATGTCTGTGTGTCACATCACATTCTTATCTGGGTAACGTTACATACGTACTGTACATGTTGTACTGTGTACAACTGTACATGTTCTGTAGTAGTACGTACTGGGTACTGGGTACATGTGTTCTGACACGTTACCACGTTGTCACTGACATCAACTACGTTGATCGTGGCGCGGCGGCGCGCGCGCCGCTGCAGTCGTTGATGCGATGAAAAGCTACGCTATCCATTTCCAAAGATATCTCTTAAGCACAACGCTTGCCGAAACAAACATTCCTAACTTTCCTAGGTTGAGGTCAAGTTTCCGACGTCTACACTCGCTTGTTGCCATATAATCTTAGCCTAGAAACGATGATGCGCGCCAGGGGTAGCTTCGCTGCTTTCCGCGCCTCTTCGACTCGGGCTTTTTCCGCTCGTCGAGGCGCCGACAAACCGCAGCTTGATGGTACGTCCCGCCTAGCAGGCTATCGAATAGCAATGATATTTCTTTATTATTGAAATTAGGTTTCTTTCGATTCGGATGGCCTAATGAATGTGACTCATGATGTGTGTGTTTACAGTCAAGAAGCTCACCGTGGAAAAGACCAAAGCGCCCAAGGCCTTGCCAGCTATGGAAGGGCTTGCTTTCGGCCAGCACTTCAGTGACCACATGCTGGAGGCCGATTGGGAACCAGAGAATGGTTGGGGTGCTCCGCGCATTACACCGTACGGCCCCTTGGCCATTGAGCCTGCTGCGGCAGTGCTACACTACGCTGTCGAGTGCTTTGAAGGCATGAAGGCGTACAAGGACGCCAAGGGCCAAATCCGCCTCTTTCGGCCAGACTGCAACGTGGCGCGCCTCAACGATTCGATGGCGCGGCTGCACTTGCCTAGTGTAGACGAAGCAGCCTTTTTGGCCACGCTGGGTGAGCTCATCAAGCTCGACGAGCGCTGGATTCCGGAAGGCGAAGGCTACTCGCTATACTTGCGGCCCACGGCCATTGCCACGGACCCGTATCTCGGGCTTGGCATTTGCAATAATGTGAAGCTCTTTGTGTTCACGTGCCCGGTGGGTCCTTACTACCCAACGGGATTTAAGCCAATCAAACTGCTGGCTGACGCGGAAAACGTGCGAGCTTGGCCTGGTGGCTGCGGCGCTAGCAAGGTAAGCTCAGGAAGTGTTTCCATATTCTATCGGTGATCGCACTTTCGCTAATCAACTAAATTCACCCAACATAATTACGACTCCCACCCATTTATCATTACTGTTTCTTTGTGTCTGTATTTCCGCTTCATTGTACGCAAGATGGGTGGCAACTATGCGCCGACCATCAAGCCAGCCGTGCACTCTTTTGAGAAGGGCTGCTCACAAGTGTTGTGGCTGTATCCCGAAGGCGACGACTTCCTTGTTACAGAGGTGAAGCACCATACTTACAATAGCGGCAGCTAGTATTTACTATGTTTGTCTTTCGGAGTTCGCATTAGTGGCACACGCTCGAACCCTGCCGCTTGTCCCCTCCTGTTCGCTTACACCAAAAATATTTCCAATTATTTTCTCTGCTAGGTGGGCGCGATGAACGTGTTCTTTGTGATTGCCCCCAAAGAGGGCGGCTTGCTGGAAGTGATCACTGCCCCGCTCGACGGCACCATCTTGCCCGGTGTAACCCGCCGGTCCGTGCTCGAGCTGTGCCGCGCCTCGGGCAACTACACGGTGTCGGAGCGCAAGCTGGGGATGAAGGAAGTCGCGCAAGCTGCGGGGGAAGGGCGGCTCATGGAAGCTTTTGGCACTGGCACTGCCGCCGTGATCGCGCCCGTGAACAGCATCATGTTCCAGGGCAAGGTAACAAGAGCATAATCAAACAATAATTGTGTAACAGGATTCATTATTGAGACACCGTTATTTAGACATCCACTCACTTTGCACCTCTTCGCTCGTTACACCAGGACATTGACATCCCAACGGGAAGCGACATTGGGCCGCTTGCGAAGCGCATGTGGGACGAAATTTCGGACATTCAGTACGGCCGCGTAGAGCACCCGTGGTCGGTGGTCGTGAAATAAGCACACGTCCTGTTTCTAAGCCGCCAATGTTTCCGGGACAGGCGGCGCTCACAACGCCCTCGTTGTTTTTCTTTGCTGAGTGGACCTGCAAATGTCCACCAAATAAGCCTAGGACTCAACTGACGCACTTCACTCCTGCTTTCTCATGTGCGTCCTAGCAATCGGAATTAGAATTAGCCCGTTGCTAAAAGTTCTCATTTTGTTCTTCGGTTTTCTCGCTTTATCCTTCTACTTTCTAAGTCATAAGGCTTTTTAAGACCAGAATAAAGACGCGAGACGTAGCCTTCTGGAGAGTGCGCGCATACATAACACTGCAACATGCAACATAACACATTCCCATTCCCAATTTGGAGCATAAGGAATTACATTGCTTGCCCCTTATCTTCCATTGCGCCACTGGGGGATGATTATATAATACAATTAAATCACATCATCAAGGGCATAAGGCATAAGGGTCTATTGGTCTTGACAATGAATTTATATCCTCTAGGAGCTTCAGCTCCGTAGGAGGACTCTACAAGATTTAATTGTACGTAGGTACGTCCGTGGACAATTCTGATCTTCAGAATTTGAATTCGTTGGATTTTTTTTTCAAGAGTTTGGAAATTCCATAGAGAGTTTGTCCGAAGGTCGTCTCAAATTCTCAAACGCTTAGAGTTCTACGCTAACTTTGCGAAGCTAAAGAGAAGGTTGCGAAGCTTTCGACTCAAACGCTTCGAGGTCTACGCGAACTTTGCGAGGCTCTCAACTCTAATGAGTGTGAAATTCGTGGTTGCGAAGC
>Ga0307931_1001779_pt1 | contig 14071 bp, 6 predicted proteins | sample OrgLakmetageno47_FD_201816 | JGI IMG/M metagenome (GOLD analysis project Ga0307931, IMG submission 201816) | Saline water microbial communities from Organic Lake, Antarctica - #47 | ecosystem: Environmental > Aquatic > Non-marine Saline and Alkaline > Saline | place: Antarctica: Organic Lake... | reverse complement strand
CCAACTCTCTCTTCCACACTCACCAGATCCAAATTTGCTACTTACCGTGAAGTGTGAAGCAGCGAAGCGAAGGCTTCGAGTGCAAGCAATCATTAGAATAGGAGTTGTAGGCGAAGTGTCTCGTCCACAAGAGGTCGTGAACAGCGGCACGTAAGGACTAAGTCGTTGCCTCCAAAGAAGAAGTCATTCGAAAATCTGCATTCGCCACTTCCGCGCGACCTCCATGAACTACCCTAAGTTACAGGCGATCAACGCAATCACGTAGTCGTAAATTAGAACACGTAACGTAGCATAATTATCTCGTTCTGCGCCGTGTTCTTCTTCATTGCTTGATTTTGTCCTTAATCTCGAAGTCTTGAGCACGTAACTCACATGCTGGCAATCGTCTTCGGAACCTTGGCTCCGCAATAACTTGATTTGCATTGTAGTCATTGTGGTAGACAGCACCATACTGATAAACTCAAAATGTGGGTATTCAAAGGACTGGCTATGGCAGACTCGAACGTGGACTTCTGGGGTGCTGCAGTACGAAATTGAGAAGGCTTGGCTGTGCTTACCTGCTCCGATGTTAGCATAACCGGCCTAGCTAGGGTCATTCCATTCAACCTCCTCACCTATTGACAACGTAATATGGTTCATCTACACACATAATTAGAAACCCGCCAGGTGGTCGCATTCGCTCACTTCTTGCCTGTCTCCAAGTCTTGCAGCGACTGCTATATATCCAGAGGTGGAGAAAATCAGGCAGAGGCCGCTTCGAAATTGGATTGGATCGCTGCACACTATATATCCAGAGGTATTTCGATTGCGGTCCTCAGCACGTTCACAGCAACGGTAGTGAACTAGATGATAGGGTAAAGCATAAAGGCTACTTTCGACTAAGCTAGCGAAGCGCATTAAGGTGCACACCGCGGGCTAAGTGAAAGGTTAAAGAGAGAGGGCAGATAATTAGCATCATTACAAAGATACGTGGTGTCTCATGTAGGTTCAAAGTTATGATACTATTGCTAGCGTATGGTTTTTCAGTAGCTATACTACAATACTTCGCACAGTACCGCTCAAATGCGCGGCCGCCATACATTTCTGGTCGCGCCAAAGGATGCACCTCCGTAGCTCCATGGTACATTTTTCAATCATTTTTCATGGTGTACAGCTTTTGTACTGTACAGGCAGCCTCCTGAAAAGGTTCAAAGGTTGAATCTTGGGATCCAATCAAAAACCATTTTACCAGAAAGTAGTGCAGTAGGCAAGCATTTTGAGCTACTTTTCAGCTCTGGTAAAATCGATCTGGCTGACCTGTGCCTGCTCAAAAACCGATAACCCCGGATTTCCCGCGTAAATTCGCCTTTTAGGATTTTCCCTCATATTTTTTATTAGAAATGCCTTTGAGAATACGCCCGTTTTGCGTTTCAATAATCATACATACAATTGCCGAATCACCAAATAAACGGCGTTTCCTTTCTCAAAAAGAATGGTCAATCAAGTCCGCGTGTCCCAGTCCACGGCGATTTTTGAGAAACCTATCAAGAGAACTGAGTGCCGCACCACGTATAAAACCAACTCGAGCACTACCTCAGGCCAGGGCTCGGCGCCGAGAATCCCGCCATCCACCAAGGTGCGTAGCTCAGTGAGCCAGTCCAAGGCGCCCACCAAAAAGTAGAGCGGCACTGCGGTCGCAACCAGAGGCAGCAGCGACTTTGAAGTGGACGAAGCAGCAGGATGAAGTGCATGAACATGAGTAGAGTCTGGGCCCTGTACGTTATGGCCTTCTTCGATAACCCACGCACTTCGCCACTGCGGTTCGCCTTGTGCGATCCGCTTGGCACCAAAGCTCGCACCCAGTCGAACTTCAAGGTCTCGGCAATGGAGCCCACCGAAGAGCACGGCTACTTTCTTTGGTTTCACTTCGCTTCCCTCTGCTGCACCTCCTAAGCCTAATGATTGGCTGTTGAGCCACTTGGTCAGTTCCTCGACGCAGTAAGCATTGCGAGCTCCGATAAGAGCTTCGCCGTGCCCGTCGTCAGCCTGTTCTGCGCTCAGTTCTTGCGCGAGTAGCACTTGCTTCACTGCTCTCCAATCCCCGCGACCTAAGCAGCTCAGCACTGCTACCAAGGTCTCTCGCGCTAAGGTGCCTCTTCGGAGTGCGCCGGTGTCGTAAGCTAACAAGTTCACTTCGGGCACTGGCGCCAGCCACAAAAGAGCTCTTAGCGCATTGCTGAATGCTTCGCCTCGGAAATAGAACGACTCGGGCAAGAGCGACCCTCGCAAACGCTGCGACGGCGAAGTTTGCAGCGTGAGTGCCCTTTGAAACTGGCCGAGGCCCGTGGCTAACTTCCGTGCTTGTGCTAGTTCGGCCGCCGTCAGCTGACCTCGAGCGCCTTCCAGGAGCAAGTCACCTTTCGAGAAATCTTCGGCTTCTTGCAGCTCGGACAAGGCCTCTCGGCTCAAGTCCGCCAGAATCCAATCGGCTGCTTCTGGCGCACTAGGGTCCAACCCGCTGAGTTGGTCGGTGAAGCCATAGGCAGCTGCCAGCTGCAAGGATGCCGGTGACGCGCACACCCCGGCTCCCGTTTTAAGCCTTCGTAAGCCCGACACCGCGTCTACACAGGTCAGCTCGTCGTCGGTAATCAATTCGTAAAGAACGGCGTCGTATCTTTTAAAAAATAGAAGGAACACACATGTTCCGAAACAGAACAAGGGATCATGTCAAAGAGCAGAAAAATTGTGCGTATAAGACCATACGTAATCCAAGCTAACAAGTCTGAAATTATCCGCGCTTGAGATTAAACTTCCTGCAACTGCAGGCAATTGGCTAGTAATGAGATTTGCTAACCAAGTTAGTTAATTGCATACCCCGCGAGCTCCAGATCTTGTTTGAGATTTTGGTAGTAGCCTTCGTCTGCGATGTGCACTAAAGAATAGAGATCGATCTGCGTCTCGTTACGGGAGCGGAATGATACCATAGCTGTCTGGAGCTCAAGCTGGCCAGTGTTGGTGTCGCGATGCAGCCGGAAGTAGCGTGGGGGTTTCTTAGGACTTAGGTTAGAAACCGTTTGTAGCCCCGATGTTAAGAACGCAAACAAGCCTAGGTGAACCAAGAGGCGGTACCAAAGGCATCGATCTTTCGACATGTTGCCTGGGCTGTAAAGAAGAGATGGTCCGATATGCGGTCGATCGTTTTCTAATGATAGCACATCAGAAGCAGAAGTATACTACTGCAGCAAACTAAGGTACGTTCATGTTTGATTTGGCTACGCGGGAATCGTTTCCGCATTTTTCCGGTGATCTCAAGAAAAGAACAAACAACAAACAAGCGGCAAGAGTTTTGTCCGTTGAGGAAGCCTGAAGGACTAGAGCACATTTTTTATGGCGGGAACGGTTTGAGCGCTTGAGCGCGCAGAATGGTGTAGAAGCGAGGTTTCACGAAGTGCTCGGGCCTCCAGATAAGATGAATCCGAAAGTATCGTCATGTTCACTGCCTCCAGCTGTAGCTGGGCCATTATTTGGAGAGCTAGATGTGGAAGTGCTTGGTATCACGTTGGACAGTGACACATCACCGGAAAAGGTTGCCTCCTCACTACGGGTGCAATGGTGGGGCGAGAATCCTGCAGATGGAGGCACGCTGTTAGGCCTCAGGTATTGGGTCTAAGTTATATAAGAACAGTATATTCCTCGTCTAAGGCTTACTACTGCCTAATGCCTTGTGCTTCTGTTGGATTGTGTAGGCATTCAGACGAAGGCATGCCAACGCGCTGCCTCTTTCCTCTACGCACCAACCGGACTCGCATGATAGCGTACTTGGCTGACATTGGAGTTCTCGAGTTGGAAGTATTGGCTGCAAATAAAGTTCAATCTATTGGTCGCTTAAAAGTGCCTCTGCGCTTTCGGGAAGTTTTCGACCGTGTGCCACAGCTCCCTCAAGAGTTGGCTATGGAACGGCAAAGTGAGGACGGCAAGGCTACCATTCAGGGCGACTTTGCCGTTTGGGGCGCTAGCAACTCAGAAGCTGATGGTGGTCGTAAAGAAGTTGTACTTGGGAGCATTTCCCTGGCCTTACATTTACGCTTTGGGCAGCACTCTCTGATTCGCCTAACGTTGCAGCAATCGAAGCTTGCCTCGGCTAGTAACGCCATCAACGATGGCAGCAGCTCCTCCTACGACTGCACAGACGACACCGATCTCAAAATTCCGTCCACACTGGGTGGCGAAGAGAGTGGTGCACCGAATCGTGGGTGGGCGCTGGCACCCGTTATGTCCTCGTTTCAATTGCACGAAGCACTAGTGGCTGCTGACATTAACGACGCGTTACCCAAGTTTCCAAATGCGCTCACCGAGGCAGCGAAGCGGCCCACCGCTAGGCACAGTGGACGCAATGGGCCCCGCTACGTGCCGCCCGACGCGCGTGGCGAAGCGACCGCAGTGCTGCCAGGGCCTAACAACAGCCAGCCGCGGCAAGTGCCACCCTCTCAGCACCATCGGCGCCACGACCAGAGCCAACACAACAAGGAGCTTGGTCAAGAGCCCATCATGCGATTGCCTTCGCCGCTGTCTCACCGTCAAACAAGTGCGGCGAAACACGCGTCGTCGCATCCTCGCAGCTCTGAGAATTCCTCTGTTGGAACGTCTTCTCGTCGTGGCAGCGGCGGAGAGCACCTACCTGAGTCAACCTACGAGGTGGCCTCGGCATCGGACCCTATTGAGATTGCGTTTCAGCCACCCGCACAAGATGATACGGAACCGTCTCCGGTTCAAGCTCCGCCGCAAAGATCGCCCCCATCTGTTGGTGAGGTGCATCAACCGGCGCTCCCTCCTAAATCCAGCTCAACCAAGGCTAACGACGACGACGACCACCAACTGGAGCAGCTGCTGCGCCGGGGCCTCGAACTGCGCACTGCCATTGGCGCAGCGCTCGCACCGCCTTCGCACGGGCCCAGTGGTAGTCCTTCTCGCCAATCACACAGCGAGGCTAACGAAAACCACCCACCAGCAGGTTTCCTGTTTGGTGGCAGCGGTGGTGGCAAAGAGAATCCTGCCCAAGGGCATGCCCAGCCACCCTTCGCCGAGACTGTCAAATCAGGGCAGTCAAGCTATTCGAAGCTGCCATCCAAGCTGACCAGTTCTGCTGACTTGGCCAAAATGCTGGCAGGTTTAGATGCAAGCAAGGCCGCGGAGCTAAACAGTGTGGTGGAGAACTTGAGAATGGCTGGCAGAGTCCCTGGCGGTAGTGGCGATGGTTACAGGACAGTACCGGGAGGCACCACGATGGAGGACTGGGAATGGGCGATGGAAGAGGCCATGGTAGCGGAAGAGGGATTAGCCGATGAAAAAGCACTTGAAGCACTCCTCAATAAGGTTGGAATTTGAGAAAGTTGCTGTCCTGCTGTCTCAAATGATTGTTGGTGTGTCATAGGATGTAAGCTGTAACTCGTTCATTGATAAGATGTTCCTCATATGGATGTGGGTGTGTACTTGACACCGTCTTTTTCTCATGTTGAATCATACTATTTAATTGAAGTCTTTCCTGTCCGCACGACTCGCTCAATTTACAGGTGGGGCCTTCTCCAGTGTCGGTGGCCTACCCTGCGCTCGCTCGCCTCGACCACTGCCGCGCAGTGGCCGTTGAGTCTGCGCGCTTTTGCCGCCTAGAAGTGACCCGACTGGTGCTCTTTCAGCCTGCGCCCTCCTCTGCTGCTTCTTCAAGGCCAATCTCGCTGGTGTCTGGGCTAGCTTCGGGTGCCACCGTGGTGACTCATGTCCGTTACACCCTTCCACCGGGGGCAGTGCCTCCGCCTCAAGTGGTGCCTGAACAGCCACAGGACGGTGATTCGAGAACTGATCTAGCTCCTGGAGTTGGAGAAATCATGCTGCCAGTGCCTGCACCTCCGATTACCAGTGAGCCTGATCGCAGGCGTGTACCTCCTCGTCCTGGGCAAAGGCGTCCGCTGTCATCGACTAGTGCAGCAGCAGCCGAAGGAGGAGGTGCCGCCTGTTTGACGCCGCAAGGTGCCACTTCCTTGCGCCATGTGACTCTGTGTGGGCTGCCCGGCGGGCTGAGCAACGCAGAAGTAGAGGATTGGGAAAAGGCGTACGTCACCTTTGAGCTCTTACATGTGCCCACCGCTACTCCTAGCTCGAGCAGTGGCGGCGGTGGCCGTGGCGGTGGTGGTGGTGGGCCAGTGAACAGACAGGGAGGCAGGGGAGCGAGTGGAGGCAGAGGTAGAGGAGGTCGAGGAGCAGAGGCGCAGCAAGCCGCATTGTTGGAAGAAGCAGCAGCAAAACCCGTCGTTTTAGCAGTGGCGCGTTTACCCCTGGTGGACGTGCTGTTGTCCCCTTCGCTGTCCTTAACGGCGTCCCTGGATGTGGTGGCGTGTACCGCTGCTGAAGATGCTTCACAAGGAGAGCTGGACAATCAGCTGAGACCACCATCGTTACCCCCAGTGGTGCTAGGCTCCCTCACAGTGCAATGCCAACTCCTCGCCTCAAGCTCTGGGACCGCAGCAACGACTTCTGCAGCAGCAAGGGTTGCAAGCGACACTGCTCCATGTCCTGACGAGCCCAACAGGGCTACCAAAGTGGGCACTACAACGACCTCGACAGCTGCGTACTCGAGTAACGAGGTCCCTATGGTAGGCCACGCATCCCCTAGCATTGCTACACGCATGAATTGGCGGCAGCCGTCGCCTCTGCCAGCGGCATTTCAGGCTGCCCCCGAACCAGCCGTGCCACTCGAGCTTCGTGTTGGCGTTGCCAGTTTAAGCACGCTGGGATTTGAAGTTGCTAGCAGCGGTGGAGACAGTGCTGCGGGAGCGGAGTCAGTGGCTACGGCAGCAACATCGAACTATCGCATCGTTTACAAAGATGTAGCTACAAGTGCCGTTGCTGCTGCGTTAAACTCAGAGCCAGCTTCTTCCTCGTCATCACCTCCTAGTGTCACTGAGACTGGGCAGCAAGTCGCGATTGGACAGGCGGTATTGGCTGCTGCTCCGAGCCTGGCTTCCTCTGGCACTGCGAGCAGAAGCAGACCACCAGGAGTGCGCCAAGGTGCCGAGAGCATGGTGTGGATGGGGCACGAAGCACGCGCCCCTGTACAGCTCGACGCCAACCTGGCTGGTGTTCTCGCTACCCGGGTGCAAGTGCTTGAAGTGTGGCTGTGGGACCAGGCAGCCAGTGGTGACGTCAGCAAAGATGACGGCAGCAGCAGCATCGCTAGTAGTAGCGGGTGGCGGCTGCTAGGCCTCGCCAAAGTGCCTCTCAGTCGGTGGGGACCAGCACTGCAACAGCGGCCTCTTCTAGGATTAACCAAGACTGCGTTTCCGCAGTGCAGCGTAGCAGGCAACTGGCCAGTGGTGCACCCTATAACGGGTAAGTCTGCTCCCGGCCTAGCGTTGCAAGTGAACGTGAGCTTGGGTACTTCCGTGCAACTCGACAATCGACCACCGTTTGTGGTGCCGCCGTCGCTGCATATTTTAGAAAGACAAACATCTCCGGGCGCAGACGGAGGTGCGACACTTGACGCTGAGCAGGAATCAGGGAGAGGTGGCTACGACAAGGATGCGCATCAAAGTCTGTCGGAGGTGAGGCAGCACGTTGACAAGAGTACCGAGCCTGTGCGAGGACCTGAGGCCGCATTTGAAGCTGGGGCTGAAAGGAGTGATTCGTCGGACACGGACTTCAGTGATGCTTCAGCAACTGAAGATCAACCGCCACGCATCAGCGAACAGGTGCCTGCACCACCCCCGGAACCCATTTCCCCACCTCGAAGGCAAGCTCAAAGTAACGGCGCGCCTCCACAATTAGAGGCTGGTGGGCTCAGCCCAGACCATCAACCTGAGCCGGTTGTCGCCGATGGCGGCCGGGCCAGTACTAGAGGAGGAGGAGCGGCCGTGGTAGGCACCGAGGAGCAGCTTTATCATCGAAGCACGAGCAGGCTAAGCAACACTAGGAGCAGCGAAGCAAGCGTGCGGCATGTGTTGGAAGTGAGCGTACAGGGCACTTGCGAAGAGCTCCTGGCTCGTCGGGGTTTATTGCCGATAGCCAATGGAGACAACGGTGGTGGTGAGGTGGCAGATCTCGGGTGCTGGGTGCGCTACCACTTACCAGGCGGTGATGACGTCAGCAGCAGCGGTCATGGCGGCCTCAATGGAGAGAATGAAGGCGGGGGCAGCGGCGGTGGAAGCTGGAGTGATGGAGAAGCTTCGAGCACCATCACGAGTTTATGGTGGGACGGGGACTCGGCCTTCCTCAACAGCCGAGCGCGCCATTCCTTTGTGGGTCCCAACAATGCTAACGGTGGGGATCCCTTTTCGGCACTGTTTGATGAGGCAACAAGCGGCAGCAGCAAGAGTCAAGCTGGCTTGTCGTTGAGTGTGTGGCATCGAGCTGCAGGCAGCGAATCTCAAATCAAGGTTGGCCACGCAATGTTGCCCGCGAAAGCGCTTGCCAAGCTCTGCGGAGGTGCAGCCGCTGCGACGGCAGAAGTGATGGTCTTGGAGTTGACCGGGGGCAATTGTGAAGATGCTGCTGATGTATCACCTTGGAGAGGTGCAGAAAGCAGTGACGGGGCGACATTGCCTCTCATGCTTACCTACCGCCGGGAGCCGAACAACGCTCTGACGCGACGAAGCCGCGAATTGCGCGCTCGTGCAGCTGCTTTTCGGCAAGCGAGTGCGAGTCAAGAGCACAAGGCAAGTGCAGAGGGAGGTACGGCGAGCAGCGGTGAAGGCAGCATCAGAGGTAGCGGCACGGAGACGAGCCGCAGTGGCACGTGGGTGCAAAGAAGAGTAGCTCAAGATGCGGGAGATGCATCATCCTCACCGAGTAGCCCTTCGATCAGGAATGGCGATGGTGCTGGCGTGCATACTGTGCTGAAGCGCTCTACGGTAGTGTCACATCTCTTACCTGCTACCAGCACCATCGTAGTTACAGTGGGCTCTGTGCGTGGCCTTCATAAACTCTTGCAGCGGCACCTGAACTACCTCCACTCATCTCAAGCAAGCAAGAGCGCTGCCCCCAATGAAGGGTGGCGCGTGCAAGTGACTTTTGACTTCTTCCTTGGCGGATTAGCACCCGTGGCTGGAGCTGCTGAGCCTAGCGACTCGGACACCACAAACACCAGTGAAGGCGGCGCGACAAGAGGGCGATGGGTGCGATTTCGGTCCGATCCGCTGGAGGTGCCTCGTGAAGCTCTCGATGAGAATAACCGTGATGGCATTGATGTAGAGAACGAAGCGCAAGTATCGTTTGCGTGCTCCGCCACTGCGAAAGTATCCATCGACGGCGCGCTTGTGGAATGGTTGCACAAAGATACCCTCAACCTTCACTTCAGCTTGCTGCCTGATAGTGCTGATAGGGCATCGTCGAGCACTGCTCTTGGTGTGGCGAAAGTGCCGTTGCAACACTTGCTGGTCTCCACCGGTGGCCTTGAAAAATGGGTGCCGGTCGTTGCTGCTATAGGTAGCGCTGCTGAATGTACACACGATGAATCCGACGCACAAGTGCACGTCAGTGTGTACTTTCAGCATCGGAGCTCCCAGCCGCGCTCAACCCCTTCTTTATTACCTCGATCACCACCAAGGCCTTTGACCACAGCAACTCCTCAAGCCAATTTAGATCCAGTGAGTCCACCTCGCATTACGACACGCACCAGCGAAACGGAGGTGGAAGACACAGTTCCTTCTCCGCCCAAGTCTGATCGGAGGTCTACGGCAACCTCACATGATGACGCCGCGGTCATTCAGCCCACTTCCAAAGAGGCTCCTGATCTCGAGCTCGCGCCACCTCAGGTTCCTCCCACAGTGCCGCTGCCCCCACCACCACAACCACCACTGCAGCCACAGCCACCACTGCAGCCTCTGCCGACGCCGCCGCCACAGCCACCACAATCGACATCGCCGCCTGGCATTGTTACAGTTGAGGGCATGCTGCAAGCCCTTTTTGGCGACACCGCTGCGACTGGTGAGGCAGCAGCTGAGTCAAGTGCCGTAGCTGATGAAACACTGGAGCAAAGGGATGCAAGTGCCGTGCAGGCTGCTGAAGATGGTAGTGCTAGTTCGATGGTCGCAGGGTTACCTGACGAGGTGCCTCAGCAAGAATCGGAGGGTTTGGAGGTAGTGGTGCATCAGGCCGCTCAGCTTACGAGCAACGCACGCCTATCGCAACAACAAGAGCAGCAGCAGTGGTACGTCACCTATCAGTGGCCTAGCACTCTATGCCCTTACCACTGCAGTGAAGTCGCTGCCACTCCACCAGCAGCTTCAGCTCGAGGGGCGCCCATTTGGGAGTTCAGCTCAGAGCGGCCTTTAGGCGAGGCTGCATCTCTAGAGCCGTCGAAAGCGTTTTCTGGCAGTGTAGTGGCGTTTAAAGTGTGGCAGCGGCTCAGCTGGGAGGTCCTTGGCGTTGCTAAAAGCAGTTACAAAAGTGCTCTGGCCCCTTGTAGTGGTATTAGTGCTGGGTCTTCGTCGGCTGTGGTGGGGTGGGCTACAGGGCTAGGTGTGGGCGATCGTGCCGTTGGCGTTGCCGTTGTGGACGTCTCTTTGCTAGGGAGGAATTTAGGTGAAGTGAGTGGGTGGTACCACGTCTTGAACGATCAGCAGCAACGCATGGGGCAACTGTGGGTCACGCTGCGTCGTCATTTGCCTCGTCAAGGTGGAGATGGCGTCAACCACCATACTCAAGGTGGCCATGAGCGAAGTGATGAGGAAGATGAAAGTAGGAAGGGTGGCGATGACAACCATCAAGAGGGTGAAGATCGTGACGGCCCCGGTTTAGGCCAGGACTCCAGCGCTAGTGAGGATGACGATAACAGCGGCGACGACATCGTTTTTTCAAGAGCTGACATGAAGAAGGTGCAATCTGAAGACATTCACGCATCGCTTGAGAAACTTGCAGAGGCGAACAAGGGCCAAGATTTGCGCAACGAACCTCAAGCGGCAGACTCATCAAATGACGCTGAAGCCTCAGCAGCAGGCGTCGCGATAGATCAAATGTCGCCAGAAGCAGTGATGAGCTTGCCCGAGGTAAACAAGCGGCTTGGTGACCTTCATTCCCTTGCACTTGCAGAGGGTGCCCCACCAGGAGTCGTTGATTGGTTGGGTCGTGCTTTTACGGCACCCCATAGCCTGCAACCCGCAGAGTTAGCCACAAGTCCTAGGCATTCTTTGGAACGCAGTGGTGGCGATTATGACAACTACGGCAACAGCAGTGGCGGTCGTTCCGTGCATCTTGATCACGAAGTCCGTCGATCAGGCAGCGACCAAGCATGGGACATCTCAGCACTGGTGCGCGCTAGCTTGAACCTCGAAGGTGGCGGCGGCAGCAGCTTCGGTGAGTTCGCTGCAAGCCCAAGGTCGCCTGACAGCGGTGAAGGGCGGGGGCTGGCGGCTGTGCTGATGAGTTTAGACAATGTGCAGGGCCGCTTGAGTCGCATGCTTCGAGGCGATGATCCTAATGGAAGCGACGAGGATGCTGATGATGATCACGGTGGTGGTGGAGCAATTGCAGCAGAAGGAATAGCGGTTTTAGCTGACGACGGTCAAGTCGCTGCTGAAATTTCGGAGCTAATACCGGAAGTGACAAAAGGTACCGAGGCAGAATTCAATGTAATTGAAGGTGAGGCAGGGGTAAATGAGGAGACAGCCACAGACGAGCAGACTGAGCTTCCTGAAGGTGCTGCCGAGCTTCATGAGGATTTGCCCGAGGAGCCTACCAGCAGAGGGCCAACTGCAACAGACACCACAGCCATGCCCAATGAAGATGACGTCGCGTCGACTGCAGAGCAAGCAGTCGAGCAGCACGAAGCAGCTGCGTTGGAGTTACATGGTGCGCCACCAGAGAATTCCTTGGAGGAGATCGAAACTCCGGAAAGGCCCATATTGGATTCTCAGTCTCAAGTAGATACCTTCTCGCCGGAGAAAGTTGCCGATTCACAGGGTGTCGAACATGCTGACGTGGCAGCGCCCATGGTCTGCACCAAGTGCGGCGTCAGCCATCCGATGAAGCCCTGTGCGCCGACTATACCATCGACCCCAATTGCCGAGGACGAGGAGAAGGCACCTCCGGCATTTGAAGTGGTTGCAAGCGTTGCTTCTGAAGCAATTCCAGCTGAACCTCTGGAGGCGCTTCCGCTGGAGACTGACAAGGGAAGTGCTGAAGCTGAGGTTGATGCAGCGGTTGATTCAGCGGTTGATGTCGACGTTGAGGAGTCTTATCGCGAGGGTGTGGCCGTGGCTACGACTGAAGTTCAGCAATGTGACTCAGAAGCGGAATTAGTTCAGCCTCAAATTGTTGACGCGTCTATGCGCGAAGAAACAAACCAAGATGCATTTTCTGAAGAAGTTGACGAGGAGAGCATCTGTAATGAAGGCGTTGGAACTCCAACCTCAATGCCAACGCGATTGGCTCCGCAGCTGCCGCAGCCGACTGAAGAGGCGGCACAATCTGCGTCAGAGGACTCTGACGTTCTCTTGACGCCGTCGTCAGGTGAAGAAGTCTCCGACGATCATGATGCAACTCACACCGTTGAAGGTGCCTCCGCTTCTTTAAGATCAATGGCAGTATCTGCTGAAGCAACGGGGGATACTCCAGGGCCAATCGTGACATTTGAAGACGAGCATTTAGTCAGAGATGAAGGTGCTGCTAACAATGAGGTTGAGAGTAATGGCCTTTTGTTTGATGACAGGAGCAGAGAACCTGAAGCCAGTGATGATTACAGGATGGAGAGTGGTCAATGGTCAAGCGAACACAGCCGCCTGCCCTCATATGCGTCAGCGCATGAAGATGAGTCGCCAGAGGAGGCGCCACAGCCTCTCGACGTCACAGTTGACAGTGGTGACAGCGGTGACAGTGTAGTTGAGGATGGCGAAGACGATCTTGCAGGCGACGTGGGAAGGCCCAAGCCAATGTCGGAAGAATCGCCCATCACAGGTCGACCGCCGCTTAGCACGGTGCGTTTAGCTGTACGTTATTGAATACATGATGCTTACTCTGGTTTAACGAAAATTGTGACATAACTTATGATTCTTTTGCTTGTATGTTTACAGGCTAGACGTCGTTTCGCGGACTATGAAACTGAGCGGATTGCGCGAATCATGCAAGGGCCGCTCTCGGCGTCTCTTTGGGCATCCGACGCCAGCTTCACCAGCATGCACGGCAGTAGTAGCCCGGGATCCTCGTCGGAATTCTCGAGTTAGGCACGGAACACAAGGGGGATGGCACTTTTAGTTTTTTACCATTATTTACTGCCATAGAACTTCGTTCGAAACCAGAGATATCACCGACTTTTCACCATCGAGATCTCTAAACCACAAAAACTAGCTCAACTGCTGTTTTTTATTGGAGTAGTGGCAGTGCAGTCCTTCTCTTTCTCGCGAGCTCGCAAAAAGTATGTAGGTAGCACGGGCTAATATTTTGAGACAGGCCCCGAAGGGCCGGAATCAGATGACAAACAGGTAGAGAAGAAGAGCAAAGCAGCGCAAACTAGACGTAAGACGCCAATCAGGCGCATGCGCATATTTTCACCTACTACTAGCTACTACGCTAAATAGGTATAAAAGTAATAAAACAAGGCTTGGGGCACAACCGGCTGGGTTATATGATATATGCTATGTGTGGGTACATCTTAAAGTCACCTCCTCATGAGCAAGGCCGCGTTAGACATGGTGTGGCATGGTGAAATTCGTTCTGAGTTCCCCTCCTGATGCTGCCCGGGACCGGGACCCGGGACATCTGGGCATCTGGCTGTGCGACAGCAGTGTCGTTCCGTTGAGCAACCCGCGTATAGGCAGTGCGGGGGGGGGGGGGGCTTTTGCAAGAGACTCTCTATGTCATGTAGCTTAGCAACCTGCTACAGGAAGCATCGACCCAGGACTCAAAGTTGAAATCGGTGAGCATAATATTCGCGGGATACCCCGTAGGGGCATAAATCTAGTGTTGCGAAGTCCTCGGCTCGCCACGGTCGACGATTTGGCCAGAAAGTGGACACTCTTTAAAGGACTGGGTGTACGATTTCGGAACCTGTTCTGGTCGTAAATCGTGAAATTAGCTCACAATGCAGCTTCCGGCGGCGATATACCTT
>Ga0307931_1001778_pt1 | contig 14079 bp, 11 predicted proteins | sample OrgLakmetageno47_FD_201816 | JGI IMG/M metagenome (GOLD analysis project Ga0307931, IMG submission 201816) | Saline water microbial communities from Organic Lake, Antarctica - #47 | ecosystem: Environmental > Aquatic > Non-marine Saline and Alkaline > Saline | place: Antarctica: Organic Lake... | reverse complement strand
AACCGAGCGATCTGTACCTTCGTTTCGTTTCGCGAAACGGGGAAACGCCCGGACGCAGGACGAAGTTTGTTTCGGAGAAACAAAACCGGCGCGAAAACCATGTTTGTTTCTGATTTGGTTTCGTTTTAATGTTTCGACTGTGACCCTAAGGGAGACGAGAGACGAGAGGAGACGAGCTCTGTGCTCTGTGATCTGTGACTGTGACACGACGTTACGACGTAAATCTTACGAAGAAGGTCCAATCTTTCCTCCCTGTCGTGTTGCGCCGTTCACTTTTTTTATCATTTCAAAAAATGCATCCAAACCACCGTCTCACGTCTTTCGTTTAAGCGGCTAGCCTGGAGGAAGTCATTGTTGGTAGACTAAACCTCTTATCATGTACGCACCATGCAATCGAAGCTGTCGCTGTTACAGTTACCGACGCCTATGAACACATTCGCTAACTCTTGAAATACTCGAGACAACAACCATGGCTTCCAAGGATCGCGTGATTGCGACATTAAGATGGCTAGAAGATCAAGGCTGGCACGAATCTGCTTGGTGTCTTGAAAAGGAAAGTGGCATAAGCGCTTTTCGAGGCCCCGAAGAACTTATGTTTCTCCGTGAACTAGTGATGAGTGGCGCACTGAGGGACGCGATTGAATTCATTCGTCCCTTAAACTTGCCCCACGCTATGGCCCCTCTTCACCGCCAGGCTTTTCTTGAAACAGTCGATGGTGGACTCTCTTCCACTGAGGAGCTAGTCGAAGGCCTTGAGCTGTTGGAGCCGTTAGTATCCTCAGGTGAATACGAGACTCTCTGTCATTTGCTCACCCTAGCTTCGATCACGGATCACTCTGCATTCGTTGGCTGGACGGTGCACAAAGGGCGAGTGAATGCGTTTGATACCCTGACACCAATTCTTTCTGAGTTTGCAAAGAATCACAAGGACTATAGAAGTGCGACGGAAAAAAATGAGGTAACGCCAAGGGAGATTGTGGTTCCAGCAGCGCCTTTGCCAACTCCAGCGCCGCCAAGTGTTGTCACAACAAGAGCACACGAGGTGGCGACCTCATTTGAAGCATTGGCCCCGCCAATGCCCCCGATTCCGGTGCAGGCGTCTGAAGCTTTGGATACTCAAGTGTTGCCATCTGAGGCATTGGCATCTAAAGAGCTCGTGTCTGCGGCCTCTCCCCCCGTGACATTGCCTCCACAGGAGCCGTGTGTCGCCAACGATGTCAATACACAGGCCCAGGAAAGCGAGCAGCTGCCTTCAAGGCTGCCTCATTTCGTGCCTGCTGCCACCATTTTAAACCCAGGCTGCCCTGTACGATGTGCGTCCTTTCGCCCCGATGGTCGATTTGTGGCAGTGGGAACCAACGACCGCGCTCTCACCATTTGCGGCCTCGACTTCACAGATCGCGACGCTAGCCCCACACCTGCAGTAGTTCCCGTCCTGCGACTACCCGGCTACCACCAAGGGTCAGTCTACAGCGCGGAATGGTCACCCGATGGCACTCTTCTTGCCACTGCGGGCAATGATAAGCGCGTTCAAGTGGCCTCATTTCATTTTGACGACACCGACAGAACAAGTCTAGGAGTCAATGCGGAGCTTGTACCGTGCTCGACTTTCGATGGGCACAACGGCACTGTTCGGGACCTGGCTTTCCTCGATGCTTCACGCCTGGTGTCTGCAGGTGCGGGTGATTGTGCTCTTCGTGTGTGGGATATTGCCGAGGGGCGGGCAGATCAGCTGGTTATGTTGGAGGGTCATTCGGACGCCGTGTGGAGTGTCAACTGCCCAAGAGGCAGCGAGCGAGCACTTACCGCAGCTGCTGACGGGTGCGTGAAATACTGGGACTTGCGGGATGCGCCTCGGCCAGTGATCACGTTTGTCGGGCCTTGCGCAGCGTGTTGTGCAGCTGAGTGGCCTGGGTCTTCTTCGAACCAACATCAGGTGGCAGCATCCTTTGGAGATGGCTTAGTCGCTCTCTTTGACTCGAGGAGGCCCAACCAAATCTTGTGCGAGCTTTATTGCCACCAGCAGGAGGCCCGGAGCTTAGAATTTTGCGCCAGTAGCCCTTTACGGCCGGATCTCTGCGTGACAGCTGCCTTCGATGGGACGGCTGCTGTGCATGCACTGGCGTCGGACGAAGATGGCGTTTTTTTCGCCAGCTCAGCGAGTGTGGTTCACCAATCGAATCGAGTCGTGCGAGCGCGGTGGCACCCTCACGAGCTTGCCTTTCTTTCGTGCAGCGACAATGGGGTTGCCCTGTGGGTCGGCGAGTGATTCGGAGTGGTGGTTTGGCTTTGATGTGCCATTGGGGATTGCATTTGCATAATACACAGTGCATACAGCAGCGGGGTTTATATGGGTTTCGCTTTCGTTTGAATCATTGCAATATCCCCCAACCGCGATTGCAATAAAAGAGAAGCATAACTTCCGCACTTCACGGCCCTGTTTAAGCCCTCTTTAGCCGCCTTTAACCCAAACCGCCCACCTATTTCCACCTGATTGTAATTTTAAATTCAATTAAATTTTAGGCGATTGACGCGAAAAATATTAAACGGCGCGAGTTCCATGTTTCATATCAAACCACGATACACATATCTAAATCGCAGATCAGCACGTCGCAAGTCCTTTGTCCCCTAAGGATTATTAAGTACGAATTTATGGCTTTTGAGAAGGCCATACATAGATCCTACACGCCATTTCGGAGTACGATTCGGGCTTACTATTGGGTTGCTGTAGGGTGGCTTTGTAAGAATTCCAAAAGGGCGCTACTCGCTTTGTGTTTTGCCACTGAAGCCGCCAGCTCGAGGCAAGTTCTTCCATCTTTGTCCTTCTGTCCTTCCTGTGCTACTCGAGCCCCCATCGCTAGTAAAACCTTCACCGCTTCAAGGTTGTTTTGGCCCACCGCGACGAGCAACGCCGTTTCTCCAGTGAGCCGCGCATGCTGCACCACTTTCTCTAAATTCGGCACCTCGGCGGTCTCAAGCGCTTGGACGAGGTTCAGCACCCACCGCAGATCGTCTTTGGTCTGGCTCAGGTACAGCGCACCGTCGAGGGCCTTGCCCGCATCCGCTCCTAAGGCTAGCAGAGCTGCCACGGTATCTTGGCGCTGGGCAAAGGCAGCGAGGCTGAGGGCAGTCACACCCCAGCGCCCGTACAGGTCCACAAAAGAAGTAGTGGGCTTGCTGCCTTCGCTGCTCAGGTCGTTCGCCTGCAAGGATGAGGCTTGAGAGGCCTGCAGCAACGCCACGATCGCGTCCAGTGATGTTGACGGCGCAGCTTGGGCGTGGGAAGGCGCCGAGGGCATGGAGGCGTGCGCAGGTACCATCCCACTGCAGTGTAACTCAAAGGTCTCTTCGTCTGCCCCAAAACGATACTTCACTGGCACGATGGAGGCCTCACAGTTGCTTGGCGCATCGCTTGGAGTCTGATGAGACGATGACCGCTTGAGCTCTGCATCAAGGCACGCGTTGAGGCTTTGCTTCAGGCGCGTTTCAAAAAGTGTTCGGACTCCTTTTGGCTCGTGCCTTTCCGCCAAATCGCCTCTCGTCTCCTTTGCCAGGTCTCGCCGCTCGCGAAGTTGAGACTCCTCGTGGTCGTGTCGTGTGGGCAGAATCTCTTGGCCAAACGAGCACCCTTTGGTCGCTTTCTCTTCGCTTGCGCCCTGCGCCTGCCGCAAGTTAGACTTCATTTTACCCGCTGCGCCCATCTTCATGACGGCGAGCCCTCGTAGGCGCTTCGCGCGCGCTGTCGAGCGCTTCCCCACCGCGTTGTCATCGCCTTGTTGGCCCATGGAGAGCACTTCGTTCACTGCAGAGAGGGCGTCCGAGTACTGCCCTGCATCGTAGAGCGCAACTGCAGCATCCAAGGCCGCGACAGAGCCGAGTTCATCGGGCTCATCCTCTGATTCTTCGGCTTCGGCCTGTAAGATGTCTGCCTGGGAAACGGCAAACGCATCTTCTTCTTCTTTGGGTCGACGCGACCTGTCCCTCGAAGTGTCAAATGCACTTTCTGCGGAAGCCTTCTTGTGCGGTACCTTATACTCGTCGCCTTCAGACGCCGTCCGTTTACTATTACTACCAGTGCTAGCCGAATCTTTTCCGCTGTCTGAGATTTCGACCATGGGGACGAAGGAAGCGAGGGCACCTTCGGAGGGAAAGGACAGGTAGCCGTGGGAATAGTCGAAGGCCAGGTCAGCGGTCACGCCACCCAGGGACAGAAACTCAGCGACTGTCGTTGCAGCTTTGTAAGCTTCGTATCGCTTGAAGCTCATGGACCCTTCGCGCTTTGGGTTCCTTTGGTCGTATTTGATGGGTTTGCCTTCCTTGTTCACTCGTTTCAGCATTGCCTTCTGCTCTTCATTCAACTTGAACTGATCCTTCGAGCCTGTTGACGAAGCACCACCGCTGCCGCTCGGCTTTGGCGCTGACTTTAGTTTGGGCGAATAAACCTGATAGTCGTCATCAGTACTCTCGGTGCGTTGAACAATCAACCGTCGCCCGCCCGGCAAAGTAGCAGGACGCGGTGCTGTACCCCGATCAGCCTGCGGGTTCAAGCGTTTCCCACCCGAAAAGGCCTACATGCAAAGAGGTCACAATACGGCGAGAGATGAGAATACATCTCTGACTCAGGCTAGCGCATTGTGAAAAGAGATTACCTTTTTTGATGCTCCCATCTCTTCAGATGCATTCAACTTTCGCTTTTCCGGCTGCACAAGATCACCAGCCAAGAGCGCGGCATAGCTGGGAAGATGACCACAAGAAGCAAAAGAAATCAAAATTTAAAGAGGTAACCTAGCGATTCTAGCATAGAAAGCAACTAGGTCCAATTGACACGGCAGCTAGCATGTGTGTGCGCCTTCTAGAAAAATAGACAGGATGCATTTAGAAGACCATAAATTGATCACAGCTTATTCATACCGGAGTCCTTTGCCATATTCAGAATTGAGTTTCGCATCAAGATCGTCTTGCTTATCGTACTTGACGCGGGCGATTCTGGGAGCATTTGCTACGTTCTCCGGTTTTATGGCCTACGTTTGTCAAACTCAGTTAGATGCAAGGAACTCGCCCAAAGTAGGAGCCATGAAGAAGAGTGGGGACTTGTAGAAAACCATCCAGTATATGAGTCGATTCCAGTCTTTATAGATCACGTCTAGAGCACAAACCTGATAAAAAGCCCGCAACCATCGCTCCAGCTGATCTAGAGTTTGCGCTCGCGTAGGCATGGTGCCTCCCCGCCACCGATGTAGTTGGAACGTTGGAACCGTGTGATCGTGTGATGATGCGAGCTCGAGAGACCGTCCCCACGCCAGGAATTATTCCTTGCATGTTTTGTTTGAATCATCCCTGTAGCGGTTAGCGGTTTTAGAGGAAAGAGGAAAGAGTACTGTAGTATTCGTCATCCTCTAGCAAGCAAGAAAGAAAGAGCTAGGTTTCTAACAGCTCAAGCTAAGCTTAGAGCCAAAGGCTGTAGCTCCCGAGCTAGACACTAGCGTTTGACTAAACATGAATGATGGCATCCGCTATGCATCAAGACCCAATGACACGAAACCCAAGAATGAAGGCTTTGGAGGTCTCCCACCGGAAGTAATTGGCATGGCGCGTCAGATGGGATTGTCCCCAGAGGTGAGAAAGGCGCTAAGGACTCCCACATTTTCGCATTTGCACAAATCTGCCCAGATTAGTAACTGAATATCATGATAGCCTACTCTCATGTGCAGTATGAACCTCAATTTGCTTGCCTTGCCGCTTTTGAGTAGGACGTGAAGCAAATGAGTTCCATGTGGGCAAATATGGATGATCTCAGCAATTCCGACCCTGAAGCCTACAAGCAGTTCACGCAAGAAATCCTGGCTGAAGGCCCGAATGGCGACAAAGAAAATGCTTCGTCCACGAGAGCACGCTCGTTCTTGCCCGTGCCATCCTTCGTGGTGAAAGTGAACACCACCGCTGCAGCAGGCAATGGGCTCAAAGTCACAACGCGCAGCGGCCTTGCTAAGGTTTTCATCAACATGGCGTCGTGCGAAGCTCTTGAACCTCCGAAGGACGTGAATGGGCGGCCAATGGAGAAGGGCCAGCGGCGCGGTGCAGATGGGCTCCAGATTCCACTTTTAGTGGGGGAGGTCCGGCGTTGCACAGACCATAGCGGCGAGGAAGGAGCAGCGCTGGCGGTTGATGTCGTGTTTCACCCGTGGATCATTGACCGCTGCGACGACGACAACACTTTCAAGGCGCAAGCAATTGACCTGGCGCTAGGGTGGGTGGAGCAAGAGACGGGCTACAAGTTCGAGAAGCACAAGTGGAAAACCATCAAGTCCAAGTACAAGGGAGGAAGTGGCGATCTCGGAGACCAACCAATGCCTTTCCCCGTTGACCGCGCCCTCGAACAGGTATGCTTTAATCCTGTCTTTTGAAGATTCTTTGAAGCTGTGATTTGCCATCGAGCTGTGACATTCTAATCGCCTTTAAATATCACTAGGATGGTCCTGTCGAGGAGCGGAAAAAGCCCGACGAAAGTCCATCGCCGCCTGCACCGACCCCTCCCGCAGGCCTTTCTACGCTCTCTCCCGAAAGCTTACTACGCGCTGCTACCAGCGAACCCGCCACTGACCAACCAATGGACATCAAAATGCCGGGCACGCCGGGTTTCTCAGGCAAAGATAGCTCGTCGTCGTCGTCAGCAGAGCCTCCTCGGGTCCTGATTTCCGAAGTAGGCGCGCCCAAACCGAAAGTGAAGGCAAAAGCGGCAGTGAAGAAAGGCTTCTTGCATTCCAAAGAGGGTAAAGGTGCGCCTCGCCTCTATGATGACAGCGGGTCGACTGGCGATGGCTCTAAAGAGGTGAATCTAAGTGGAGTTCATAGGCGTCGCTTCTGGTCGCTTCTGAGTATCATCTTCACTCAATCCTTCCCCTGCTTTTTTCGATTGCGCTTGTCGAATGTCCTTTCAGGGAAGTTATTCTCGGCTCATGTCCAAGTGCAATGTCGTTGACATGAACACCATGACGCCCGCGGAGCAAAAGATTGCCATGGAGAAGTACGCTGGGACCCCAGAAGGAGGGGCACCTGCTCCCCCTGTACCCGCAGAGACTAGTCCACCTCCTAGCGCAGCAGCAGCAGCCCCTAAACCTGCGCCTCCACCTCCTTCTAGTGGGAAGGAGGAGTCGAGCAGCCTGGCGAAGGGCTTTCTGTCGAAGTCTGGGGGTTCCCTGTACGGCGACGGAGGCAGCTCAGAAGGCGCGCCAAAACGATCGTCCCAGACAGATGCTCATTTCGACTCCCTCATTGCAGGTAACACGGTCAAGACACCGTCTCGTTGGCTACTCCCTTGCCTCTTTCTATTGTGTGCACCCGGGTGTTATTTCTAGCTTCATTTAAATCCCTCTGCCCTTTAACCTCTTTCTCATTCACAGGCATTGACCCGGACTACGCCGCTGCGACTAGCGGAAGTGATGACCTTGGAGCAGACGACACCCTCAGCGCGCTCAGCGACATCGCGAAGGTGCTCGGCGGCTGCGGCCCGGGAAGCAGCAGCCCGAGCGAAGGCTTGATGGGAGCCATGTCGGCCATGGGGGCTGATGGCGGCGGCGTGAGCTTAGAGGACCGCCCTCCGGCAAGGCACACCCCCCTCGGGGGCATCGACCACGAGTTGCCCGCACATGTATTAGCAGCTGGGAGCACTGTTGCTGCTGCGGGCAAGGGGCTCCAACACGCGTGGACGCTGGGGCTGGACACGGGCAAGGGGAAGCGCACGGGCACGCTCGCAGTACCACTGGAGTCTATGGAGGGGGTAGACCTTGAAGTGAGTGCGGGCGAGGTGCGCGTGACAACAGCGGGGGGAAAGCAGGCTTACGTGTCCCTGCCCTTTGCTGCAGATGGAGACAGCACCAAAGCGAAGTACTCGAAGAGCACCAAAACCCTGAAAGTTACGGTCATTGAGGCTTGATGCTCTTCTTGGTTATTGAGGCGGATTTAGTTGGTCTGTGAGTGTAGCAGTGGCCTTGATAGCAGAATTCCAGTCCTAATTTGCGCTGCATTTTGCATTAAGCATTAGGCACTAGGACCAGTTCCCATTTTCCTTGTGCCTTCTGCTAACCTAGGTTAAGATTCACGCACGTAATTACGCGGGAATCACGCGGAAAGTGAAATTTGCGCCAATCAGACGTGATTTCCGTCACGGGAATCGGCTCAGAATAGAGTGACGTCATCGTGGAATCTACTCGAACTCGAACTTTTCAGTAACATTTCGCACTTGTCTGTATGCGCACAACCATGGTCCATGGCGATGAACACTGCAGCTGAAGGCGCACGCACAAGGCGGGAGGAAAGGGCGCTAAGAGAGAAAGAGAGAATAAAGAGAAAGGCAAGCGCACCACACACGAAACTTGAAGACACGACGACCCCCCACCACCAAAAGGAACACCGATTCCCCCGTATTTACCGTATATTTGAGGACGATACCGTAAATTACCGCACGTGATTCCCACGCAAATACCGCGTAAATACCGCGTGAAGTGAATTTTTAAGACCTCGCGCGTGATTCCCGCGGGTACGTGAATCGCAACCTTGCTGCTAACATCTAACATATATAAACAGAAGTGTGCACTAGAAGTAATAGCCTTCGCTTTGCGTGCAGGGGATTTACATATGAAATGTGCTTGATGTGGCCCTGGCTTCTTTGCCTTCGACCTATTACCTGCTTCTAGCTTCTATATACTAACTCAACATTTGCTGTTTTTTCTCTTGTCTACGGTTTTAATGTTTGTGGTGAGTAAGAGTTAAGAGTTAGTTTTAGTTGAGATTCAAAATCATGTAGGACTTTTGGGGCTGTATTCCGTATTCCTACGAACGCTTCTGAGCTACGGAACAAGGGTTTTGCGCATAGTAGGTCAGGAACTGGTTCTCGATGAATCCATTTCCCGCCTCCATACAGCCGAGGCTATCTGCTGGCCAAGTCACCGTGCAGTGCTGCTGCTTCTGCATACCTTCCCTTGGCAGTGAGCATATCAGCTGCCACATGCAAAGTGACTCGATTAGGCTCAAGTCCCCTGGTTCGCATTTCGTCGAGCAGAGCGAGTCCGGCGCTTTCCTGCTTGGCTTCCCGGCAGGCGCTCATGCAAGCCGTGTACACGACGACATTCGGCGGTGGGCCGCGGCCTAATTGGCTCTCAGCCTCCATGGTCCGAAGCAATTGCAGAGCTTTCTGCCAATCACCGGCCCTTGCGCAGGCATGAATCGCGTTGGCAAAGACGACTTCGTTGAACGGGATCCCGCACTCCAGCATCTCATTCACCAGCTTCGCCGCCACGTCAGCTCGTTTGGCGCGCGCGCACACGCCAAGCACAGCGGCATAGGTGATGGCATTTGGGGCGACGTGCTCAATTTCCTCCTTGGCCACCACGGGCGCCTCAGTGTTTGTTGTAGCAGCAGCACCGGGCTTGACCATCTTGTCGAGGAGTTTCAGCGCAAGAGCAAATTTGGCGCCACATGCGTTGATGGCTATTGTCCACATCGAGAGCGTGGGCTTGAGGTTTTCATCCAACGCGAAGCGGTGGAGCTTCCGAATCAAGCCTTTGGAGAAACGAATCGTAGCGCAAGCGTGCATGGCGCACTCAATCATGTCTATTCTTTGGGCTGATGCGACCTCCGCTGCCTCTGCATGCAATGGGCCTGTTGTCTCAATAGAAGACAATTTGGATGGTGTTTCTGAGAGGCCAAAGGCTAGAGGCTCGTGGTGGCTTGCTTCTACGAGTTGAAAAGCGAGGCGGGCTCCGTGCACAGGTTGCTTCGCTGCTCGCTTCACCGCATCCACCAATAAGATTGACCCAAACCCTTGGGCACCTGCCTGCCGAAGCACCATGTCTGCCTTCTCAAATTCACCGAGGTCTATGGCTGATCTCAGCAGGATTCGGAACGACTTGAAGTCGAGGCTACCGCCGCGCTCCTCCAGCTTCTCCAGCACTTTCTGACCAGCATCCCAATCCTTTGCCTTCAGAGCGGCCTGAAGCGCCACGTTATAAGCTCCACCGCTTGAGCTCACTACGCCTGCGCTAGAGCCGTCGTTGCTGACGAGCGCAAGGTCCAATGCCCTCAGCGCGTGCGCAGTGCCGTCAGCATCGCCTGACGGGCTGCCTGCTGAGAAGAAACCGCAAATGAGCGTGTTGATGGTGTATTCGTCCGGTTGCAAGGTAGGGCTTTTTCGGAGCTCCTCAAAGAGGGCCACTGCTCTCGCTGAGTCGCCGCTGTTGAAGCACGCACGAATTGCGCAGTTGTAACTCGTCACGTCAGGGGTTAAGTTTTCCGACTGCATGGCGGACAAGAGCGAATGAGCCACGTCCGAGTCGCCTGCCTCAGCACAAGCATGCAAGGCGGCGTTGTAGCACACCGAGTCAGCCGTGCTGCGGTATTCTACAAGCAAGCGATTGGCAGCAGCCACGTCTTTGTTTAAGGCGCATGCGTGGAGACCTTGCACTAAAGCGTACGAGTCCACTATGACTCCGTCCAAACGCTGCAGATGTATCAGGTGTACCATGGCTTCTTGCCTTGTCGGCATGTCTGCTTCCTTCGAGCACGCCTTCATGGCCATCCGGTAACTAGAGACGAATCATTCAAAAAACAATTCACGAGAATAACAAGGAGCATTGGAATAGATCATTTTGAAAGCATTCTAGAGTCAGGATATGCGCGCCACGCTAATTCAAAGTAGCACAGAGAGCACAGTGTCGCTGCACATAGACTTACTTTTCTGGTGTTGGGCTGCCGATACCACGAGAGCGGAACGTGTCAATGATAGAGAGGACTTCAGTGCCCTTGTAGAGATGGGAACACGCCTCGAGAGCTGCGGTGAACCCTTTAGATGTCAAAGAATGGTTCGACACCTCGTTGTACCTCTCCAGAAGAGCTTCCCAACGACGACGTTGCTTTAAATGAATTAGACTGCTTTCTTGAACTCCAATAATAGTAGTAGCAGTAGTAGCCCTGCTACTATCCACGGGATCTAAAGGTCTCTCAGGATCATTGCTGCTATGTGATCTCGGCTGACTGCTACCACAATCGAAGTATTTGTCTTCAGACGAGAGCACGGCATGATGGCGATGGCTATCTGCATCAAGGGCTGAAACCTCACTGGATTGGACTACAAATTGGCTAAATCCATGTTGGTTGTATTGAGGTCGATAACGAGACACTTTCCCTTCGGTCCTCGTTACTCCTTTGGTCTCGGAGCTTAAAAATCCAGGCTCATGAGCGAGAAAGCGAAACCTCTCTCCTCTAATCGAAGGGGCGTCCACAGTGTTCGTAGAAAGATTGCTGAGCCCGCGCATGGGCATCCAGCGATAATTGCGCGATCCTATCCAGTCATTTGCGCATGCGTGCATTGTTGGAATGTTCTGCTTGACACTTCCACCCACGGGGCGGTGGCGGCATTCTACACCGGTTGAGAGAGGTTCAGAGCTTCGAGAGCTCACGGAGCTAGCCCCTTGCGCGATGGGCCACGGCCGAGGCCGAATCAATGGTCTTATTAGCATTCTGATACTGACTCAATTCTACATCAAGTATGCGCGCTCAAGCTCGGTCTTGTCCGCACCTAGTCAGTGCCAGCTCCATAAAATGTATCGAGATGAAATTTGTCAAGACGACGTCGCGACTTTTGTCACACACGTGTTATACATCCAGGTAACATATTAGAGTATTAGAGCATGGACTGAACGACTGAACACATCATCAACACATCATCATCACGCTGCTTCCTCCACAGCCGCTCACCCAGCCACCCACACACACTGCTCACGCAAATAACAAACACCGAAGCCTCCGATCATCAACCTCGTCATCTTTGATGAAAGAAAGATGGCGTATCAAGCACCTGAAGACCCGCCTGCACCACCTCCAGGGTATGTTCAATAAGTCATACCAAGTCTTGTCCTTCATGTTATCTCTGTTTGCATTTTATATCGCATATTTCGTTCTGTAACATCCTCAACACTTCTGTTTGTTGCCTTTGGGAAGTCCGTATGTAGGGCGATCTGGCGCGAACTCACCTGGCTGGCCGGAGATTTTCACTATACCTGGCGTAAATCGAATGCGGCACGAGGCCACGGGGCAACCTTATCGAATCTCGAGGCAGTATGACGTGGGCTGGAAACGTGGAGCTTGGGGATTCCCGGAGAAGTATCTTTTAGAGCCGGCCGAATCTAAGCCTGCTCCGCTGCGTGAAAAGCAGTTCGTGCCGATGTGGAAGGAGACTGCTCAGTTTGCGAACTGCTCTTTATATGGCCAAGGCATGCCCCAGTTTCACGACACGGTTAATGACTTGCAAAGGAATGACCCCGAAAAAGTGTACGCAGATCCAAACAACCCTCTCCTGAAGCAGCTGCTGGCAGAGAGGGACGCCCGCCGGGCAAAGACTGCCAAGCTCACTGTGCGAAATGTGACCTCTGCGAGAGGGCAGAAAGAAAGCTCAATAGACAGTCAGCGTCGCCGGCCCTCTACAACGAGCACGGCTACGCCGCGTGTGTTGCCTTCATCGAATGCCTTAGGATCAGGACGACGAACACCCTCAGCCTCTCACGCGGCTGTGACCGAAACGCCAACTCCAATTGACACGGCCGTGGCGATCCGTTCGAAGCAATATAACATTACCGGCCTTTCGAAAGTGCCTGGGGTCGACTTTCAACCCCGAGCTTGGGACGCAGCAGCAGCGGACTTAAGGGCAGCGCTGTGGCCTCTTCAGTCCGCGGTGCGCAGAAGCCACGAGGCAACAGCCACTGGTAACCCCACTATGCGCTTCAAATTAGTGCAAAGCATCGAGTCCCAGCCGGACAATGTCCAGGTCGGCTCTGGGTGGCAGACCACCGCGTTGTCAGCACTTCAGCGCGAAGAAAAGTCGGTGCAGGCCAAATTAAACCTGGGAGGCAGTGGCCACAGGGCGAACGTGCCACGGCACGGCTCTTTGAGACCTCGCGACGCAGCGGCTTCTCTGCTGCGTGCGCGGTCGAATCGAGCCACGCGTGATGTAGGCCTCGTGAGGGACCTCGTTTGGTGATATGACATATACTTTCTCATTGAATTAGGGGTCGATTCTTGATTTGTTGATGTTATGAACTGTTTTTCTGCGATTGTTGCTATTGGCGATTAGGTTAGAAGACAACGAGTCTGGGGAATCCGGAATTCTCATCTACAGCAGCAATCTGTTGAATTCTATGTCTGTTACGTTAAGCGTACAACTGAAATTGGTGATTGGTGAGGTGGAGGTGAGAGGAAACGAAACGGAAACACGAGAAACGAACAGCGCGATGCATTTCAGATTACAGGGGGTTGTTTGCCTCTCTCTTCCAGTGGATTCTTTTTTTCTTTTTGGTGGTCAGTTTGGTTTGGCCTTAGGGTTGATAAAAATAAGTATTACTTATATATGCGAATTTTTGTGGCCAAATAAGTAATTTTATAGATAAATAAGTAACATATTTTTCGACTTTTCCTGAAAAATGGGACTTTGAAAAATTGGAGGTCTAAAAATGGTACTTTCTCGCCCTAATATACGGTATATACCACCGTATATACAGTATTTACTTAATTATTTACTTATTTGGGTCAAAACTGTTACTTATTTTTACGAACCCTATTTGGCCTCCTCGTAGCAGTTGACGGCCAAGTCTGGGGCGCATAATGTCTTATGAGGCGCAAACTGTGAGGCGCAACAGCTTTGATTTAAATTATCACGCTGAGCTCTGGAGTAGCTGTGTGCCTAGCTAGCGACTGAACGATATAATTATAAATAGCATTCGAATTGTTAATTGATCATATCATTCAGTCATGCTTCGGTTCATGCTTCGCACGGTTGTCTTCTTGGTGCCGATATTTCAAAGTTTAATGGGCTTGTTGTATCCAGTATTAGCCACTACGAAGGCTGCCATACAAGAAGACAGCGATGCGTGCTCGGGCTGGCTCGTTTATTGGGCCATCTATTCAATTGTTGCCCTTTTTGAAACATGCTGCGAGTGGGTTATCTCGTGGCTGCCACTCTACCCAGAACTGAAACTTGCCTTTGTGTGCTGGCTGGTTCTGCCCAAATTTCAAGGCGCTGCCCTCTTGTAT
>Ga0307931_1001769_pt1 | contig 14139 bp, 12 predicted proteins | sample OrgLakmetageno47_FD_201816 | JGI IMG/M metagenome (GOLD analysis project Ga0307931, IMG submission 201816) | Saline water microbial communities from Organic Lake, Antarctica - #47 | ecosystem: Environmental > Aquatic > Non-marine Saline and Alkaline > Saline | place: Antarctica: Organic Lake... | reverse complement strand
TGCCCCTCTCCCTCCTGAATCATTCCGCACTTGCTTTGTTTGCGCAACGCACGCGCATTCCCACTTCTGCCCGCAGCATTGGCTTCTGTGCCATTTGGGTTTGTATTAGTTCGAGTTCGAGTTCGTGCGCACAAGAAATGTGCTCATCACCGGGCATAACCATTTGCAGGCATCTTGAATGCGATTCTACGAGTAACAAATAAGCATACTACTAGACATACTGAACTGAATTCAATTACGAAAGCTGTTTATGTAAGAGTGTACAAGAAGCATGCTCATCGCCGGGCGCGATGCTTGCTAGAAATTCTACACTGCAGTCAATGAAGAAGGCTGCTCGTCTACAAGCTTGCACCATTGTACTCAGCAAAGTTGACTACCCAGATAAAAACCCGACGACGATAATTAATTAATTACTTACAAATAAATCGGGGAAGGTCCTACTTAGGAGATAATTTTGTATTGTTTTCTTGGCACTCTTCGTCGGAAGAAAGTTCTGTCTTTTCCAAAACTCATCACAACATCCCAACAATCTTCGGTCTACCCCCTGTAAAAATGCGATCTAAATTCATATTCGATTTTTGAAACAAGAACCTGGCTATAACCAATTGAAGAGAATGCTCGGAGAGAACAGCTCATTCTTGAGAAGATTTTTCATTAAAGTTTGCAAGCAGTGCTCTCGTTCTCGGTCTTGGGTTCTGTTCACAGTTCTCAAGCAAGCTAAGCAAGAGGAGGGTCTGAAGGTTAGTCAAGCGAGTGTCCAGTGGCGTGTTGCCGAATGCGTGATGTATATTTTATCGTGTGACTTTGACTCCTTTGATTAAATCGAAATTAGATATTCCACTTGAAAATATTTCCTTAGGTTGACTGGGAAATGATATTTCCGAGGTGACATACATCATCATCCGTCGCAATTCTCATCGTTGAGTAAAGATTTGGTCTCTCGAGAGCTTTCAGGGACACTTGTTTAGCTTTATGATATGTATTCATATTCCGACCTTACTCTTTGCACACGTCTCTCAGTAGTGACAAGAAAGAACTGCTGCGGACGCCACCACCGAGTCAATACCCAAAACGCCGAGGGAACGATTCGTCAATGGCCGCGGAGGCTCATCTTCATCGCGGCGGCGATGGTGAGAATCCTAATCCAAGCCCCGTTGCCACACTGGGTGAGAGCAAGGGAGTGACTGCCCTCAATTACAACAATATGGCCGAGAGCATTGATGAGAATAAAGGAGAAGACGCTGACGGACAGTCTCACGGTGAACCTGATGACTTCACTGCTGATGAAACATTGCAACGGTATTTCGCCGTAGCGCGCCAGTTTTCAAGCGATACTTTCTTTGAGGTAGCTGCAGACGAATTGCCGAGTCGGGGGCCTTACAAAGCACACATGAAGATGGGCCACGGTGCGAAGTGGTTTTCCAAATTTGTTGAGTTCATTGAAGCAGGTGGTTGCGCCTACTACAAAAATTCCGTAATGGCAAACATTCGCATCAACAATTTGGCTGACTTGGATGTTATGGCTGGTACGGCGCGCGTCAATTTCTACTTGGTAAGCCACAGAAATTTCCTCCTCCTTGACTTTCCCTCTCTCGTTCATAACTCCATCATGTCAAAAAAATATACCACATGTGCCTCGAGAATCGCCCAGTAAGCCCTGGTCCTCGTTCGAAAAAAAATCTGCCACATTCGTTATCTTCAAGTCTTGTGTTGTGCTGGATTATTCTCGCTTGTTTGGGCGTATGGCTTTACTTTGGCGGTGTTCTTTTTTTGTAAGGATTTGGCGTATTGGGTGCCAGTTTTCGACGAGCTTCACTACAGCGATCCCGAAACCCTTGGCCAGTTTGCGCTCTACGAACCCGTTATTGACTTCCCCAACATGGTTAGCTCCACTTGGGTGAAACGCGAAGTGGAATTCAGCAAGCATCCCGGTGCACGACGCCACGAAATTCAGCTTGGGCAAAACTTTGATACCGTCGCAAAAAAACAGGCTGACCACGTTGATACAGGAGTTAATCAATTCGAATCCTTCAAGCAGCGCGGAATTGAAATGCAAAGCGCTGGCCAGGAGCGACATGCTCGCCGAAGCAAAAGTATTCTTGACACTCTCGATGCTGGAGGGCTTCGCTCATCTGTTTCGTCAGGCAGTCCTAATTTGACTCCATCCGTACCTGAACAGCCTACGCAGCGTGCTTCCAGGGTCAAGTCCGCAGCAACAGTTGGTGGTGCTCCATCCGGTGACCCAGTCACGGATGAAACCATTGGCTCAAAAGGGTCGGAATTAGGAGCAGGAGTTGTGGCTGACAAGAGCACTAGACAAGATACAGTTGTAGCAGAAGCTGGTAACCAGAGTGACGTGACTTCGAGTACCGAAGAGAAGGGTAATGCACTGGCAGGAGTTGTGGCTGACAAAAGCACTGGAGAAGAAACAGTTGTAGCAGAAGCAGGCAACCAGAGCGAAGCGAAATCGAATTCAGAGGAGAAAGGCGTCGCATCGGAGGCTCTTGCCTCTTTGAAGGCTTCTCAAGGACAGGCAGTGGGAAATTTGGCTGGCGAGCATGACGAAGGCGTTGACTTGGAGGCACCGACGAAGGCATGGCAGCGAGTGAGACAAGTAGTAGTCGAGAATAATGCCAGTGGAGTTGAAGGTAAGAGATAACTGTGCATCAAATTTGCTTTTTCCTCATTAGGCTTCAGATTTTGAGCTATTCTACCAGCAATAGCAATCTGAGTTATCTCTCAATGCAACTGCCTCGAACTCTCGGCGTGGGTAGACCGATCCTCAACAGGGGTCTTAATGCGCTTTAGTCAGCAACGGCAAGACTCTGCAACGACCTTTGCTGGAGTCGTCTCAATGGTGAGGCGCCTGTCTTTTCCTGTAAACGAAAAGCTTCCGTAGTCTCCTGTAGATTGTTGAGGACATGCCGAGCTTGCACCCCGTAGAGCATCTTTTGTACCCACGAATTCATAGCCATACAAAATCACTGGCAAAACTACACTCATGTAGTAACATACCCACATTTGTTATAATTTTAGAGTCACACATTCATTTATCCGATATTGAAGTTATACTTCTTCTTCTTATGGCCCTGTCTCCTGTGCTAGGCGACTCGGCAGCAAAGCCTCGCGAAGGTGTTTGCAGCCACCGTCGGGGTAAGCGACGAAGCCTCGAATCTTGCGTCGGGTGCGCGCGCGCATTGGCCTCGAATGTGGCGCGTGCTGCTCCCAGATGATGAGTTGGCGGCCCTGGAAAAGCTTAGCAAGCGAGAACGGGAAGCACTTGAGCCGAGCAACAGCCGCCCAGATCGAATGCCTGAGCACATGCAACAAAAACTCAGAGACCTTGATCTCAAGGTATACCATTGTCTTACCTAAGATGCTCACGTTTTGTAACATCCTGGAGCTTATATGATATTCGAATGACGATTCGAATTGAGTGAATATACTTTATGATATTCCAATGACGTAATTCCAAACGACGTTACTTCAATCTCCTCTCTCTTCCTTCTTTTTCTAGCGCTCTCGTGATCATCTTTCGCATCCACTTGAAGGCCTCGTTTTCGCAACTTACGAAATTGATGGCATCACGCGCCCAAATTTCGCGCTTCAAGACTTCCCATTTGACATGCAGAGCTTGGAGCTCACTGTGCGGCTTGATCGTCTCAAGGCAGATCCTTTGAGACGCCATCTTGTCCCTTCTTGCCACGACAAGGCATTTTTCTGCAGCAGCCGCGTACCTCCGCTCAACGAGTGGAACGTCGCTATGAACTTAGACTGGTATGTAGAACGCGGCCTTGGCAAAGGCCGTGAGCAACTTGATGGCGGTCGAGAACGACTGGTGGCGTCGGTCATCATATTGCGGAAATCATACTACTATTCACAGCACTACATTTTCATTTTGTTCCTCATGACCTCAACAGTATTCCTGGTTTTCACTGTGCCTTTGAATGAGATCGAAGCGCGCTCAAGTATCATTTTTTCACTGCTGCTGACGGTCGTTGCCTTCAACTACTCGATCGCAGAGGATGTTCCCAAAGTCCCGTACGCAACCATCTTGGAGTCGTACATCTATTCTTGTTTCGTCACTGTGCTGGTCGCCGGGGCCACAACCTTTTTGTTTTCTTGGCTTTTTACGTACTCCAACGATCCCTACATCTACGACGAACATTCAGGTGATGTATCTCGAGACATTGGATTTATCGAATCGATTATCGGTTGGGGTGCGTTTGCAATATGGGCGCTTGGTAACTACTTCTATTGGAGCGATATGCTCGGCCGCATCGATTTAGTAACACATGCAATCGCTGAGGATGAGCAGCTGGGCTGGCTCAAATACAAATCAGAAGATCGTAAGTTTAGCGTGACTGGGTTTCTGAAAAACAAGAAGGGAGCTGACACGTGGAAAGCTCGCTTCCGTGGACGCTTCGCAAATTTTGGAAAGGCTCTGCAGGCTACGCTAGGGTCGTGCTGCGGTGGAATTAAGCGCAACAATGAAGGAGATATGCTCGAGAGGAAGAGCAGTTTTGTAACGATGTCTGAGAATCCATTAAAGCAGAGGAAGTAGCATGAGATGGGCGTAGCCGGCTATGGCATCACCATAAAATATGGTTGATGGTATTGCGCAGCTCGTTTGCACTTGTGCGGTTAAGTTTTACACATGCCGCTCCCTGCACTGGCCGCTCCGAATCGAGCCCAAATTTTTCTTAAGCAAAAATAGCATAACACGCGAGTTTCGGTTTTGTTTTCTTCCCTGTGTAAAATCAACTGTTTGTTTGGTTATTATCTTGCCACCCTGTACGGCTATGCTGCAGTATATGGGATACTTATTTTATTCAGAAACCAAATAAAGTTAGCACTTCTAGCATTAATAATCGGATATAGATATAGAATACAGGCCTCGCGCCACGGGCATTTTTTAGTTCAAGTGCGCTAAATCGGCCATTTAATTGCCAGCGAATATTACAAGTGGTGAGGCACAAACACAAACCCCGCAAAAGGAAGGAAAGGAAGTGGGAGCTTAGGAGCCGAAAATTCCTGCGAGGATAGGAAGTCCCCCTTCCTTCGCTCATCAAGGACGCAAGGAAGTGGGGGCTCAGAAGCCGGTTCTGAGTTATCAGTAACCAGGCGCTTGGAATTGAATAAAATCCAAGAAACCTGCATATACGTTTCAAAGGCAGAGTGATACCTCAAAATCACGTAAGCCCCCCTCTGCCTTTGCGTTCTTTCGAGGAAACGCCCACTTAATCAATCAGCCCTTCAGGAAGAATAAGCAGTACGTAGTGCTGGGTTTCAATAATCCAACACGTAGCTCAGTCGGCTGGGGTTGGGTTATTGTTGGGTGTTACGTTATTGAAAGCCAACACCATCGAGCTCCGTACTGCTTTTCGGTGTTTCTACAGATATACTGATAGACACCAGTACACTCCTAGCACTTCTTTTCAAAGAGGTCAAGAGTGAAGAGACCCCGAGGGGGGAAATAAAGCAAGGAAGCTACTATCAGTAGGAGAGAAGGTTCTAGAAAATTATTTCTTAATTCTTATCCATTTCTTATATCTCCAGTGTAAAACCCAAGGAGTGGCAATGCGCTTTAAGGCATAAGGCAAGACATTCTATATAACTATATTTTGAATGAAGAGGGGATATTTTATATTTCTGCTGCCGATTTGATCTCCCGTGCTTACCTTTGCCCTTTCTCTTTTAAAGTCCCAATTCGTATGAAAATGTTAGCACATTTTCTCTGTGCCTGAAGTGCGCGTGACTGTTCAAGGCACTCGCCGCTGTCAGCTGCACCACGATTGAAGTCGGGGAGTGCGTTATGTCATGGCGGAGATTAAGCCATTTTGATACCAGTACGATGAGCCAGTGCCAACTTTCACGTGAATTCTTTGTCGTCAGCAGCACCTGTAGCACCATCATTTCCTTCAATTTTTAGACGCTCTCGCTCTTCAAGATCTTCAAGTTTTTTCTTGGCTCGAACACCAATGAAAGCAATTAGCCCCAACGTAGAAATGATAACCAAGAAAAATGCCAGAATAGACAAAGGTGAGTTAGAGTCGACATGTTTTGCTCCAGCTCCAATGCAAACGTCAAGAAAGCACATGGGCAAATTGATGATGCAAGACCCAATCGTAAAATCCCTGACCGTGACCGCTGTGGTGCCAAGAAAGTAATTTGCAGGGCCTTTTGGAATAGGTGCAAGCCTCAAGAGCATCACAACCTCGACACCTTGACCCTCGTCAATGAGAAGATCAAGCTGTAACAGAAACTTCAATTCTTCAGTCCTTTTAATCTTTTTCTGTACTGTCTCCTTCATCTTGTAGCGAGCAGTGAAGAAACAGAGGAACTCGCCAGCTAAGGTTGACGTGAAAAGGGCAAAGCCGGCAAGAAATATACCACCGGGCTCGCCATACTTTTGCGTGAAGAGAGCTCCAGAGAGCACCGCAAGTGGGCCATAGGGGAGGCAGCAGAAGACTAGTACCATAATGATGAACTCGTAAAGGAAGAAGCTGCCTGGAGAGTTGTCCAATGTCCAGTTGCCCAAAGCGAAAGCCATCTTCTCTCCGAACTTTGTAGTAAAACCATCGAGGATGGCCAAGAACACAAGTGCAGTCATCACGCATATAACTATGATCATTTTCTTGTTCTCATTTGCGTCGATTTCGTCCTCTTCGTCCAACTTTTCTCCGTTTACCATTTTCTTGTAAGCCTCCTTTCGCGCTACTTTACTTTTTTTTCGCTCCGGCGGCTTTTTTTTCATAGGCGCTTCGCTTGTAGCTTTACTGCCCCCAGCAACGTTCCCACCAGGAGACGCAAAAGACTGCACAAGAACCCGCCCAACAATAGCTGACTGGTTCTTCCACATTGTACCAAGTCGACCCATCATACCCTTCATTTCAGTTTGCGAGAGCTCACCACTGCCGTCTTGATCCAACTCGTCAAAGAGCGAAGCAGCTTCCTCAGCAGTCAATTCCAGCTTATCGGATCCAGCGACCACCTCAGCTCGAGTCAAAAGTCCATCAGCGTTTCTATCCAACATCTCAAAAAGCTCCTTGACGCCTAGGTTTTTAATTTTTGATATTGAAGTGTCATTTGGGGTGGCTTTTTGGAGCCCACCACCTTCTTCAACGAGGTCTCCCGCCGAATTCTTAGGCTTAGGCGAGACCTGTGATGGTCCCTTTGTGGCATTTTGTTTGCCTCCGAATCCAAACCTTGACCGAAATTGGTTGAACATGCTCGCTTCTGCCCGAGACAGTTCACCGCTGCCGTCCTTATCTAAGTCATCGAACAGCGCTGCGGCATCCTCTTCGGAGAGTTCAAGTTTCGAGCAATTTTCGACTACTTCGACCTTGGTTAATTTTCCGTCTGAATTAGCGTCGAGGAGCTGAAACAATTGATGAATGCTCAGCTTTTTCAGCATCGCTTTTTTATCGTCTGTATCTTCTGTCATCCTTCCTGCTTTCTTTGTTGAGGTTGGCTACAGATGCTTGACTTGTAATGAAACAAAGTAGCTTTGCTCTCTTATACTGTAGGCTCGTGTAAACTATTGAGCTTGATAGTATAGGCCTTCCGGATTGCCCACACACGCAGATAGAACGGAAAGACTCCGTACAGCCCGCGCAAACTGCTGCAACTGGCCGGCCGCATCGCAACACAAAAAGTGCGATGTTGTGAGAGCTCTGTGATTGGTTCATTATTTTCCTTCGTTACGCTTTGTTCGATAATGCGATACTGCACTAAAAATGGCCTGGGCATCACAAAGGTCTCCAGCACAACGTTCAGAGCTGCAGCGGCGAGGTCTCGAAACAATGTCTGAAGATGACAATGAAATAATGGAAGAAGATGATTACGTCAACGAGATTCTACTCAAGCAGCGCGCGCTGGCTGGCACAGTAGCTCCCGAAGATGCCTTCGTATCAAGCTTGCCTCCCAATGTGCACGCGCGGCTTTTCCAGGGTTTGCCTGCGGCGCCCCCTCCACCACCGCCACCTCAGAGCCATGTAGATCCCCACGAGCAGTCCATACCGTATTCATCATACTTAGCTTTTACGTCGTCAGAGCAGGACGAAACCAAGGAGGCGCAAGATGCCCCTGGCCAGGCCAACCAAGCCGTGAGCCACGGAACCAGTGCTTTCGACTTCTTGTCGTGCGGCTTTGCAACAGCGCCTATGTTTACAGCAGATGGCCGCCCCGCTTTCTTGAAGTACCCCCTCACGCTACCTAGCGGCAGCAGTAGCCGCAAAGCCAAGGCGCAAATGCCGCGCGACCCTACAGAATTTGCCCCACTCGGCGGCGCGCTGTGCATTGAGTTGCACAGCGTCGCAGGGTTAGTGAAAGTAAACCGGCAATGCGACCCGTGGGTGGTTGCTCGCTTAGTAAATGCCGACGGCAGGCCCATTGGTGGCAGCAGACCCACAGTTTGGCCTGCGAAAAAGTCCACGACGCACCCGTGCTGGCAACAGCCTCGCTTTGTGGGGCCGCCAGGCTACACGTGTGGGCCAGGAGACCGCGTGGAATTTGAAGTTTACCAAGGCATAGTGGCGGGCAGCTTTGACGTATCGTCGGGCACCTGGTTGGAGTCGAATCCAGGTCTAGCCACAGAGCTGACGTCAGCCCTAGTCGGGGTCTGCACCCTCGAAAATTTAGACGCGCTCAGCTACGAAGCACTTTCTACGGACTTTGACGCGAACCCTGACGACGCACCGCTTTTAACACTCCCCGTGACCCGGACCCTCAACCAGCTCTTGAGCTTTCGCTTGCAGCTTGAGACTGAAAGACAAACGCAGCGCGCCCGAGATGCGGTCTTGTTCGCGACCGAAGACTTGCAGTTCTTGGCCGCCCAAGGAACCGATACCGCGGTGCAGGCAGTTCAAGCTTTGCGAGACCCTTCACGCGCGTGGTCAGCGTGGACTGACAACAGCAACAACAGCAGTACTAGCGGCCGCACCATTGAATTCGAAGAGAAGAAGGACAATGCGGAGGACGCTGCATCGCCGAAAGTCGCACCCGCAAAACCGTCAGCAGCCCTGTTTTCGATGTTTGACAGCCCAGTGTTTAGCGCCGCGCAGGCCGCTCAAAAGTCATGCGAACTTACATGCCGCGTCTTGCCGCCACCTCCGAGCGTGAAACGAGTGTACTTCGTGCGGCACGGGCAATCGGAATGGAACCGCGCGACTGAGGACACCTACAATGTAAGCTCGCGGCGCGCACTCAACCTACCCCGTGTCGTGAACATGGTCATTGCTGTCTCCGCTATTCCATTTTACGTGCACTCACAGAGAGTTTGAAGTGTGTGCTTATGTTTGGCTCTATGTCACTTTTTGGAGAAGTACATCTCTCAATTTGTCTTTGTTCAACTATTTGACGTTGTCTTCAGGTAAAAGATATGCTTGCGGTGGACCATCCTTTGTCGGAGCAGGGCATCCAGGAAGCCATCAATTTACGCGCAGCCATACACGCAGCAGGTGTGCGCATACTCCTGCACAAAGATCCCGTAGTCGTAGTTGTTAGGTGCTGTTCTATAAGTGCCTGTTTTCTGTTTTGTAGCCATTGTTGTTTATTACCTTCCACTCTCACTTTCCGCTCTTCAATTGTTCTCGTACATCTTTATTTGCGTAATTTTCATCTCTGGCAGGCGCACCCTCGGCATCTCCCACGGAAATGATGGATTCGCATACCTTCATGCGTGCGTCAAGAGTGATCAGCTCCAGCTTAACGCGCGCACTACAAACCGCGCTCGTCGTGCTCCACGACCACCCCGCAGTGGCGAACCAGCCCGGCTACCTCATGATGCGGCCCGAGTGCCGCGAGCTCAAAAACACCCTGGGGCTCGACACCATGTCTGCGTTCCGAGGCGACGCCATCGTGACCCGCGCCAAGAGCAAGTGCGCCCGCTCGGAAGCCTTGCACCTGTGCAGGCCCACCAACGGTAAAGGTGGCGAAGAAGCCCAAGAAAAGCAACCGAAAAAGAAGAAGAAGAGTGGCGCAGTGGCCAAAGCTGTGAGCGGAGTGGTCGTGGACGCGAGCGTGCCAACCGATCAATGGTGCGCACTCTTCTATTTACACTGTTGCTCCTTGGTCATCGCGTATTCTTCCTCGATCAGACCTTAAGAATTTGTAAACTGTACGACATCTTCTTCTTGTACCTCGTTGTGTCGGGACTAATTTGTGTAAAAATAGGTGGGATTATTTGGAAAGCAGCGAAGACAAAGACAGGCACGTGGCTGGTTTAGTGGAGATGGTTCGCACGGCGCCAGGCCGCAGTCTCATTATCGTTGGCCACTCGCTGCTCTTTCGGCAACTGATGGCCACCTATGCGGCACCCAGCGTAGACCCGAAGTTTGGCGTGAAAAAATTGAGCAACTGCAGCGTCATGGCAGTGGACTTTGACTTTGGCTACTTTGCGTCTGCTGCGGCTGAATCCACAGCAGATAGCTCGGGCAGCAACGACGCCCGTGCGTTCATGCGACGCGGAAACTTGCCGGGACTTTGGAACGACGACGTGACCTCCAATTCCTCGGAGGCCACTTCTGAAAGCCCTTCGCAGTCGGAGGGGGCAGCTGCTGCGGAGGCAGCCAAATCTTCACGACCTATCGATGACGGATGCAAGCCCATTCGTGCCGCCAAACTCGTTTTTGGTTCAACATTTCATGCATAGTTCAGCCTCATTTATCGACGCTTGCTGTATTGCACGTGGGGGTGTGCGCTTGTTAATTTTGACACGCTGCTTTCAGACCTCCACAGAGAGAATAATACTTGTATTTCATAATAGAAATCGTGAACTAGTATTACTAATACTATTACACATTGAACATTTCACATTACACAAGCAGTAGCGCGGCGGTAATTTTGAAGCTTACCCTTTATTCTATAATTCGATTCGTTGTAGGGCCATTAGCGGAGTGGTATGCGGGATATAAAATTCAAACCCATCGAGATCAAGGTTTTCGCATTCAACTGGGGAACTGGTTTGCTCAGTTGTCAGTTTGTCAGTAGCGAATGATTCCCACTGCACTATACACCACATGGCCGCGACATAGCAATCTTTTTTTATTTACACCTATGCCTTACATCTACTACCTTCAAAAAAAAGTCTTGTCTCTTTGCTTCCTGTATTCTATCTACATTAAACTTTTTAAAGAATCAGTCCACGTAGACTTCTTCAAAAGTGCTTCTAAGTTCTAAGTGTGAAGGCCATTGCTATTTGCTCATGTCCCATTCGTTATTGGGGAGCATGAACTTTTGCCTGAACGGCCCCTACACTTCCTATCAAGGAGTCTGCTACTTCAATTATTTGGCTCCTCTCCACAGGAATTTATCACGCAGTAAAGAAATGTCAGCGTGAGGAGGCAGCAGTGTTATACTTCACTTCAACAATGGGACTGAAATTGTCTTCATTGGGAGACCCATCTTCATTGCTGTTATCGGAGCTAGTAAGTTCCATCCATTGGAGTTGCGGAGGTTGCGATTGGGTTGATGGCCTATTATACTGATGTGCCAGCATCAGCAGCGCTGAAAAAATGAGACGGCCGTCCGACACTGCAGACAGCAGGCAGAGCACAGGCACATACATTAGCTGAGAAAGTAAGGGATGCATGAATAAATAAAACAAATAATAAATCTTTGCATTACATTCTCGTCGCAAGTTTTGAGCAACACCCAACTCTTTGAGAAGCTTTTTCCCGAGCTGCAGTGAACATGATGAAGGTGGGTTGATGTGCGATTCCGTCAGTGCTCGGCGAATGTAGGCGACAGAGACGATTGGAGTATCAGCCAAAGACTTCGAGGTCAAGGGCTCTTGATCAGACGCTTGAGGTGTAGATTTCCGATCGGCATCGAAAAAAATCGTTCGAATTATACTTGAACTGAAACACAGGTATTGCAGAATTGTCACTTACGTTTATTGAATGACCGATGATTATTCATAGATCGCACTCACCTTTCGTTCGGCCTTGAGAGTGCGTTACTTTCATTAGTAGCATCAACAATATCTTTATCAATGGTGATACCGTCTCCAGTATCTGAACAATCATATTCACCGCCCAGGTCCTCATTATTGGTGTCGTTCGCATTAGCACTCACATTCTCCTCCCTGCTAGCCTCAGTTGTGACTTTTTGAAGATGTTGTGTGCATGACAACAGAGTAGCTGCGTACGATTTTCGAGCCAAATTCCGATGAAGCAATGAGTCTAGGCTTCCCAGATAGATACGAGATTCTCCACTTCGACTATCATCACTGAAATCAAGCAATCCCTGCACTTGTTTTGTTTTTGCCGATCTTAAGATTGATCTCGCATCAGCTCCGCAGAATGGTGCTCCTTCGATGAGAAGAGACGATCGATCTTTCAGGCGAACTCGTCGCTTCGCAGTACTTCTTATATTCCTGCATTGCGCTTGAAGTGACTGATAGTATCGCGTAGAATCTTCAACCGTGAATCGCCCCCAGTAATCTGCAAAAAATGTTTCTGGCTTATCGTGCTTCGAAACCTTTTTCTTTTTTGGCGGCTGCGGTGTCACGAAAGGGTCGTTATTAAACGCTTCCGTTCCGACAGTTCCGATAACTTCACTTGGTTTGGCGTTGTGACATTCACGGATATCGCCGAAAGATTCATTGCTTATCACATGCGTCGTCAATTTGTGTCCAGTGTGAGACTCAAAAGCTACCACATCTTTCGTAGAGCTTTCGTCATATATCGTGGTGGTGTCATAATCCACCTGAGAAATGTGCTTATCCCCGTGAATTTTGTCTGCACATGAGAAGTGTGATAGGGAATCGGGGAATTCATGGTAATCGCGTTTTATGCGGAGCTCGCCAAAAAGATTTTTCTGTTGGATTTGAGAATGATCACGCTCCTGCAATCCACTACGACTATTGGTGGGTGTATTATCCACGGCATCATCGTCGTCTGAAATATCATCTTGATAATTGTTTGCGTCTGCATCTTGGAGTGCTGGCTGCGCTGCGGACACTAAGCTTGGAGTACTTGTGTCCACAAGTGACTGATTTATCTCGTCTTCTTGCGCGAAAGCACACTCATTCTCAGTGTTGATAGTCCAGTCATCAGCATTGCTACCATTGAAAGTGCTATATTCCGCATCTTCGTCTACCACATCTTCGATCATCCCCACGACCTCCTGATGATCGTTGTCGCATTGTTCCGTGTCTTCAAACGAGAATGGCTTCACCTTCTTCAGATACTTAGCAAAGAATCCGACGGGCGCGCTGATCGGTTGAGCGGAATTTGAAACGCCGTCATCAACTCGGTTAGATACTTCACTCTTTGCAAAGTTCTGGGAAGTCTTGGTGACCTTATTCTCTGAATCACAAAGAAACTGTATCATCACAGAATCATCATCGATGTCTGGGAGCGCTGCAAATGTCATGACTAAGCTTTCTCCAAGCTGTACTATCGTCGCAGTGTCCCGTGCTTTGAGGCCGTCCAGAATCCTTGCATTCTTAGCAGTTTCTTCGTGCGATAACACCTGACAATTAGGAGTTTCGTTCACTCCTTCATTGCTTTCACATCTGCCATCACTGCTAGGTCCTTTTTCAGATAGCTTAGATTTTCCAGATAGTGCAATTGAAACTTGACGCTGTAAGTCGTGAACTTGTGCCTGTATAAGAGTCGCACGGAGTTTCACTTCTCGAGCTAGGTTGCTAATGACTGGAGCATCTGGTCGTTCGCTGCCATCTCTTGAATGCATAGGTTCCGAGGTCAATTCAAGATAGCGCTCATCGAAGGGTTGCTTGGCATGTTTACGCGAATGGACATCGCGCTCGATGGATAGAAGGGCAGACATATTCTTCGACCCTAAAGCATTTCAAGTTTAAAGGCTACACCGTGCAGTAGTCTTGTTCTTCCAGTTCTTCCCTCTTCGGCTTGATGCCGGGAAAAAGAAAAAAAAAGGTCAGCTTTTGAATTTTTATTTTTGCACAGCATACTATCTTAGTGAGTTGTTCGGCTTCTGCTTGCTCCCGCTCCCACGTCTTAAAAAGGAACGCCGGTGCCTGGTGAGCAGTGCTAGCCAAGATGGGAGTTCCAGCTCACCTCATTCACGTCATCAAGCGTATGAACGCGGACCTGAAGGTGACCTTCGATCTGAACGGCGAGCCTGTGGAAGTACCATGTACCGTTGGCGTGA
>Ga0307931_1001759_pt1 | contig 14183 bp, 13 predicted proteins | sample OrgLakmetageno47_FD_201816 | JGI IMG/M metagenome (GOLD analysis project Ga0307931, IMG submission 201816) | Saline water microbial communities from Organic Lake, Antarctica - #47 | ecosystem: Environmental > Aquatic > Non-marine Saline and Alkaline > Saline | place: Antarctica: Organic Lake... | reverse complement strand
TTACTCCAACATTGCGCCCCTATGACAGGACCTCAAGATGTTCACGGACCACTCGCTCTGTGAACTGCATTATACGAAACTCGAGCTACGCATTACTATTTACAATCTCTGAGCCTTCTCTTCTTTTTGACTTCGTGGGGGAGAGAACTGCACAGATTGATTCATTTACTACACAAGATCTTTGGTGGGCTCATGGCGCTGTAGGTGGCGCCGCGCCTGCCCCCCCTGCCGCTGATTACACTGGCACTTATTGTTCACCGTCAACTCTATTGGCACCGACACTTTAACCATGTAGGTTGGAGAAATCGTTGCCAGAATCTATTGGTATTGGTGGAGCGTCTATTTCTGGTAGCTGTCACGTCTTGCTGTGTACCGTGCGACCTGCCCTCACCACACAAGAGATGGTGAGCGTGGGCGTGCCGGCCTAAGATGCCTATGGTGCATAGCTGACAGTTGTGACCGACTAGATGACTCTACATTATCCGAGCCATACGACCTCAAGTTTGACGAAGAATTGATGAACAACACGATCTTACTGCGACCGAGACGAATATCCTGTTCTGCGCGCCCCCTGCCTCTCACTGCGTTGCGTGGGGGAGTAGAGTGAGGTCCGGTATACGGACCGACGCTTCCGCTAGAGGCAGAGCACCCTAATGTAGTGATGGGGGATATCAACACAAATACCCCGGTGTTCCGATGAGAGCACCACAACCTTTAGTACTGCCTGTTTGTGCGGTCAACCATGCTCCCATGGAGCTGGGAAGGTTGCCCAGGGCCTCCTATCATTATCTATCTCTAATTCAATGCAACATATACGAGTAAGCCAGACCGCCTTCTAATTCATGTATTATATATTCCTCGATTGTGCGCCCTAAAGCTAAAAATCTTATATGTTTCAATACAGGCAATTTCGGGTAATATGTAATACGAGTGGAACGGAAATTTGCCTCGGCCCTCTTTTTCTTGGCTTATCACTGAGCTTTATGCTCGGAACCCTTATCCTATTTGACCCCTAAGTTTCTATACGTGGCTATATCTTATCTTACCAGTTACATACTACAGTTACAGCTACCACCCGAAACTGAAACTACCTGTAATAATATCAACATGGTAACGTGGGTGTGATGTAGGTGATAGCCGAGAGTGCCCTTTTGTGTAGAGCTCCCACTCCCTGTCCGCCTTTGCACCGCTTTTAGTTGTAAGTTGTAAGGCCCCTAGGCCGCAGGTTATCCTTGGAAGTGGGATGGCGATAAGGATAAGGATAAGGAGAAAGCCACCGCTCTGCCCTGTTTTATTTTAGATTTTGAGACAGGCCCCGAAGGGCCGGAATTAGAAGACTAACAGGTACAGAAGAAAAGCAAAGCAGCGCAAACTAGACCTAAGAAGCTTATCAGGCACACATGTCCAAGAGGCCATGGAAGTGATGGTAGCGGTCCAAAGTGGCACGCTCCTCTGTGCTCTGGGAGTGCAGCTCAAACGAAGAGTTTTCGCCCGCAGAGGAGGGGACTACAACGAAGTCCCTCAGGCGATCCAGAAGAAGAGAGTCGCCCATCCCCGAGCAAGTGCATGACCCCATTTGCGTGTAAACTTCTGCCTGAACAAGTCTTTGGCTTCCGAAAACCCAATGTTGTAGAACGCCGTGTGTTTGCGAGCCATTTCCCGAGCGACGAGGTCCAAAATGAGGCTGAGGTCAGAGGAAGCATCCCTTTTACCACCCCAATGACTGGGCAAGAACACGGCCGCTGTGGCCGTGCTCATTAAGTTCGTTCTCTATTGGGCCTCTGTGATCTTCCTGCGTGCCATGCAGCTCGAGGTCGAGCTTCTTAGTGCGATCGTGGTACTCCTTGTTGACAGCTTTTTGCCTTTTCTCCAGAGTGACCCCGATTTTAAAACTGCGTGCAAATAAAGAACCAGTTGCCTACTGCCCTACTGCCAGTGCCCGGCGAGTGCTATATCAATGCCACACTGCCGAATCGTTTGTCATTAACGAGAGCCAGATATACCGGTAATTGTAGAACGCAGTGTTCAAGTTCCCATTATACACTTCGCACTTCGCCACCGTATCATCGCAGCACCACTGAGCCACAGCAATAACCCATTCTCGAGTTTCTTCCACCTTTCTATTTTTTTCTACATTGGTGAATTCCTTCATGACCTATTTATCCGTTTGGCTGGCCATTCAGTTGTTAGTTGCCGCCTTGGGCTGGGTCTTGGTAGTATAAGTAGCAAACAATAACATTCCATTATATCGCTGTCGGCCTCTTGAGAGCCAAAAGATTGAAGTGGATTTTAAGTGAGCGCACCTTAATGAAGGTACCAGACTGCGGACTATCGCAAAGTAACACATAGCCAAGATTTTCGAACGTCTCCTTTGATATTATTGCGCACTGCGTAGAAACTGTTCATGGCATGTGGCACAACGCCATCACGTCGACAGCCCATTGACAATTGGTTAAAAAAAACTATCTGGGGGGATTCTTAAGCCAGGAGTCAGGCATGGGGCACGGGGGAAAAGAGACGCCTGGCGTTTTCACTTCAAACTGTGCAAGGAGGCACACCGAGGGCGGAAGAGCAGCTCTAAGCTCTTCGTAATTCAGCACATGCCGGGCCAAGTCGTCTGAAGTGCGTTTGACCCACTGATCACCGCCACCCGCCACGCTCTTGCTCCGGTTGGTGGCTTCAGGTGCTAGATTGCTACCTGCTGGTACCTTCGGCACCATAGAGGCTGGAGTCGTAGCAACATCAGCTGCAGAAGCACGTGCTCCAGGGAGGCCCAGGTGCGCAAGGAACTTAGCAACTGTGGCGTCAGGGTTGGCCTGTAAGTCTTCGTAAGTAATTTCGTAGACGGGTCTTCCCAGCGAATAGACCAAGTCAATGAAAGTTTTCTCCAATAAAAATCGCGCGTGAAGCATGCGCAAGAAAGATTCAACCTCGATAGTGAGCGTGGACGGTATCTTACAGGGATCGCCTGCGCGAAGGTTGTTAGCTCCACATAGCTTGAGCGTTGCTTCACCGCGCACTGCCGATACCACGGTCTTCACTAAGTTGGTACGTACAAAAGCCACTACCCTGGCAGTGGGTCGTTGCAAGCTCAATTTTTGATAGTCCATCTCCACTTTTACAGGGTTGACGGTAAACCCAATCACGTCTAAGCCTGTCCCACTGGGGCCTGGCGAACGCCGCCATTTGCCGGGGAGCCAGTAGTCAGTGGCGAAGCGGCCACCCCACGAGCGCGACGCTAGCTTCCCCGTTGGCCACAGCAAGCTCCGCTTCAAATGCCGCAGCCGAGCATGAGGGCCAAATCTTTCGTCGAATTCGGCCTGAACGATTTCCTTGGATAAAAACACAGAGGGCCTACGGTTGAGCAGCTCAGTGACCCAGGTAGAGCCCGACCGCGGCAGCTTGAACAGCATCACACGGGCCACTGCGTCGCGGTCCTTCGCCCACGCGCTAGTGCCAGGCGAGTTGCTACCTCTTGTTCCTGAACTAATGCTACCGTGAGACCAGTCGCTTCTCCCGAAGAGGTGGCGGTCGAGTCCAGATGCTGCAAATGCACTCGAGTTGTGGGTGCCTGAAGCTGCCCACTGCGACCACGGTATTAAAACGCTCCGAGGCGTTGCTCGCGAATCAGTTAGGTCGCCAACGTGCGCTCTACGGCGGCCTAGAGCACCAGCTCGCCCCGTAGAAATAGCGTAAGGTGTTACTGTTCCTGGCCAGATGTGCATTATGGCCATCACTGCTGCCGTTGCCAGCACCATTGCTTTCACGAGGCCACGGAAGCATTCGTTCAACGGCGAGATACTAGAGTCTAATAATTCACCTTCACCATCATTGTCATTGGAACCATCTGCTTGCGGACTTTCAGGGTCGACAATGTGCTCGTCGATAGCCACTCGGCGGCGAACACTAGCTCTGACCATTTTGGTGATTTTTCAGGACGAACTGCTTGCTGATTTGAACCCAGACAAAAGAAAATTCTGAAACCTCACGAACCTGAACGAAGCAAAGAAAAAGTCAGTGTCAGCAAGAGACCAAGCTAGAGAAGGCCAATTATTTACATTCACCTGTGTCAACTCGGCGCTCGGCGCCGTTGTTTCTATGAAGCTGTTTACCGATTTCGAAACTCAAAACAGAATTGATGAATTGCAATACTCAGTGAACTCCTAGCTAGCTGGCCAACACGATTTAAGCGTCATTCTTAGCTTCCCTGAAGCATCTTCGATTGAGTTGCATTCACGAAGTCATCTCCCAAAAGTAGCATCTGCAGTGCTTGTTAGGTCTAGGAAAGTTCAAAAGTAGATAAGAAGTTCAGTGGATAACCTGAAATATAGTGTAAATAAGTATAGCAGTGCGCGTTGACTGCATTAGCCAGCGCGACAATGGCGCAGCGACGCATGGAATGTTCCATGTGTCGAACACAGTACCCTTACGACTACCATGGGATACAACCTCCTTATGCTCCAGCATATACTTATTTGGAACCTGTTTACACGCTTCAGGACCCCTTCTCAGATGCACGGCTTAATGCAGTTATTTGTGTTGGCGGAACGTGCGCTTTGTGTGACAATTGCATTTGTGCAGCCTCGGAATGCAGTATCTTTTATTCGAAGCGCTTGTGTAGCAGATGCGTGCATCAAGAATCCGAGGTAAAGCTGCCCAAGGAACTCGAGGCTCAAGTGGCTGCGATGGTTTTCCCAGCTGACCAAGTATTAAGTGGAGAAGCAACAGCAACTCAAAATCACAGATAGTTTGATGGGATTTAATATCGAGGCTGTGAATCAACCGCACGGGCGAGGCTTTTTGTGCCCATTCGAAGGCAGGTTTACCCAGCCCATTCGTCTTCGCGCTTACATGGCATAAGGCTCGAGCTTAGTGATAATGAGCGAGTAATTTACGATATTAGATAAATATGCTGAGACATAAACGAGGCCGCGGTGAATCGGCCCGACAATCGACAATGTTTACGAGGATCACTTGGGCATCCACACTCATCACGGATGACAATTCAAATCACAGCGCAGCACAGTAATTGCATTCTATCCTGGAGTTCAGCGCCGTTCCGCGATGGTGCTGCTCGAAGACGCCGGTATCTCCTTGGAAATCCTGCAAGATTCCCGTTTTGGCGAAATTATTCCGTAAACATAAACCTAAACAGAAAAAAAAAAACTGCCTATATGGAGCTAACGACGTTTTCCGTCGATTGCAGTCCAGAGTCCACAGTAGGCAGTAAAATTTGGATGATAGAAGCCTCAATGCAAGAGAAATTAATACCTCCGGGTTTGCCTGCCATTAAACCCTATTAATTAAGTGATTCACGTATTGAAAGCGAGCGGGCCATATAAATTATATTATAATATATATAATTATGCCACAAACCTATCGATTTCGCATGTCGCACTCCTGGTTAAGTACTTAGGGACGTCGATTTAAGATGAGCGTGGAAACTCCCCACCAAACTAGGGTACATGTAAGTCCGAGTGTTGAGCCTGAACACAACCGACTCTTTCTCTTTAGAGAAACAATCACCGATGGTAGACGGCGCATAGCTGCACCATACACCATAGGGCGACGTGATCCATAATTGGCCCTATACGGCTAGAAAGAGGACAGCCGATGCTGAGAGCGGCTGGCGCCCGCCGCCTGACAAGAACATTGAGCCGGTGTGCTCCACTGGGGCAAAAATAGCCCGGAGAAATGCCTCGTGTACCTGGGACTTGAAACACAATGGGCACTCAAAGGCAGACCCCGCCGACTTGATCGGAGAGAAGGCGCCACATAGCACATAGAGCCTTTTGGAACGCGCAGATACATGCCACATGTGCAAATACAAATCATCTCTGAGAGCGTGCTATTTCTGCCATTGTCTTTCTGTACACCGGAGGAGTATAATCTAATCTCTAATCTAATCGAAATGGTAAAGAAGATTCAGGCCCATGAAAGTATTGATATCGGCTTGATGCTGCTGTTATCTCATTATTGCTGCGCATGACTAAGGACTCGACTAGACTGTCTTGGTCTTAGAAAAAATAGCAACTACACATTACTGACTTTAGCTATCTGTAGAAACATGGATTTTTGAAGGAAATAAATTAACCATCATACACGCCAGGAAATCTTACTTTCTGTGCAGTAGGATTCCGGAGTCGCTTAAGCAAATTCTCGCCTAATTCTACTCAGGCTAGTCGGCCTGGTTTCTGTTTCTAAAGACCGATTGATCCCACCAGGTTCCAACCTCGTTCTCGAAGGAAGTCCATCTTGGGGATTTTCTCAACTCGCGAGCGATAATTGGAGTTGCGACAATGTCCAGCGCTGATCGAGCAGGCCCTACCAATTCCATGAGAAAGAAACTTGCTGCAACGAGTTCACCGTTTGTCGAGTCAGCCTCAACTGCAGGTAGATACTTTCCTAAGAAACCAGGCACACGTGCAGCCTCTTCTGTTAACCCCAGCCTTAACAATACGTAAAAAGCCGCCCAAACAATGAAAAACACAGCATAATGAAATAGAACAAAAATAAGCCCATACTCAGTGAGGAGTGCAGCTAAGATATTTGATTTATCATTGTTTTCTTGAGCTTCGCTGGAGCTTTCGTTCTCATCGCGGGATACTGCCGCAGCTATCGAATTTCGATGATTAGGAAGAGAAACTAAGCCAGTAGATCCACGGTTATATCCATGGTGCCTCAAACGACGAATGGTATTTGGCTTTGTCATTTCAAATGCTAAAGATGGTACTGAACACCATAAAATCAAAGCTATGACTGCTGCGACGGATCGATATCTACAAAACATTGAGTTCACTTTCGGGGGACTCTTTCGAGCTGACTAAGGAATAAAGTGCTTATCTTAGAATTTGCCAACAAAGTGCTAAGGGGTTCCTAATGGCTTAAGGAAGGCACACTTTGATCAATACTTTCTTCTCGAATCAAAGCTCCTAAGTATGCTACTCTGAGTTCTGAGTAGCCGATAACTGCTGTACTAAAAAAATTCAACATGAGCTGATGAGTCATTGTTGTACTGCAGTACGATTTGAGTCTTCGTAAGTTGTTCGTAAGCAACGGTTTGCAAGTGGTTGCGAACAAAAATGTACCTGCGGGGGATTTAGCAACTAAACAATCCTAGTGAGCATTTATCTTACAAGTTGCTTCGGTGTAATTATTCGCTGCTTCAATAAAATTAGTTCCGGTAGTAAAGGGTTGACAATTTGAAGGGAAAGTTACTGTATTTACGGAAGTGTTCAAAGGAGTGGCTCCGTCTCTTTCTCAAAGCAGATGCAAAAGAATATAAGAGAAGAAAAGTGTAGTCATGGAGATGTCGAAGCCTGCGCACCTCCGACCAATGGCGCTGAACCTAAGGTAGGAGCCAATTCAATCGCGGCACGCGGTTCTGAATCGAAGGCGGCTGATGGTGCTTCGAGAGCCGATGTGATTGGCATCGACGCCAAGGAATACCCCGATAGCAATGGAGCGGCGCTAGAAGATGAGCCGACGGAAGCTCTGACACCTCAGAATATGTTCACGCTATCGTACAAGAAGCTCGTGGACCGCCTCGATGCCAAGCCACCTAAAGCTGGAAAATCGCTCGCGCTGCTTGTGATGACAGGGGCCTTCAATCCTCCACACAAGGGCCATTTATACGCATTGGAGGCGGCGGCGGCTTGGTGCCGCAGTGAGTTAGACCTTGAGGTCGCGGGTGCCGTTATTTCCTTAAACCACGACACTATTGTACGAAACAAATTTAAACGCACGCCAACTCAAGCAATTCCTGCTCGACACCGGATGCGGCTGTGCCAAGAAATGGTGAAAAAGTGGGCGTGGGTTACCGTTGACCGATGGGAAGTTACCCGCAGGGCTGCACTCGATTACCTCTCCGTGCTTGAGCATGCACGACAGGTAAAATCCTCCTAGCGACTTTTTTTCGGCTTCCATTTCATTTCTTTCGCGTATTGCGTGACTGTAACGAAGTCATCGTCCCTGTTGGCGTGGTGGCAGGTGTGGGCCCTCGCTGCCCCTCAGTACGCTAGTGTTCGCGTGTTTTACGTCTGCGACCCGTCAGACATGATTCGAGCTAGCCCGTTAGCACTGCAAGAGAGCGGCTTTGAATGCATGACTACGGCACGGCCGGAAGAGTTTGCGAAGGTGCGCAAGGCAGTGTTTGTGCAGCAAGCCAACCCTTCGTGGAAAGGCGTGGGACACGTGGCCGAGGACGACGCAGTGATCGACGCTGAAGTCTTAAGGCTTGTCACTAACACGCCGGCAGTGCGCCGGCGGCTCCTTGCCACTACTGTAACTCAAACCACCACAAATGACTCCCGTAAGCCAAGTAGTGGCAACGCCAGAAGAGCTAGCAGCAAACCCACAAGCGCGGAAGTGGCAGAGGAGAAGAAGCAACGGCGCGCGCTTGAATTCGCTCTTGCTACGGGAGCGGCCCAGCATGCGATCGCTTGCCGCCTGGGCCTCAAAATGGCGGGCAAGGAAGCTTGGACTCCCGGCGACAACGGGTGGTCAGTGGCCGATGCAGAATTCCGAGCCGCCACTTTCCGCGCGGAGGATGCGGCAGCACTGGCGGCTGGTCGCGCAGCTGCTGCTGAGGCAGATAGCGCTGCAGCAGGGGGTGTAGGCGGAGTAACCCTTCACATGGCTTGCTACAAGAGTTGACGAGTGCTAAATAATGTAGTCCGTGGAGTATTGTATGACCGCACCTGCTTCCCTTTTGCTTTCCTTTGTAGTATAATAGTGATACTGCAGTTTTACTTGCAAATTATAAAGGATTATATATATCACATCACACGTTGCTGATAACGTATCTATATGTTAGTTCATCTTTCTCTTGCCTCATCGATGTCGGAAGTCTTGACAGTCCCAGTAATCCAGTACTGAGCTAAGCCTGGCTTGGCACTCTTTGCTCTTTGACACTCGACACTCCTAGCGATACCCGAACTGAGGAACTGCATACCGGTAATATAATCTTTTATGTCTTATATGATATACTCGTTAGTTGTTACGTGCCATTTGCTAATTTTCTGAAATTAGCCCATATCGGCACTTCTTGGATCTCAGCTCCTAACTAGAACTATAATAAGCGAGATCAAAAATGGACAGCTCTTTACTCTTCAATGGAGTGCACCCAGCTCGCAGCTTCACAAATGGAGGCGTGGGAGGACTTGTCAGTAGCAGACCACACTTTCGGCGCTTGGAACGTTCGCACCGCAGCTTTCCTCGGGCTTTTAGGGTGCTCCAACACAGAGGGAGACTCAGCCTCTTGCACCGCCGAATTGTGATCGATGGCTTGCATGAAGACAAGAGCGTTGCCCATGCTTTTAATGCCCATGTTGACAAGGTGCTGCTGCCACGCTTGGGCTTCTTCGCTACTCAGGTCTTTGCCACTACCTGCGCGTCGCGTAACATACTCCTCTGCGCTTGACGGCACAGCATCCACGACCACTGCACCGCGAACTGAGATCGAGTCACCCTCTATACGCCATCTGTCATTTAGTTGAGCGTCAAAAATCGGTTGCAACACAGTGTCGCCCCATTGGTGTGGGTTTGGAAGCTCAGTAACGATGGCTAGAGTGCCGCCGCCACTGTTGCTTCCAACCGACTTCGCACTTGTGCAGATGGTTCGTGCAGTGCTTGTTGCAGTGCCGCCAACGGTCTCTGAGCTTCTAGAAGAGTCTGCCATAGGAAGGCTTGCAGGGAGCTGAGTGGCTCTTGAGTCAGGCTGCCAACGTGCTTGCATGGCGGAGACAACGGCGAGTGGAACGCCATGCACGTTGCGCTCGGCACATGCGGACACTAGTGCTGCGTCTGCTTCTGCCTTGGCCGCGGGGTTGCTGTCCTTAACACTGCTGCCGCTGCGGGCACCGGAAGATCCTCTCTTTTTGGATCGAGAGGCAGAGCGCTTGCCTGTAGGGCCGCTGCCACTTAGGGTAGAAGTAGCGCTTCTAGGAGCGACGAGCTCGAGGAACTTCAGTTGTGCGCCAACTCGGCGAGCGTGGTCTTCGTATTTGGCATACTCCCAACGCTTCGTGTTGGTGTTGTCGACGATTACTACCGGTGGAGCAGCAAGCTTTTGATCATTGCTGCTAACAAATGTATGGCTAACATCCATAGAGAGGGCACTTTCAAAGGAAGCTAAGCAAGCTGCATGGGCAGCAGGCAGCTTAGTTGGATCGAAAAGGTATTCTCCCGTAGTCGGGTCCAAGAAATAGGCATCGGCGGAACAAACGACTGCGGGACGGCCTGATCCCTCAGCGGCTCGAACCAGTGCTGCGGCCACCGTGCTTTTGCCACTGCCCGAGATCCCGCGCAGCACTATTGCCGTCGGCTTCGCGCGGCCCGCCGGGTCAAAGGCCGGCTTGCGGATGGCATCCGCAATGAATGCGGCCAAGGCCTCTTCGTGTGCGCCCACAGCGTCGGAGTCAACACCCACGCCACTGTCGTTAGAAGTGCTTTCCAACCTTGCTGACGCTGCTTCGGTTATTTTTCCTTGCTTGAAGTGCGCAGGCCTCAAGAACTTGGGCGCCCCTTGGAGGATGCGTCGAAGGATGCCGTCTCCAGCACCTGACGGGTCTGCCGAAAAGACGTCGTAGCGCCGTGCCTTGATTTCGGCATTACTGCCACGAGAATTAGGCCCAAAGAGCTCTGGAGGCACGGGCACGAAAGGAGGGTTGGCCAAAATGACGTCGTAAAGTTTGGACTTGGGCGGCAAAGCCTGGAACAGGTCGCCTCGGTAAGTGGCGCCAAACGAGCGCAGGCGGTTGAGCCGCAAGTTGAAGCGCGTGAAGCGAAGAGCGCGTGGGTTTACGTCCACAAGGTCCAAACGCTCGCAACGCCCACTCGCGAGGGCGCACACCCCTTGTACGCCACTGCCGCAGCACAGGTCAAGCCACCGCCCACCACGCCGACCAGTACTGCTTTTGACCTTTTTGCTGTCGGGTGAACTGTCCTTGCTGCTTTGCTGTCCATGGTTACCGCTAGAGTGGCCTTCCATGACGGTGTCGCCAGAGCAATCAGTCAAACATCCATCAGGTAAATGCCGTAAGAGAGCAATTGAGTCTGGCCCAAGATACATCACAGGCTCTTCCGTGAGAGCAACAGCCACGGGAGGGCGCCAGTCCGTCGCAATCCACACGTCTACGGTACCACCAGAATCAGCAGACGACGCCTTCCTAGCAGTAGACTGATCACCATCGGCCTGATAGCGAGGAACAGCAAGTGGAGTAATAGCTGACGATGCCACAAGCCACTCACTGGGCTTTTGACCCACGTCAGGGCAGTCCCCCACTAAGCCAAGTTGCCGCAGTGCAATGAGCGTGATAGGGCCGAGAGCGAGAGCTACGGCTTCCGTTGGCAGTGCCAATCCCAACACAAAGAGTTGAATGAATGCTTCTAGTGCCGTAAGGCTATTGAAATCTACTGAATCCAGTGATTCTGAGGTAAGTTTGCTATCTTGTAGGATACCAGCGACACGCTTGGCTAACAGAACGCCAACACCGAAGCTCGGCTCTTCTGGCAGCCCAAACCGATGCCGCACAACGCTCGCCGTGAACCTCGCCTCTGAAAAGGCTGCGCGCAGCTGCCGCGTGGCAGACGAAACTTGTACTTCGCTGCTTGATTCTCCGAACGCTGCCAGCACGTCATTCACCGCGTAGCCAACCGCTAGTGTGCCGTCAACGCGGAGCCTTTCAGGCCGCACCCGAAGTGCTGAAATGTGAGCTGCTTTTGCCGCAGCTCGGGCCTCAGTACTGTGGGACCGGACTAAAGAAAGTTCGTTTGCAGCTTTGAATTGAGCTACCCAAGCCTCGAGCTGAACTGGGTTGGCGTCATCAAGTGAATTGCCTGTTGCGCCAGATGCTACTATGCTGGCTCGATTTGAGCATAGTTGAAGTCGACTAGTTCTTGACTTGAATGGCTGCCGGAAAGACGTAACACCAGCGAAGCAAAAAACGTAACAGAGATACTTGGCAAATACTTTTATCTTCATTTGACAATGGAAATTATCTAAACCAGCGCAAGTGATCCAATGTATCAACTGTGATCGAGTGCAGTCTCATTAGAGTACATAAGCATCGAAGTTCCTTCCCAATTGTGAGTTAGCGTTGGTAGCTCCATCCCCCCGCGCAGTATGCTAAGGTAAGCGCTATTCTATTCAGATCCCGTTGACATTTTCTACCGTTAGGACTAGAAGTGGACTAATGGCTATGGCAAGTCTGTTCGACTATTGCCTTCATGATTTCACGGAGCGGATCACGGAACGAGGCTTCACGCAGCGCAGCAGCGCACGATCACCCGGCACGATACGCCGTACTTTACAGGGGGTTTAAACTTCAAGTTCAAGGAGCAAGGAGACAAGTCAAAGTCGTCACTGACGACTCGTCAGTTGAGCAGTTCAATGAGCGACGGGCGATGAGCAAGCTAAACAACGACAAGCCGACGGGAGAGAGCAACAACACAAAAAAAACGAGGACGGCATCAACGGGAATCTGTAGAAAAGCATCGAACAGCGTACATGCTAGTACTACGCTGAAGCGTGGAGCGTATATCAAAAAAAGGGCCGCAACGCCGAGACTTCGTTGTAGTCCCCTCTTCTGCGGGCGGAAACTCTTCTCTCTTCTTTTGAGCTGCACTCTCAGCAGTCAGTCAGAGTCAGAGCACTGAGCACGGAGGAGCGTATAACTTTAAGCGACTTTGGACCGCTGCCAACATTTCCATGGCCACTCGGGCATGTGCGCCTCATGCCTCATTGCTTTCCTAGGTTAAGTTTGCGCTGCTTTGTTTTTATCTCTACCTGTTAGCCTTCTTGTCTAGTTCCGGCGTTCCGGCCCCTCGGGACCTGTCTCAAATTTTTATCTCCCTTGATCTTGATCTCTAACGTCCCAAATGCAATTCTCATGGCTATTGCAGCCGTTTTTAAGTTCGAAGTTGAAGTGAGTTACGGCATTCAGATCAGGGCAGCCCAGAAGTCCGCGCAAAAAAAGAAAAACATAAGACACCTCAACAAATACCACATATCTTTATTTAGGGTTCAGTAAAGGAATTACTTTGATACGCGGGCATCGGAGAAAACATAAACATAAGACACTTCAACAAATACCACATATCTTTACTTAGGGCTCAGTAGAGGAATAACTCTGAAACGCGGGCATCGGAGGAGTACAAGCACCAGTCTCAGGACCGCTTCGCCACGGGCTGTAGTGGCGATCTTCAACTGCGGCTGATCGATGCCCGGAGGACAAGGAAGATGGCCGTGCACCACTTGGTGGAGCAGAGCCCACCGCTGCTAAGGATGAATCGTGCGCTGAAGACGCGAGCAGGGGCACATCAGCTTCGCTTAAGCCCAGCTTGTGAGCCTCGTCACGCACCATCGCATAAGTAAGCACCTGAAGTGCAGCGATGACAACAATTTAGTAGGTGGTACACGCGGAACGGATGCAACAAAGATAAAGGAAAAACATAAACATAGTAAAGAAGACGGCTTGCATTCCAACCTCCTCAACGCTGACAGCCGGAAAAGTGGCGGCGCGTCTCTCGTGATCATCGGTTGCTGTTGGCTCAAGCTCTTTGCACAGTTGTTTGCCCGTGAAACCACCAAGCGCCGAGATCGAGGCTTGGGATTTTGGCTAAGAAGAGAATCAGAAGAATCATATATATGAGAACTTAAACCAATTGACAAGCAAATTTTGACAACATGACGCACGAAAAGGATGACTTTCGAACCTGCATAGTTGTGCGATCAAGCTGGTAAACAATCGGCACGGCCTTAGGAATGTCCGCGCTCCCGTGCTCTCCTCTCGGATCAGCATTGTCTAAATGCACCATGAGCGTTCGCAGCACGTTGTTGTGCGCGGCTACCAGCACCGTTTTGCCAGCTCGCAAGGCTGGGTGCACGTGCTCCTGCACGTAAGCTTGCACCCGGTCGTGGCAATTGGACAAGCTTTCGGCCACCGGCAAGGCAGCCAGCTCGGGGGCGTTCTCTACATACCCGGGAGCCCCACCACCACGCGCTGTTAACGTCGAATATACGGCGCTGAACAAGGGGTGCGTGGGGAGCATTGGCATTGGTGGGGTGTCGAAGTCCCGACGGTATTTCGCCAGAGCAACGCTGCCCAAAGTCGCCTTCACGTCGTCTTTCCGCAGGCCTGTGAGGGCGCCATAGTGCCGCTCGTTCAGCTTCCAGCTCGCGT
>Ga0307931_1001758_pt1 | contig 14190 bp, 11 predicted proteins | sample OrgLakmetageno47_FD_201816 | JGI IMG/M metagenome (GOLD analysis project Ga0307931, IMG submission 201816) | Saline water microbial communities from Organic Lake, Antarctica - #47 | ecosystem: Environmental > Aquatic > Non-marine Saline and Alkaline > Saline | place: Antarctica: Organic Lake... | reverse complement strand
AAAGATTTGGCGAGCTTACACTGGACCCAGACACACGAAGGCCGATCCTCATGAGCGAAACGGGAATTTTCATTTTGCTCAAAGCCCGTTATACCGCGAGAAAAGCAGCCGCCGTGGAAGTCGCAGTGGCTACAGGGATTGCAGCAGCAGATAGGGTTCAAGGACCAGCGGATTGCAGCGATGGCGATGATAAGAGCGACGAAGGGCAGTGCAAGACTAACAGCGCCTGCACCCCAAAAATACGGTTTTTACGGTTTTAGGGCCAAAAACTCGACTCTAGTAGCAAAATCGATGCAAAAAACGCACTGAAAACACCAACTAAGCCAACTGAAAGTGCTATTTATCCTTAATTTTGGTGCTCATGGTCTAAAAATGGCCCATGTGCATTTCCAGGGATAAGTAGGTGAATGGTATTGGACCTCGGTCATTGGATGCGCATACGAATACGCATGAGCACCTTGCCATTATGCCATATTAGGGCGCATTTGAACCCTGAGTCAAAGAACATTGCCCAAATAGGCCTATTTATCGCAACGGATTCCCCCAATTCCCCCTTCCCCCCTGCGCCCTGCGTTGGCGGATAGTCTAGTCTAGTCTAGTTAATACTCCCCAAAATACAAAGAAACACCACTGTGGCAAATAGCAACAGAAAAATGCAACCTTCAGAACAAGTCTGACTGGGCTGAGTGTCCTTTTGCGTAATGCAATTGTAATGTCATATGTTAAATACGCCAAATGTTTCATTGCAGGGCCTAGTTGCCAACTAAGTAGTCGGATACAGCTACAACCGTTACAACCCAACCCCCTGCTGATTGAACTATCTATGAGTTAAAAACACATACGAAAAGCCGCAGCAGCAGCAGCAACTAGCGATCTAGCTATCTAGCTGGCTTGAACCACCTGCTGCGAACTCTGTGGCCTCAGGGTATCTTCAGGCCCAGTACGAGAGGCCGGCCGCTCCGGTACTGCTAGACCTGAGTCCATCAGGCGCATGGTGAGGGTGTCTTTGATTTCGGGGTACTCTTCGGCAAGCTGGCCTAGCGTGTAAAGAGCTGTGGTCACGGTGTCTGTCAGGGCTTCGCACCGGAAGTCCTTCTCCTGTAACGTTTCGCCGAACTTCAAGGTTCTCTGCCCGTCTTGGCTGTTGTTTTCATCACTTTCCTCGCCCCCACCGCCAGTGTTGAGCAGAATGGCGTCTGGCCGCTCGCGCACCGATTGCGTCATCCGCCCCACACGCCGTGTGATTTTCTCCACCGCCTCGCGCTGCACGGCCAGCTCCGAATCCAACTGCACCCGGGCGCTCGACAAGTGCGCGTTCCGCTCCCGGAGCCGGGCTGCCTGCGACGTGACTTGCTCCAGGCGCCGCCCGTCTTCTTCCAAGTCGGTCTGCAGCCGCTGCAAGGCCTTCTTTTTCTGGAACAGCGCGTCCGCGGAAGCTTTGCTTTGCTGTTCCAGTTGCCGTAAGCGCTCGGCGTCTTCGCCCGACAAGTTGACCTTTTGGTGCGCGGCGCGGAACGACGTGTTTTGGACCCCCAAATGCTTTAAGGTGGCCGACAAAGCTTTGATTTCCTTCTCCATTTTCCGGATGTCCTGGTCGAGCTCGTCGCCGGCGCGCTGGAGCTCCTCGCGCTTTTGGGCGGCTTTGATCATGTAGTACGCCTGGCTCTTGGGCTCGCCTCCGTCTTCGCCTGCTCGGACTCCGCTCACCTTGCACAAAGTCTCGTATTTGTCGCGCTGCTTCTCCACTGCCAGCCGCCGCCCACCGAGCTCCACGGTGATGCGGTGCTTTTCGTCTTCCGCGGCCTTGAGCTGAGCGCGCTGCACGTCTGCGTGCACGGCAATTTCTGCCTTGCGCTCTTCCATCGATAAGTTGAGCTGCTGCTTGCGGTTTTCCAATGAAAAGACTTTGTCCGCTTTGCTGTTCAGAGCGTCCCGCAACCGCTTCACGTCGAGCTTCAAGACGTCAATCTGCACCATTTTCTCTTCCTTTGCGCGCGTTAAGGTCTCTAAAGACCCTGCGAAGCTCACGTTTTCTTTCTCCAGTTCGATGATCTTCTCTTTGAGCTCCGCTGCAGCCGTCTCGCTCACTTCTTTCTTACGCTGCGCAGCTCGAAGCTCAAAGTTCAGTTTGCGGCATTGCGCGACCAGCATTTTCTTTTGCTCCTTGGCCGCTTCCACTTCGCCTTCTAAACCACCAATTTCTTTCTTGAGGGCTTTGGTCTCTTCGTCGGACCGTTCGCCCAAGCCCCGGCTCACTTTTCGTTCCATTTGCTGAATTTGAAACTCGGCGCTGTAAATGAGCTCCTGCTGCCGCAGCGACTCCTGGTCTAAGGTGCGAATTTTGCTCTGCAAGTTGCGGCTCGACGACTGCGCCCCGCTGATTTCCCCAATCATGCCAGCCTCGTCTTGCCGGAGCGCAAACAGCGCTTGCGACTGCCGAAACACTTCCTCCTTCTTGGCGGTCACCGTCAAGTCTTTCTTCTTCAGCTCCAGCTCGGCCGCAGCCAAGTTGTCTTCAGCTTCTTTCGCGCTCAGTTCCGTGCGCCCCGCCGCCGCCTTCTCGTCGTCCAAGGCCTTTTTGGTTTCTTGGTACTTGCGCCGAGCGTCCACTAGGGTCGCCTTTTTCTCTTCGAGCAAGCGGCCAGCCGTCACGTTTTCGTTCCGGCGCCGCATGAGCGCCGAGGCGGACGACTGCAGCTCGTTTTTCAACGCTTCCATTTCGTCGGTAAAACCCTGCAGCTTGGCTTGCGTCGCCATCAGCTCGCCCTTGCGCCCCTGCACCATCCGCTCCAACTGCGTCGTGCGCGCTTCGATGTCGCCGCTTTCGTCCTTGATCCCGCTCAGCTCTTCGCGGGCGCTGTTCAAGAGCTCCACCTGCTTCGCCAAATTGCTCCGCTCGTGGGCGTAGTCCTCGGCCAGTTTCTGCACCGTTTGGTCGCGCCTGCGCATCGCTTCCACCGTGTCTTGCCACTGGGTCACCAACACCTGCCGCTCGCCGTGCACCCGGCGGAACTCTTCCGCGGTGCGGTCCAGCTCGATTTGCCGCGCTTGGGTGTCCGTGGTTTCGTTTTCCAGTTTCGTTTTCGCTTCCACCACCGCGATTTGGAGCTTTTCGAGGAGCAGCGTCGTCTCTTTGATTTTCGACTCGTCGGCGCGCGTGTACTTCTGCAGCGCCAAGTTGTCGTCTTCTTTTTGCTTTGCCGCCAACGCCCACTGCTCGAGCTCTTCTTGGTTCCAGTTCATTTCGAGCTTGAACTGGTCCATCTTGGCGTTGCCAGTGAAAATGCCGTTTTGAGCCACGCTCAACTTCTCGTCTGACAATTCATTCGCTTCGGTAAGCCGCTTGAACTCTTGCTGGTAGCGCCCCGCTTCGCGCACGACTAGCTGAGTCAGGTGGTCTTCAGTTTCAATTTCTTTCTTCTTGGCGGTCACCAACTCCGTAGTGTGCATGACTTCTTGTCCAATGTTCTTCAGGTGCTCGGCCATCACGTTTAGTCTAAACGTGCGCGAGAGAAGCAAATGTAAAGAACGAGTGAGCATAACAAATAAAAAAATCCCATAGACAAATGCAATTCTCTGAAAACTAACGCTATAAGAGGCAAATTATCAAATGAAGCCTTGAGCCAAAACAAATTCTGTACAGTGAACATTACCGGTTCTTCGTTTCGTCGAGATCAGCACTGGCCGAATCGAGCTTGGACTTATGGAGCTTGATTTCAGCATGGCGCTCCCGAGCTTCATCGTTAGCGAAGTCTGGCAGGACGTCTACGTCACCATCATCGTCTTCTTCGCCCTCCATATTGCCATCACCGTCCACTAGGGTGCCCCCATTGTAGTAATCGTAATTTTCATCGGCATCATCAGGCCCACCACTACCGCCTGATTGCCCACGAGCCAACAGAAAAACTGGAATAAGAGACACGAATCTTTTGGTTTACTGCGTCGCATAAGTGTGTATACAGATTGTGTGTAGCGCGCCAGCACAGTGTTTACAGCACCTAACGCTTTACCCGGAGGCATCGGAGGCAGGGGGCCGTCGTCTCCATCGTCATTCATGGCGGTAATTTTAATGGGCGATGGTGGCGAGTCTCCATCACCGTAGTCATCCATATTTGAACGCTATGGTTCACGAGGGCTCTACCGCCAAGCAAGCCAGCAAACCGATGAGGGAACGCCACAACAACAATAACAACGACAACGCTGGCAACTGGAAAGTGGAGACAAACAGATAAGGAAAAAGAGGTGAGCGCGGTGTGCGAGCGTGTGAGCCCATCAGTTTGCACGAATATGGTATTTTGTACGCATTTTCCACTGTCCACTTTTTCCATGCACTGGCACTGGCGCTAGCGCAGCGCTCTTCGCGTACCTTCCAGCGCACGATTCATTCCTACTTGTGACACGCCAAAATGATGGCGGACGACCAATTATTATCCCTACCTCGTCAATCTATGGTGCAGGATGTCTCGCGAAAGGATCGCAAAAGTAATGTAGTGTCTGACTACCTTGCCGTGAATCAGGCAATTCCACGTCGTGAGCTTATGCCAAATGCGCACGAAAAGATGCTCATGCAGGGCAGCGCCTTGCACCGGAAGCGCACCCGCAAGCCAGCTGTAGATATGATGAGCAATCCCGCTTGCGCTGACCGTCAGCTGGTAGACGCCTACGAGCTCATGCGCCGCAACCGCAACCCGGCACTGTACCGCCCCACCAAAGCCGACCTAGCACGGTCCACCAACTTGAACGAAGAGCACCAACGCGCTCAGGCTGCGGCAGACGTCAATACCTTCAAGCTGCGCGTGCTTGAGAGTGTTGGCGCTGGTGCGGAGGTGGCCAAATTGGAAAGGGGGCTCTACGAGCAAGGCCTGAACAGTGGCTCGGTAACAAGTGATGCGACTGGGACATTACGACATCTCAAGGCCGATGACATGCCTCGGTTCGACACTTACACCAAACCAACGGCACTGGCGGTACGCTCGAAGAAGCCTGCCGAAAGCAACCACCAGCCGACCTATGGCCACGCGCACAAACCTCACGTGTACAACCCTCTTAGCAACACGTTGATTGGCAAACGACACTCGAAGCAAACAGCAGGCGACACCGGTTTATTGGGCGTGGCTCAGCTGCATGATTTGTTAAAGTCGAAAAGCAACCCATCTGGCGGTTCGCTGGTCGACTCACAACAGGGAAGTCAACACCAACTCGCTTTACGCAGCAGCAGCACCACTGAGAGCGCTGGGAAAGCTCCTCCAGGAGCAGCTGCTTCCATCAACTTAGACCATGAGCTGGATTATTCTACAGTGCCGAGGAACGCTCAGGGGTCTCATCACGCAAAGCACCCAACGGCGTGGGATTCTTCGTTTGCGAGCTTGAGAGCGATTGTAGAGGCCCAAAACCCTTTGCCGAACCCGGGGGCCTCAAGCTTGCTACGCGACGAAGCCTACGCCGCCAACTTTCGAGACAAACTGAAGCGGTCCCGGGCTTCTGCAGCAGGGATGCAATTGGATGCGAGTGACCTCTGCTTCGAGCGCCAGGTGAGGGTGAGGGGCCGTCGTTTAGCTCATTGGGCGGGGGGGGGGGCACAGGAGCGGGTACATTCTTAGGCTTTGCAATGAAGGGGGGGTCCCTGTTTTTATCATTAGGCGACTTAACATACTTTTGTACATTTCGGCACATATCTTAAGCTTCATCGTTTTATGCCCCCCCCTTATTTTTTTCTTGTGTGTGTATTTCGATTTAGGTCCTGGATCGTCTCGATATGGCGGGTGGCGACGCAGCTACTAATCCCATGGCGGTGTCTGGTCGCCGCAAGCCTCAAGCCCCGTTAAACAGCGAGCTCAGCCCCAGGCGCGCCTACCAACGCCAAGAGATTCAGTCTTTGCTGGCGGAGAAAGCAGCGCGCGAAGCCGAGCTAGCCGCGAGGGTGGAGCAAAGGGACCGCATGGAGGCGCTGGACCGCATACCCAAGCCTAAGCCCTTGACGCTGCCACCCCACCAGGCCCGCGCCTGGAACCCTACCCCGCTCCTATAGAGGGCGGTGGCAGCTGAAGTCAGGGATGGTTTTGTTTAAAAGCTGGCTGAATTCAAATGGGCTTTGGAATAAGAGCCAAATTTACCAAAGATTTTACTTTGGCGGCGGAATTAATATATGTTAAATGCCAACTTCCCTTTCGTGTTCCAGATTTTAGTGGTCAATAGTTTAGTTCATAGCACATAGCAACAGCTACAGTTCCAGGATCACCGTAGAATGTCGAAATACGTTGGGGTTTCTTGGACAGTGGCGTCCTTTTTTAAATCCAGTGTAGTTTTTAAGATCCTATTAAATCGCGAAGTGTAGAAGAGCAGCCATCCTTGAGGAGCATCGAGCATTGCGAAGTGTAGAAGTAGAAGAGCAGACTGGAGACTGGGAAAAGCAAGATAGCAAAGCAAGCGAGAAGCGAGGCAGTAACCAAGGAAACCGCTGGTTTTCTGGGTTTTTGCCCACTTCGGGTAAGCAGAAGATCCGGTAAATAAAAAGTGCGCTGAAGGTAAACCCAGGAGCCTCGTGGGTTTTCTTGGTTACTGAAAGCGAGTCCTGACGTCCTGACTTTCGATGGGTGATATTATCCCCCTGTAGCCTTCTAACTACAGTGGACTTCGTGATTTTTGTCGGTGCCAAAACCATGGCTAAGTTTTGATGCTAGCAGATCGCGCTATTCATAGGAGCTGAACAACAAAATTCTCTCTAGGTCTCTTCGCATTATCAGCTAGGTTCGACTGCTTTCAGGTGAAGGGATGCAGAAGCATTTTATGTACAGAGGATTTTTATAGGAGGGCTCGTTAGGCGTCTAACTTGAGCCAACTCTTAGCGCCAGACCGAGAAATTAAATCAAGAGTTTTTGACACACATCATGTCAAAGATATCGGAAGGAATATTTTTGGGGATTGGAAACTCCCTGCTTGACATTTGCGCCGTAGTTGACGACGAGTTCAATAAGAAGTACGATGTGACCATGAACACAACGTCCGTAGCTGAAGAACGGCATCTGAGCCTCTACCGTGAACTCGTAGACCGATACATGCCCACATACATTGCTTCGGGTTCGGCTGCCAACGTTGCGCGCGTGTGCCAGTGGATGCTAATGTCGCCTGGCGCCACGTCTTACATGGGTTGCATTGGGCGTGACGAATACGGCGACACGATGAAGCATTGCTTATCGGCAGCCGGAGTAAACGTTCACTTCATCGAGGATGCTGCGCTTACTACTGGAACGTTAGCCACCCTCGTGGTTGAAAGCGGCGAGCGTGCCCTCATTGCTAATTTGGCTGCGGCAAACCAGTTTGACGAGCTTCATCTGCACACGGACAAGGCCATGCAGTTCATCGGCGCTTCCCGCTTCATATACGTTCCCTGCTTTTTCGCCCAGGCACGACCTTTTTGCTTTCTCATTGGCGTATCAAACAAACTTTATTTCTCTTTTCTCTTTTGTTCTCCTCAATTATGACTTCATTCACTCTAACAGCTTTCTGACCTCGTATTTCCAGGACAACACATCCTCTCTGCTGCACGTAGCGCGTCGTTCCGCAGAAGAGGACAAAACCTTCATGTTTAATTTATCAGCAGTGTATCTCGTTCAGTTTTTCATGGACAACATCATGGTCGCTATGCCCTTCTGCGACTTCGTCTTTTGCAACGAGGCTGAGGCGCGAACTTTCGGGGAAATGAAGAATTGGGGCAATGACGTTTCAATCATTGCACTGCGTATGGCTGGGCTTCCTAAGACCTCTGGCACGCGGCCTCGAACAGTGATAGTCACGCAAGGCGGCGACCCTACAGTGGTGGCAAGCATGGGGAAAGTAGCTACTTACCCGGTCGATCCAGTAGCTCCGGAAAGTTTGATCGATATCAATGGGGCGGGCGACGCTTTCGTAGGAGGCTTTACTTCAAAACTCATCATCGGTTCGTCTAGTGGCGTCTATCATTGATGTGAAGGCCAAATTATGAATCTTTTCTTTTGATCCGCCTTTTTGCTCATGTATCCAGGTGAAAAGCTGGGAAACTGTGTTCGGGCTGGGCATTGGGCAGCCAGGACAATCATTCAAGAGCAGGGCTGCACTTTCCCAAAGACTTGCGACTACATTTAAAAAGAATTAAGTTTGAAGTTCGCATTTCACTGGAGTGTCGCAAGCCATTACGCCGCAAGTCGAAGGGATTTGGCATCTTAAATTCATTAGAAACCCACTGTTGCTAAAATTTGGTCACATTTCACCCCAATAACAATGCGATGCCATTTATGAGCCGTGCGGGATGTGTTGGTCGGTGTGTTTGCTGCAGACGATGGTGGAGCGTACAGCAGTGATGGTTTGCTGGAGTTGGTAGTCCAGGGGGAGTCGGAGTTTCGGAGTGACGTGGTGGTGGTCGTAAAAAGTTGTGTTTGAGAAGTAAGCCGGGTGTTAGGCATGGGAGATTGGATTCGTGAGAGCGGACGGAGGCCCATCAATTAGCAGTTAGAATAAAAGGATGCCGCTGTGGAAGTAGTCAGTTGGAAGGACTGCTGGAGGCATCGGTGCGACGTGGTGGCGTTGTGGTCGTAACGCGTGGAAGGTTTCGGTGGAGCATGGCTGAGAAGTCTTGAGCAGAGGAAGCAGTGTGCAGGCAACTGATGCACGTTATCAAGAAGGAGTCGCGTCCATTATGAGCCGTGCGGGATGTCACACAGTGATCGAGGGGAATTGGAGAGTAGTATGTGCGAACCCGCGATGAGCGGGGGAGCGGGGGCACGAAAGAAAGTGACAAACGGAACTGTAAGTAGAGCGAACAGCAATTTGTGGAAAGTTCTATAGAAGGAACCGGCGATTTACGGTAGCACAGTTGGCCACGGCTGCTAGGGACGCATCTCAGGTCAGCTCAATTCGCAATTCACACAGCGCGCAGAGTACCGAACCCGACTCGGCTCCCTCCTCATCTTCGTAAAGGAATACGTTTGGTTGGTATGTAAGTCTTAAGCTCAAATTTCAGAAGCCTAGATTGCTCAGATGAAACAGGTTTTGTATTTTGTAGCCTCCAGAGGGTTCCAGACTCCAGACATTCCAGAGACCAGAGGTCGTCTTGACGGAAGCCCTCCCCCCCCTGTATCTCGGCTCGGTGGCTCGGTGGTCGGGTTTCTCAAGCGAAGCGACGAGCGAAGAGCAACGTCAGTGGAGCATGTCATAGAAAAACACAGGACCCCCACGATGAGCTGCATAGCATGATCGCCGAGCTGCATAGACTGAAGGTAAACAATTATAGCAGAAAGTACGCTTTGAAGTCCTTCCTCCGCCCGGTAGGCACATTTTGATTTCTTCTCGTCTCGACTGTGAATAGGGAACACAAAGAAAGCAGACAAAAGCACTTGCTCTTCTTGGATTATTGGCCGGAAAAGCTGCTGGACTATTGAATGGGCAAGCTAGACCCCAAACTTCGTTGAGTAGGATGGCTTCTTCTAGAGGTTCGTTGCACTCAAGCAATGGCCAAAGCTTTACGTTTGTATCGTACAATCTGCTGGAGCAAGGGCTAGCTTTTGGCGCCATTCCATGGGTCATGGTGGTTCCGTCCAAGCTGCAAGACGAAGCAGAAAACTTCAAGGAGGTGTCCAAGTTGCTCTCATCAGAATACAGGAATTGTTGGCACAAAAACATGTCTGCAGGGAACTACAAGCGCTTCCGGCGCCTTTGGGGCGAACGAATGGACGAGGTGCCGTGCGAGTCCGATGGCAGTCAAGGCAATGCGGCCGTTGTCACAGGTCTGCCAGCAGTTACTGTCATGGGCACTGACGAGGTGGAAGTAAGCGGGCGCCGGTGCGTCACCATGCGAGGCATTTTGCGGAGGCACCTCAAGGCCAAGTCGTCTAGTAGTGACTTGGACCTAGCCGAGCGCGTGTTTGCACATGTAGCGGAAGCCAACCGAAATGCCTTCGCGTGGCCGTTGCGAGGCCAGCGGCTATTTGACGTGTGCACCAACGGCTACCAAAGAGGTGGCCATGGGGATGACCTTGCGCCGCTCCTTGATCGCTTTTACGGGCCTTCGAACGAGGAAGCAGTTGCAGTTGAAGATTCGGCCCTAGCACCGACGAAGGATGCTGGCCAATCTCTACCAACAGTACAGGTGCCTCGCGGCACGGGAGCTGACTTGATAGTCGTACAAGAATACGACTTCCACCACGCAGCCGAGCACAGCCCCGCCCTTGATTACTTGGGCACGGGCCAAAAGTTAGGGTTTGGCGAAGCGATGGCGGCCGCGGGCTACCACGCTATCTTGTTCGAAGGGCCCAAAAAAGACGGCGCTGGGATTGGCGTCTTTGCAAGAGCGACGCGCTTTCGCATAAGCTCCGACGCGGGTGCGCATGCTGGAGCGGCAGCTAGCACCACTTCAGAGCGCTTACCAAGTAGTGATGGCGCAACAGTGAAAACGATCAGTCCTGGAGACTGGGCTCCCGGGGCCGCTCTTGGAGCGTTCGACTTTCAAGAGGTGCACCACCCGTGCAACTCGAACCCATCCGAATTTTCGGGCGCCCCTGTAACGGTGCCTTTAGCTGATCGAAAGCACAGCGCCATGGCCTTGTTTGATGTGCTTGGCGCAGCGGGCACTCCTACGGGGCAGCGAATAGCACTTTTTGGCGTACATTTGATGACTACGAGCCGCGACAACCCAGAAAAGGTGAGCGCAGCCCCCTGTCTCAACAATTTTGATCCGGAGTGTCAGATTGTTTTCATTATGCCTCAATTCAAATAGCAATTCTAAGCCTTACTTTAATGTTTGAAAACTGTTCTACCGTGCAGGTTGATTACCCCGGCGAACTTCGTGCTGGCGAGCTGGCTACTCTCAAAGCTCTTGCTCCAACGGTCGGGCTTCGGCCGGACGACGCCGTCATCTTTGCTGGGGACTTCAACATCAACATCCGCGGCCAACCAGAGGGCGGCGATGGTGGGGTCTTTTCCGGTGTCATCCCGCACGCCACGGCGCCGCAGCAGTTTGCGCCGCTGCGCTTTGACACCGGCTGGTCACATGTAAGCGGCGAGGGCGCGCGCATTGCCTGGCAGCGCAACGCAGCAGCTGCCGTACAGGGAGATTCTGGCGACGCGTCAAAGGTGGAGCTGCGAGATGCCTACGAGGGCGTGAACCGGCGCCTCGAAGACGACAAAGGCGTGCTCGGAAGCTCTCACAACGCTGCTCGGGTGAGTCTACGTGAGAAAGCCAGCACACTCATGCACGCACCAGTTTTTTGTAATTTTGCGCTTTCAATGAAATTCCGTTAGGGTGCCTCAAGCGATTTCTTTTCTTGTCTTTCATTAGGTGGAAACCATCGACTATATTTGGTATGACTCAGCAAACTTGAGACCAGCTGCCCGCTCCGAGCTGCGCTGTCCCTGGCCCGACGGCAGCCCGGACACACACAACCCATCGGACCATATCCCCTTGGTAGTTGAGTTTGAGTTGTTGACGACCACGAAGTCGACATGAGAGCAACGGGTAACTTTTGACTATAAAGAGCTCAGCAGGTATATAGTCGAGATCTAGAGGGGTTCAAGAGTGTTTTGAAACGGGTCCTGAAGTGTTGGAATAATACTATTACTAATAGAGATTACTCGAACTCGAACTAATACATTGTACAAACCCAAATGGCACAGAAGCCAATGCTGCGGGCAGAAGTGGGAATGCGCGTGCGTTGTGCGTTGCGCAAACAAAGCAAATAGAAAATTCGGAATGATTCAGGAGGGAGGGGGTCATTGGCCAGCTCGGAAAATTTGCAAAAAGCGAGGTATTTGTGGGTGTTGCGCACTCCGCAGAACAATAAAGAGGAAGGCACGCGAGCAAGGAAGCTCGTGACATGCGGAACACGAAGTTCACTCGGCAGAGGTCAAAGTGTGCCTTTCAGCGCGCAAGGCGCCTATTGTTCTGCCCCTGAGCCACAAGAGACTTTGACCGGACAGGGGCTCCTTCTTCGTTCGCAGAGTGGCAGTGAATAGAAAAGAAAAGCCCCCCCCTCAAAAATACAAAAAACAACATGCAAGCGGGCCGCGTGTGGCCTAGCGGTCCCTCCCTATCATAGAGCTAAATCCATATATCTTCCATCAAACGCCACGGATGCTAGTCGTGGTCGTCCTTCAGCGTTTTTCGAAACCCTCGCAAGGCCCTCCACCTTGAGAGCAAGTCGTCAGCGTATACCCCGAAGAGTGCCAAAATATTAGTTATGAGACCTAACAACTAACAAGGCACGAACACGAAGACAACAAAACACTTTAGCGTATAATTGACACCTCCGTTGTACGACTGAACTCATCAACGCCTTTGGGTTCGAACACCAGGACTGGAAGCTAGAAATGGGGAACCGGGTCTCGGGATTTCACATGCCCCTTGCGTGATTGAATTCCTTAAAGCGCTTTGTGTGCTTTCTGCCTTTATTATAAAAATTGAGAAGCGGACCAAAAAGGGCAAATCCTTCAAATTCATCGCTAGCGCTGTTGCTCTACAGAACCTCCTTAGTACTCGAGCTCAAATGGAGTAAGAATTTACGCACGCGGCTGTAATCGTTCGAAGAGGGACTCTTCGCGTAGCGCCACATTTGTCTCAACTATCGCTGTCATGAGGCTCTGTGGCAACCCATTGTCGTGTTTCTGAAAGCACAACAACAGCATTGCATCGTGGGCAGCAATAGTCCTTGCTTTGAGCCGTCGATACGGAGCATAACGAGTGCATGCAAAAGTAGCAGAAGGTGTGTCCACACGAAGCCTCGACCGGCATGCACGCTCGCGCACACCCGCACTCCGCACAATCTCCTGTGGTGGCCGCTTCATTGTTGCTATTTTCGGCGGACACATTAGATTTACTGTCGCCTTCCCCGCCATTATCTGATCTTCGATCCGTATGGTCCACAGTTGCGCTCAAAGGTCTACCGAAATGCTCTGTATACCTCTCGAGCAACCGCGCTATTCCAATCTGGTTCGATACTCTGGATATAGTGCCTGCAATTAAACCCGAGGTGGCCACGGTCGCTGCCGCTGCCCTTGACGTCACAGTAGTTCGGTCAACAAAAGGCGCAGCAAAAAGTGCGAAACTGGTCAAAGCATCCCATAAAAGCTGACGATTCATAAACTGGACGTTGATGCTCCGATCCTTTGCTTTCCTTGGGTCAGGCTCAAGCTGAACGCCGGCTACCCGTTCGGCGATTGTTGGGTACTGCCGGCGCCCGCGCAAATAAGCTAGAAGATTCATGAGGTACACGAACTTGTAGATTCCTCGAGCGCGTTCCAGCAGTCGCCAAACCCGAGCCTCAATACTATCGGGAGGTCGAAAAGGCCACCCGCGAGACAGGCCAGCACGCCGAAAGCGCTCATGCGCCCACGGTACAAGCACCCAGAAAGCTCCTAGAAGCAACCTTTGCGATTGCGATGGCCTAGCTGGTGACCCTCTAGAAGTTGCTCGCCCATCACTGTATTGAAGCCCCAACATCGCCATGCCCGGTGTTGGCCGGTCGCGCCAGACGCAATTCCACCAAAGCGCCCCAGTAAATGCAGCATCGAGCTCTGGCCTGATCGACTCAATACCATCCGGGTCGATTGGGTCAAAGAGTCTGCCTAAGTTTCCCCTGAGGAGATTCAGCACCTCACTGTCAATCGTGCGCGCATCAAGTTCAGCCATAAGGGCCCTCTAGGAAGAGATTGCGGATTGCGTGCTAATACAGTAGAGGGCGCTTCCACCGGTGCCGCAACGTCACTTTAGTCTATGCGCTCCAAGCGCTGCGAACGCTAGATATTTCCAGGCTATACAAAGGATTAAACCAATATTTCATTTTGAACTTTGACCTTTTACCAAGTATAGGTAGCCCTTAGCTTGCACTTCGCAATGTTCTAGGGCCATGAAGGAGTTAGTGAAGACATCAATCGATCAATGCAATCGAGTCATCGAGATCAATCGAGTGAATCGAGCGCTCCTCAAATACGCCAACTTTCGACCCCAATACAAATCACGTAACATTTGATGCACTGTTCACTGTAATGTGTTGTTGTTGGTTGTTGTTGTTGTTGAGTCCAACGCCGCGTTGCGCTTACATTAGATTAGATTAGATTATACTCCCCCAGTGTAAAGAAAGACAAGGGCAGAAATAACACGCTCTCAGAGGTGATCTGTATTTGCACTTGTGGCATGTATCTGCGCGTTCCAGAAGGCTCTATCTG